>Ga0075156_10001821_pt1 | contig 11750 bp, 9 predicted proteins | sample JI81AbrownDNA_FD_70966 | JGI IMG/M metagenome (GOLD analysis project Ga0075156, IMG submission 70966) | Wastewater effluent complex algal communities from Wisconsin, to seasonally profile nutrient transformation and Carbon sequestration -... | ecosystem: Engineered > WWTP > Effluent > Algae...
GGCCCTCTGGCGGGCAGCGCATCTGGCGGTTTGCCCGGCCAGAGTGGTATCTGCACATGTCCTGCTGATGGCTCCCATGCCTTCGCTGCCGTTGATGTGTTTGCGGGCTTGGTTAGCTCACTTTGATCTGCAGCGAGTGTTGAAGTAAATGGAGATATTGCCAGGGCGCAGAGTATGGCTAAGCAGGGTTTTAGTTTATTCATCGAATTTTGACTCAAAACAAGTTTTTATCATTGGCTTTGATACAAGCTCTGGCACCGTCAGTGGTGACTTCTGGAAACGGGAGAGAATAGTGCCACAATAAACCCACTGTTCTTCGTTGGTTAGTCCGAGATTGCCGTCAATCAGTGTCGATTCGTTTACGAGGCCGTCCAGCTCTTGTGTCGTGTCATTGCTGGCTGGTTGGCGCATGCGGCCAACGATGTCGAGCACTAGCTTCTGTCGGTCATCTAGAGTGCTCTGGAACTTGAAGCCAATGTAGCTGTCTTTATCGGCAATCATTTTGGCATAAACTTGTTCCAGCCAGCGTTCAAATTCTGAACTGAAATTTGAGTTTTGCAGAATCCTCCGCAGGTTTTCTGCGGTGACTATTCTTGGTGCTGGTGCGCCTGGGCAAACGTAATTTAGTGGTTGTCCGGCGAGCATCTTAGAAAGAGTTTGGTAGTAGCCCCAGGTGTTTTGCTGGCTAAGTTGTTGAGCTAAAGCGGCTTGACTTGCTGGTGAATTAGAAGGCGCACTAGAAGGCGAATTAGAATTTTGACCAGACGAGATGTCGCGCAGCATTGCTGCTCTAATGATGAACACTTCATGGGGATTGTCTTTGCTGTTAGCGACAGCACTGAGCTTGTGTTGAACGCCGGCGTGTTCGCCTTTGTCTATGAAGAGTCCGACTATTGTGCCTGAAGTCGCCTCAACTACGCTATCTCCTTCTACCCAATAGTGTTGAGCTGTCGGGGCGACTTTGTCGAAGCTGGCTGCCCAGGTCGGGTCACCAGGAATCGGTTGGGCGTATGCCATTAATGTTGTATTGTTCCAGGGCCAGCTTTTTACTTCTTGTCGCAACTGGTCGCCGTAGGTGCCCTGTAGCACGGCACTGACAAACTGACTGCCGAGACCGGCTCCGAGGCTGTGGCCAGTAACATAGATGTGTTCGGGTGCTGGGTAGTTCTGCTCAAGATATTTGCAGCATGCAGTTATTGATCCGAGCATTGTTGGCAGTGCCTCGGCAAAGCCCTTGGTGACTTTGCCAACTTTGCTAATCAAGGGCTGCTCAATTTGTTTTGTGCCACCAAGGTCGGTGATCCAGTCAGGATTACCTTTAGCGTCTCCAATTGCATCCTGCGCTTTCCAAACTGTTTTGCTGAGTGATGAACCGCTGCGGCTGCCGCGAAAAACAATGTGGGCGTCGTAGCCTGTCGCTGTCTTTTTCATGAGCACGAAGCCCATGGGGCTCCATGATGGTTGGGTGGTGCCAACAATTCCAGTGCCACCTTCAAAGACAATCAGATGATCTTCGCCGCTAGGGTATTCGCGAATTTGGAAGCGTTCAATATCGCTGTAAGGAAATGCGCTTGGCTTGGTCTTGTAGCGCATTCCGTCAATCTTTTTGATGTTTTGGGTGATGTAGCTTGGCGCTAATACCGCAAGGAACTGTTCGCCATCACGGTTGAAAGTGGGCAGCTTGGCATCAATATATTTGTAGTTCGTGAGAATCGGGTCAAGATTTAGGTTGGTATCACTCCAGCCCCGCGCTGCGTTTGGGCCGCTGTAATAGCCTTGCCCAATGCTCTGGCTATTGCCTTGGGAGCTGCCTAGTTTTGCTGCATATTCGTGGGTGAAGCGACAGATGTTGTTGCGTCGATCGCTGCCAATGCGTGACATCATGTCGTACCATGGGTCCAGTGGTAGGCAGAGTGATTGGTGGTAGAGCTGATAGGCGAGGGTACAAAGGTCTAAATTGAGGACCGATTCTGGTACTGACGCTTCTGATTTCGTTTCATCGGCAAGGGCTGGCGATACAAATAAAACAATGGCGCAGCAAATAGCAATGGCGACATTTTGATAGCGATAGCCTAAGAGCATTGAGTTTTTCCTTCAGTTTCTAACCTTTCTGCTGTGTGCCGCTCACCTTTACTGAGCCAGGTGCCGGCTAGGAACGTGCCCTAGCAGGCCGTTCCGACAGCAAGTATACAGGTCAGAGCGCGGTCATTGCGGCGGCAGCTTGTCTGGAGAAAATTCATGTTTTTATCGAAGAGGTTAGCACGGACGTCTTTGAGCGCATGAATAAAGGAAGCTGCAGCCGAGACTGCTTGCCTATCGATTTAATTTGCATTCCCGCCAGCCTGCACTTATTGTTAGACATCTCCACTTGACTACAGGGCTCGACAGGAAGCCTGCCCATTTCACAGCTTTTCTCGCTTAACTTACCACGGTGTTAGCTATGAAAAATTCTTTGGCACTGGCCCTAGGGCTGGCCGTTGCGCTGTCTGCAAATTTAGTTTTACAGCCAGCTCTAGCCCAGCAAGTGCAATATCCACAGACCTTCGCCGGTTCGCCAGAGCAGTACCAGGCAGCGCAGCAATATGCAGCAGCCCAGCAGTACGCAGCAGCTCAACAATATGCCGCTGCTCAACAGGCTCAACAGTATTCAGGGCAGCCCGGGATGCAAGCTGGAATTCAGCCGGGAGCGCAAGCTGGATGGCAGCAGCCTCCGATGCAGCAGTATCAGCAAGCTATGCAGCCACAACTGCAAGCGCAACAGCCAGCTCTAGATAACAACAGGCCGCCGGCTCAGCCCAGTCAGTATGAGCAGCAAGAGCAAGCGATTCAAAAGGGTATAGCCGAGAGCCGGGCGAGTTCGTCTGGTAACGATAACTACAATCAGGCTGGTCATGCTAATTGGGATACTTCAACCACGCCACCGCAGGCCAGCCATTCGAAATTGCGCGGCGCAGCTGGCACTGCCACTAAGGTGATAGCAAAAACTGCTGCAGTCGCCTTACCCACAGTAGGTCTAATTTTCCTTACTAAAGCACTCAATCGCAATTCGGGATATGGCGGCATGGGCAGCGGTATGGGGGGCTATCCCTATCAAGGTAGTGGCTATGGGTCTGGTTATGGAACTGGTTATGGTTATGGCCAGCAGATGCCCTACAACTATGGTTATAACAACGGTTGGTGATTGCTTTCTGCCTATAAGTATCGCTTCCACAATTTTGGATAGAGAGATTCAAGCTTCTCTTCTTGCCACTGTTTACCTTTGGTTTTTGTCTTTGGCACTTTTGCTGCTAGTGGCAAACCAGAGCGGTTCTCAAAGGCGATTGCTGCACACCCGGCAAGCTGTTCTGCCTCAGTCTCGAGCCCGGCTGGTATTGAAGCACAGGCCTCATTGACGTCTTTAATGGTTAAGTCGTAAAGAGACTTTCCTTGCAGAACTAGCCATGCTCTAAAGCCTTCAAAAGCATCATCTGAGCAGCCGCCTTGAGCCAGATAGGCTAAGGCCCAAATATCAAAATGATTGGCTAAGTCAAGTTTTTCTGTAAGTATTTTTTCGAAGCGTTTAATGTCGGCAGCAGAAAAACTTTCAAGAACTATTACTAGCTGAGTGCACTTCTCTTCTGTTGAGTCGCAGGTTTGTAATTGCTCAATGATTTCCCAAAACACGTTTTCATCAATGGTTCGCTTTTGTGGTGCGCTTGCGATTTTGCGTTTTTCCCCACTTTCAAAAAGCTGGATATCATCTCTTAGTCGAGTTAGTGTTGCATCCTGCTCTCCCAGCTCAATGAGGATTGCTTCGAATTGTCTCATTGTCTCTAAGACTTCGTTTTTTAGCCGCGGCAATGTTTGTTCTTTATGTCTTTTGGCAACTTCTTCTTTTGTTAGTGGTACGCGGTTTTCTTCAGTGTCAAAAAAACGATCGACCGAAAGTGATTGCCAGTAAGATAATTTCCCCGCACTTATGAAAGCTTGCCAGAGTCGCTTCAGTCTGCGCGAATCTTTGGCCTGAAGAAGAGCGGCAGTCAGTCTATCGATAAACGCTTGGTCACGATAACCTTTTAGGGCAAATGCCACAAGGGCTTCATTGGCGTGTTCTTTAAAATAGGTTTCTATGACGTGCTCTTTGGCTGCGTCGTAACCACGAATACAGATTTGACCGCCGGGAAGAACTTCTTTGGTGCCGTGCTTTTCTAGCCAGCGCTCAATGTCTTTTTCGGTATCTTTGTAGTCGAAGTTCATTTGACTCTCTCTTGCCAGTCGACTGATTAAGCTAGCATGTGCTTGCCTTTTTGCCTAGGCGCCAGGCATCAGTCACCCGCTGTGATTTCGCGCTTGCGGCCGCCATCTTGAGGCGGTGTCCAGTCCGATTTCTTTCCACCATCTGTGTTGTTGCCTTCGGGTTGTTGTTGTTGTTGTTGCTCTTGTTCTTGGCGCGGCTGTGGCTTGCCCGATAGAGAACCACTATCTGAACCCATATCGATACCCAGTGATGGCAGAATAGCATCTGGACCTTTCGTCATAGCCGCACTCTGTGCTGCTATAGAACTACTATCGCTGCGGCTTGCGCCGGCTCGTGCGCTACTGGCTCCGGCACGCTGAGCGGCCAACTCGCTAGCAACTTCGCTGCGCATTCTTCCTGCGGCCCCTTCACTTTGTAATTGTGCCGCAGTCCTTTCGCTTTGTTCTCTATGATTGTGAGCAATTTCAGATTGGTTGAAAACGGCCATGGTGCGCTCCTCTTTGAGTGTAGTAGCAACGATAAGACCAGAGGCGTCAAATCAGCGTGACTATCTTGGTTGGTGCGAGAAGTTGGACAAAAATAGGCGCCCGATCTAACTACGCAGCCAAAGCTAAAAGCTGACCAGGAGCATGTCCCGATCAGCTTTTAATGTTTTTTGTCTTTGTCTTTTCCTCTGTCTTTGTCTTGTTTGTTTGTCGCGCTAAGCCCTATGCCGATAGATGTTGGTAGGGGCTGCCCATGTCGAGGAATTGCGGTAGTTCAGCGTCTTTTTCCGAGAACTTATTGGGCCAGTGCTGCTTGCCGCCTTTGTTTGAATTGCCTCCTTTTGGTCCTTTTTCGCCGCGACCGCCCTTGTCACCTTTACCTTCTATATCTTCTTTGCCCTTGCTATTTTTCTTTGAGCTGCCGCCGTCGGCACCGTCGCCATCCTCGGCTTCTGGGCTGAAGTCTTTTCGGTCGTTGGGCTCACCCTTATCATTTTTGCCATCTTTGCCGTTTTTGCCGCCTTTGCCGTCGCCATCGGCGTGCAGGTCTTTTCCTTGTGTTTCTTTTTCATCGCCATCTTTTTCATCACCATCTTTTTCGTTATCGTCTTTGCCGTCATGGTCTTTGTCTTCGCCGTGTTCTTTGTCTTCGCCATGTTCTTTTTCATGGTCATTTTCGTTGTCGTTGTCTTTATCGTTGTCTTTATCGTTTTCTTTCTCATTCTCTTGACCGTCCGGTCCGCATTTGTTCGTACCTTTCTCGTCACCATCAGAATCTTTTCCATCTTTCTTCCATGACTTTGTCTCGCCGGCACTGTCTTTGCTGTTGCCATCTTTGTTTTTCTCACTGCCATTGCCATTGCCATTTTTGCCAGAGCTATCATTGGCAGCTTGTTCTTTTCCTGAAGCTGAGGCACCACTATCGCCTTTGCTCTGCATGCCGTTTTTCGAGGCGGCGGAATCAGACTTACTAAAGAGTTCATCGGCCATTCTATCTAGAGCGCCCTTGCTAGCAGTGGCTTGTTCGCTGGCTTGGCTGTTCTTTTGCACTTCTCTAAAATCAGATTCTGCTTGTGACATGATTCGTCTCCCTGCGGTTGGTGGTATCAAGTTCATTGGCGGCGTTCACCGCATGACAACAAGGTAATGCGCCGGGGGGTCAAATCAGCGTGAAACAAAATGACGGTGGAAATAACTGCTCAAATGAAGCCCAAAAGGCGGCATATAAGTTGTTGGTAAGTGGCAGCCTATGGGTTGCTGTGCGTCAAGGTATGGTGTAGCCGCTGCCGGCAGCCGTGACAATGAGCTGCTCGTGGCCCAGGCTAGTGAGCTTCTGTCGTAGGGTATTAATTACTTGTCTAACTGTATTTGTAGACGAGGTTGATTCAACGGGCCATAGGGCGGCAATCAGCTGCCTTGAGGTATAGGCATTGCCGCGATTGACCAGCAAATACTCAAGCACTTCGCATTCTTTAGCGCGCAGTATTTCGAATTTGTCTCCAGCAGTAATACTTTTGTTGGCGGTGTTTAGTACTAGTCCGTTGGCCGTTAGCACCTTGCTCTCCGCTAGTGCCGGGCGACGTAGCAGCCCCCGCACCCTCGCCGCTAGCTCGCGTACATCAAATGGTTTAACTAAGTAGCCATCAGCACCGGTATCAAGGCCTTCGGCGCGATCGTCAATGTCACCTTTCCCAGTCAAGAAAAGAATGGCTGTCTTGCCACCCTGCAAGCGGTAACGTTTGCATAGTTCTAGCCCAGATATGCCTGGTAAATTCCAGTCTAAAAGAATGATGTCATATTCAAAATTGGCGAGAAGTTGCAGGGCATCTTCAGCGTTGCCCACCATCTCAACCAGATGGCCTTGTAACTGCATCCAGTCTTGCACCATGGCTGCTGCTTGCAGTTCATCTTCAACCAATAGAATCTTGGCCATGCCGAAAAATGTTCCCTTAAATTCAAGGCCGTTAGTATACCTTGACTGCCTGAGGCAAGTCTATCGGTACACTGTTTTGCCGACAAGTGGTAGCATTTCTGCTGTGCCATTGACATTTTCACTGCGGCTAAAAATACTTCTGTTGCTCGTGCCATCGATCATCAGTGCCTTGATTATTGTCGGCGGAGCTTCTTTATCGCTGGCGCGGCTGGAAGAAGAATATTTGAAGCATAGCGCCTCAGTGGCTGCGCTTGTTAGCTTGCAGCAGTTTGAGGTGGCTTTGCTGCAAGGCATGAACAGCTCTGATGGTAAGGAAGATATTTTTAGTCCGCAGGCGCAGATAATTCGCGCTAGCACTATGGAGCTAGTGGCAAAAACGCGAACGACGCTTGACAAAGCCGTGGCCAAGAACCCTAGCATGAAGGTCATTGCTGACGAGTTCAATGAACTGGGCGAACGTTTGATGGCTCTTTATCAGCAGATTGCAAAAGTAGACTTACATGGCCGCCAGAAGAGCACACGATTTGAAGTCTATTTGATTGCTTTGTCGGCCAGAACTCTGCTCAACCATAGTCTCGCTGCTGAAGACTCGATGCAAGAGTTGGCTCGTGAGGCTTTGACTAAAGAGTCGCAAACTGTTGCCTTGCTCACTGCTTGCGGCCTGTTGTTGGCAGCTCTAGCTTGTGGTTTGTCTTTGTTGGCTTTTAATCGGCAGCTGGTTAATCGCTTAAAGCAATTACCGGGTCGCATGGCGCTGTTGGGTCGAGGCGATAGGCTAGAGCCGCTGCCCGGGGGCGATGAGATTGCTGTTCTAGATACCAGTGTGGCTGCCGCAATTGCCGCTCTCAATCAGTTGCACGGGCAGCAGCTAGCTGTTTTGCAGTACTCTGGAGACGTTCTTTGTTCGTTGAACGTCGAGGGGCGGCTCACTGCTGTTAATCAACTGTCTGAAGTCTTTTGGGGCTATCCCAGTCGCTATCTGATTGGAGCGAGGATCGCTGACATTCTTGAGGAAGGCTCAGAAGAACTGTTGCAAAATTGCCTGGTTCAAGCTCGGTCTAGTGGTGCACCAAATATGGTGGAGCTGAGACATCGTGATCCCAGCGGTATTGATGCTTGTTTCTTGTGGATCGTCAAATGGGACGCCAGTATACAAGAGTATTTTTGCATTTCGCATGACATTACTAAGACCAAGCGCATTGAGATGTTTCGCGAAGATATTATTGCTTCGCTCAATCATGATATGCGCACGCCGTTGATGTCTATCTCAACGGCATTTCAGTTGTTGCAGGCTACCAAAGCTGCTCAGATGAATGATCAGCAGAAGGCTAGCCTTAGTCGTGGGCTGGCTCAAAGTACTCGGCTAATTGAACTTGTCACCGATGTGCTCGATTGGAAGAAGCTAGAGTCGGGCAATTTGGGATTGTCTGCCACTCAAACTGATTTGCTTGAAGTGACAGTGCAGGCTCTCGATCGAGTGGCGAGTGCTCATGATGAAGTTGAGTTAGAAGTTATCGGGGCACCGCAGTTTTTGCCTGGTGATGCCTTGCAGCTGCAAAAGGTTTTCGAAATTGTCTTTCGCTTCCTATTGCAGTCTTCTTCGCCAGGAGATTTATTCACTGTTGCCATCAAACCTGGCGATACCGCAATTACTCTTAGTCTTAGGCTGCAATCGGCGCCGCTTCTAGAGCAAGTGAAAGAGCCTGTTCCGCAGCAGGGACAGCAGCAGAGCCGGGAGCAGATTCAACAACAGATTCATCAGCAAGTTCAGGAGCTGGTAAGCCAAGAGTCAATACCGATTCTTTCATTGCCCATGTCGTTTTATCTTGTCGAGTCTGTTCTGCGCGGACATGGTGCCAGTCTGACCATGAAACGACAGGGCAGCGCTTATACTGAGGCAACTATCTTGTTTGTGGCCGCGGCTAAGGCAGGGCAGGCGTCATGAAGAGAAAACTTTCACTTGCCCTTGCCGGTTGTATTCTTTTCGCTCTGCCTTTGCTTTGTCAGCTTTCGTTTTTGGCGTTGATCAACTATCAGCTAGTTCTTGCTGAAGCTTCAGTTGAGCATGAGCTTGAGGCCGAGGAGTGCTCGAAGCGCATCAACAAGCTAATTATTGATTTGTTCGAGTATATGATTTTTGTCAAGTTTCAAACTGATAGTCGAATGTTAGATCCGACTGTTCAAGAGTCATCTTTACCGAAAGAGTGGAGTGGTCGCATTAGTAGCATCTTGAGCTTACCGGTGCTGTCTGCTAAGACTCGAGAACAGTTAACTGAGGCCAAGGGCTATGCCTCGCTTCTGCGCCAATTTGCCAGTGCGTCCCCGCTCAGTCTTGTGCCAATTAAGGGCGCGAAAGTCGCCTCTGCTAATGCTGCTCCTGAGCAATCACTATATTTGTTTGAGATCTTGCTAGGAGCCGCGCGTGAAGCTACCAATGAACGCAATCAGGTAGAAATTGAGAGTCTGGCAAGAAGTGCTAGTCTGCGCAATTATTTGCTTGCTGGTTGGATTGCCTTGACACTGTCATTAGTGGCAATGACTTTGCTCATTTTTAGACTGGTCTACAAGCCGCTCTCGGTCATTCTTGACAATGCCAGAAGGTTGGGCCAAGGGCAGGCGCTTAATCTACCGGTCAAGGCCCCGGTAGAAATTGAGGCAATTGATGGCTGCTTGCACCAAATTAGCTCTGAGCTCAGTGTTGCTTATGACGAGCAGAAGCAGCTCTACGAACTTTCGCCGGCTTTGATTTGTCGCCTCGATGGCAATGGTCGCATCCTTATGGCTAATCAAACTACAAGGCGTTGGTTGCAGATCAATACTCAATCTTCTAGTTTAGAGAAGATAGTGTTCTTTACTTTGTTCGATGATGTCGTTCGCTTGCGCCTAGAGACTGTTTTCGAGCGGGCCAGGGATGAGCAGAAGAAGATGACCACTAAGCTGACCTTGCTCAATCACAAAACTATGCCCCTTCACACCAGTTGGACAGTTACTTGGAGCGAGGAGCATCAGTCTTATTTCACTTTGGCCATGGATGTAACTGACGCTACTAACATTGCTCTGGTGCGGGAGCAGATGGGTGCTTATTTAACTACTGAATTGGGTGTGCCATTGGCCACAGTGAAAGAAGCGAGTGCTGCCCTGGCATTGCTCGATGGGCCGGGCGCAGCTGAGAACAAGCACGTTGCGGCGATTAAGGGCAATGTGGAGCGGCTTAGCATTTTGCTCAATCAGCTCAATCAGGCAGATGCCGAAGGTGTCGAAGGCGGTCGTGATTTTGATTTTTGTATTAATCAAACGGTAATTAGTGATGCGGTTGACGCCGTTCGTAATTTAGCCTTAAAGAAGCAGGTCAATATAGTTGCTCGACCTGAATTCGCTATGGTCGCTTGCAATAAGTGGGAGCTGGAGCGGGTAATCATCAACTTGCTTTCCAATGCAATTAAGTATACTCCTGAGCAAGGCACCATTAAAATTGATTCTAGGTTGAGTCGCAATATAGTCGATTTTTCTATTAGCGATAGCGGCTCCGGTATTCCAGAAAAGGCATTAGCTACGATTTTCGCAGCCTATCAGCAGGCTGACAATCAGTGGCAGCATAATGTGCCATCCACCGGTCTAGGGTTGAGTGTTTGTAAAACCATTATCGAGAGGCATGGCGGTAGCATCAGGGCTGAAAATGGCGCTAGTGGTGGGGCTGTGATCTCATTTAGTCTGCCTGCGTCGGATAGCTCCATCGTGCGGTATGCTGGTTAGCATGTGCCAAGGGTTTTTGCTTACTGGATTTCTTGCTGGATTTTTTGTGGGAATTCTTTCCGAAATTCTGATTGGGGGTGTGATATCACTCGGGTAATGACTTCAGTCAGAGTTGCCTTCTTGGTCGTGGTCATTGCATTGTGCAGCAATGTTAGTGGCAGCGCCAGTGGAGCCTCGCCCACTGTCGACCGCAAAGGCTTTATCGAGTATCAACAGAGCCCGAAGAAAAATGTGCGGGCCTGCGCCAAATATGAGGCCGGATTGCGGGCCCATGAAACGGGCGACAATGATCAGGCAATAAAGCTGTTGAATGAAGCGATTGCTATCGACCCTCACTGTGTTCAAGCAATGCACACACTTGGTTCGGTTTATATGTGGGAAGAACAGTACGAAAAGGCGTTGGCTGTTTTTACTCAGGCTTTGAAGGTGAATCCAGATCATCGACATTGCTTGTATCGCCGGGCATATGCCTACGCCAGCCTCTTTCGCTACAAAGAGACTATCGCTGATTTAGACAAGTTGCTGAAACTGGAACCAAAATACGATGGCGCGCGGAAGTTAAGAGCTAAATGCCTGGCATCTTTAGGCAGTTTCCCTGCGGCGATAGGTGATTATTCAGCTCTGCTGGCGGATGAGCCGATGGGGGAAGAGGAGCGCTTGCAGCGGGCCCGATTGTATGTCAAAGCGAAGCAACCACTCAAGGCCATTGAAGACTACAGCTTTATGATTAAGCATTTCCCTGATGAATTTGAATCATACACTGAGCGTGCTGATCTCTATTTCGCCCTTGGTCGCTATCGTGAAGCCGGCAATGATTACAACGCTTCTTTGATGCGCGGAACCGACCATGTAAAACACTGTCGAGAACAGCGTGACCTGTGTTTTAAAAAATTGGGGCGATAATCTCACGTTCGCGCTTGTTATTTTAGCCGTGATATTGATTGAGGCAAAGCCAGCTGGCGCCATTCACTGCAATTGAAACAAACGTAGTGACTAAATCTGTTAGCACAGACCACTTCAAGATTGCTTTACTGGCTAGCTTTGGGCTCACTTTTTTGGCTACCAAATATTGAGCGATCATTTGCAAAATAGAACAGTGCCACACGCGGTCTATGTCTGGGTAAAGACTGAATACTAATTCGAGAAGAGTTATTGCAAGCAGTACATAGCCGCTCTTAATTGCTAGCGATTTTGCTTCGGCGGCAGTTAACTGAAGCACAGTCATGGCAAAGCTCTTGCCGCCAATGAAGGCCGCTGCTACTACTGCTGCTACCCAGATTAGGGCGAGGAGAATTACCGTGCCAAAGTCGCTTGGTATAGAAACTGCCATTTTTTGCCCCGC
>Ga0075156_10001825_pt1 | contig 11732 bp, 10 predicted proteins | sample JI81AbrownDNA_FD_70966 | JGI IMG/M metagenome (GOLD analysis project Ga0075156, IMG submission 70966) | Wastewater effluent complex algal communities from Wisconsin, to seasonally profile nutrient transformation and Carbon sequestration -... | ecosystem: Engineered > WWTP > Effluent > Algae...
GAAAAGCCCCAGGCCCAGGCAACGTACCCCCTGCGCAGATCGCAGGCGGTGCATACGCCGGATGGGATTGCCGCACCGGCTCGCAGCGCTGGCGAGCGGTCGATCTGCTCGTTACCGAGGATTGGGTCGAGTCGTTCTCCGATAGCATCGGCAACGTCATCGGCGGCATCTGGCGTGTCCGTCCTGATTTCACTGGCTCGCATCGCGTCAATCACTCCAATCTCGGACAGAACCACGACGGATGGGCGGCACTGCATCACTCCGGCGGCACGCACCTCTGGTGTGACGACTGCCGCGCCGACGCCGCTAACGACACGCAGCGATGGATTGGCATCTACGCCAGCGCGAACGGAAATCGCTATTGGGAGATTGGCCGCGTCGCACTGACCGGGACCGGCGTCAAAATCCCGCGCGGCTTTTTCGAGGACGAGGCGGGTCGTGTCTGGTTCTCGTGCGACGGAGAGGCCGGTAAGGGAACGTACACCACGACGGTGATGGAGCTGCGCGGCCTATTCCGTGAGGAGCAATCCGACAACATAGCGCCTGCCTACTTCGTGGATTTCGCCGCCGGCAGCGATGCAGCAGACGGGCGGACCGCCGCGACCGCGTGGAAAACCGTCCGCAACGTGTTCGGCTCAAACGTCGTTACGCCCGGCGCCCGTATCGTCGTGTCTGCTGGATCGAGCACGGAAAACGGAGTTAGCACAATCGACTACCTCGCCAACGCATCGCCAGCGCGTGACGCATCACGCCGCATCCAGATTAGCGGACAAGGGCGCTTGGCAACTGAGGTTGTTATCTCAGGCGCGACAGAGGGCTGGAAGGACGGCACGACCTCGAAGACCTGGGCTATCGAAGTGACGGACATGACTGTGCGTAGTGCCGACGCCGCAAAGTCCGTGATCTGGGATAACGCGACAGCAACAGGCGGCGTGCCGTCGTGGATTTTCCGCGATGCACAGATCGGAGACATTGCGGTTGGAGCGTCCCGCACCCTGTACCTGCGCAGCGCGGCCGCAACGGTTATCCGCTCGGTCGTCGCAAACATCAGCAACAGCACGAAATACACGATGTACCTCGACGGCACCGCAACCGCAACATTGCACGCAAGCCGCATCCGAGGCGGAAGAGCGATCCAGCGGACAGGCGCGAAAATCACCGCGCGTCACTGCGAATTCGAGGGCTACGCCAACACCGGATTTTTGGTGGACGCGACGGCCACGGTTGCCCCTGAGATCGCAAACTGCATCTTTGCAGGATCGGATCAGACCCCGATCACGAACAACAGCTCGAACGTGACGCTGACGACGGCCAACTGCTACGGCAATGCGTTCCTGCTACCTGCATCCGCCGGCATCCCCGACCCGGCGCTGCCGGTGTCAGGGATTCTGGACCGTGACGCCGACACGCTGACCCCATTCTCATTCTCCGCAATGGGCGGCGTCGCGGCGGCTGCTGGCGTGCAGTGGGACTACTACGGCCAGCCGTTCCGGGCCAAGCCGGCAATCGGCGCGGTCGAGCTGTCCGATTTCTAACCCCGAAGGTTGGAGGTAAATATTTAGAATGCAATTTTTTCACAAATGATTACTTTTATCAATATAAAGGAGTATATCGTGAAGATCATTCAAATATCACAAAACAAAGATAACTTCTGTAATAATCTATTCTCTGAATGGCTAGTTGAATACAGAAAGCTTATATTACAAAGAAATATTGTAGATAAGACTAAATATAATCGACTTAATTGTATAAACTACTTAGAGCAAGGTCTTGGTCATATTAGGATGTGTGATTTAAGACCTTGTCATTTTATTGAATTATATGAGCAAATAAGAGAAGTTCACGAATATTTAGCGTAAAGATTACTTATGGAAGCTAAATCATGCATGTATGCTGCACTGGCGAAAGGTTGGATAGACAATAATTCAGCTAAAGATTTGAAATATGAACATGTCAAACCTGCGAGATCTAGATTAAGTTTAGAACAATGGCTTAGTATGTTTCACTATGCAAAATTAAATGCACCGCAATGGTTTGTTCATGTAATGTTGTTAGCATTAATTACCGGGCAACGAAGAAGTGATTTATGCACTATGCGATTTGATCAAATACATGATAATATGTTATTCATTGATCAAATTAAAACACATGCAAAGATATGTATTCCTCTAGGTCTAAAATTAAATATCCTTGATCTAAGATTATCTGATGTAATTTTTAGTTGTAAATTCTATTATGGCTCTAATAAGGCATTGGATTCTGACTTCTTAATACATAAACCAAATGGTACTGCAGTTAGTGCTGCTTCGTTATCATATAGATTTCAACTAGTTAGAGACGCTTCTATAGGGTTGATTAACAATCCTCCTACATTTCATGAAATACGTTCATTATCAGAACGCTTATATTTCGATAAAGGAAATATTAATATAAGATTATTGCTAGGACATATGAGTTGGACACAAACACTAGAATATCAAAATGATCGAGGTTTACTTAAAAATACGTATAATCTAGTTGATATTAATTACGATCACCCTAGATTGGCTAATACCAAGGTCGTTAATTAGGCTAATATAATGAATACAATGCAAAATACCACCAAAGTATCTCATAAATGGCTTGACAGATCTCTTGTGATCTCTCCTGTATTCTATACAATTGCTTCAAATAAAGAAGCATTGAAAGATATTTGTGAACACCTTAATGTATCTATAGATGACTTTCAGTCTATCGACACAGATGCTGCTCGCACTACATTCTTTACCCGCAAAGACGATAATGGCAAGACTACTAAGATTACCGCTGTTGTTTATATGGAAAATGATCCTAGTTACAGCATTCACTCTCAATATGGTTTGATTGTGCACGAGGCAGCACACATCTGGCAAGAAATTAAAGTACAACTCGGAGAAGACAATCCTAGTAAAGAATTTGAAGCATACTCTTTGCAGTGGATCTCTCAAGAATTAATGACAGAATTTGATCGTCAAATTGGACGTAATCAAGCTAATGAATCAAAGGAATGAAACAAATGACTAAACTGAATATGCCTGGTACCGACCTGAAGATCTCCGTGACTAAGCCTGAATTCCAGGATGATCCCTCTGTTCAGACGACTGTCCAGGATGCCACCGTAAAATCGACTGATACTGTAGAAGCGACTGAAGACACCAACACTTATGAGAAGCCTGAGATTCTACGTGAAGTCTCACCTCATGAGCGCATTCCTTGTAACTGGACTATTACTAGTCTGGTGAATGGTATTGTATCTGCTTATAGTGATTCTGGTAATACCTTCAAAGGTAAGAAGGAAGACTATCAAGCTCTCTTTAAATAATAACGTTAGTGGAAGAATAATATGGCGCAGAATGCTGTCCAACACCAGAAGACAGTTGCTAGTCCTATAGCTAAATATGAGACAATGGCACCTACTTGGATTCGTAACAGAGCTATTATGGCTGGTCAGCGCTATATGAAAGACCATGATGGATCTGTTTCTTTGGATAATTTACTTGTACCTTTCAGTCCCTCAATGAGTCAGGAGCAATATAACTTCTTTAAAGCAGAAGCAGAAGCTCCCGGTATTGTGTCCACTTACAGCAAGATGATGATTGGTGGTCTTCTTAGGAAACCTCCTCAATTGTCTCTTCCTGATAATGCTCCTGCTGAAGCCAAAGATTGGATTATGAATTCTTTTGGCGAAGATGGTAGTACTCTTAGCGCATTCTTAGACAATGTGCTTGATGAAGAGCTCACCACTTCTCGTGCTTGGATACATGTAGACTATCCTGCTGTAAATACTAGTCAACTCTCAAAAGACGATGTAGCTAATATTAAACCTTTTCCAGTTGTAATACCAGCTGAAAGCGTTATCAATTGGACAATGTCGAAGAACCCTATTACTGGTGAAAGACAACTTACTAGAGTCATTGTTAGGGTTTACGAAGAACAATTTGCAGAAAATAATGAGTTTCACCCTGGTATGACTTCTGTGTGTTATGTCCACGAGCTTGATGAATCGGGTTATTATCGTATCCGTAAGTTCGTAAAGCCTGCTGATGAGACTAATGTCCCTGTTGTAAGTGGGCAAGTACATCAGAATTATGCAAGCAAAGCTGAGCCTCAGTATGAACTTGAAGAGGTAAATGAAAACATAGTAATAAATGGGAATAGACTTGAGTTCATTCCTTTATGGCCATTGAATGGCAGCTATGAAATTATTGAGCCTATTATGACACCTCTTATAGAGAAAGAAGTACATCTCTATAATAAGATGTCGAGGCGTAACCATCTACTTTATAATACAGCTACATACACTCCTATTATTTCGAGTGACATGCTTGCTGAAGAGTTTAACAAGATTGTCAGGCAAGGTCTTGGTACTTGGATCCAGCTTCGTCAAGGTGATACTGCTACAGTACTTGAAGTGCCTTCAGACGCTCTTGAAGACTATGACAGAGCTATTGCTAGTGCTATTGAGGAGATGGCCAAGCTCGGTATTCGCATGCTTACACCTGAAGTCAACCAATCTGGTGTAGCTCTTGATATTCGTAATGCAGCTCAGAACGCACAGCTTGGTACTTTAAATATGAAAGTGTGCGCAACTATGCGTGCAATCATCACTTTTATGATTAATTGGCGGTATGCCACAGACTTTAAAGTCTCTGAGATAGGTCTGACGCTTAGTACAGATTTTGACTCTGTACCCACAGGTGTTGATTGGCTTAGATTAGCGACTGAATGGTATGAGGCTGGTCTTATCCCTCGCTCTGCTTGGTTATTACTTCTGAAAAAGAATGAAATGCTTGAGGTCGAATATAATGATGAGGCTGGTACAGCTGAAATCACTGAGGATGAACTTGTTATTACTAAGCGTGAACAGCAAAGTTTTGAAAACACATTGGTAACTGGTATGGGTCAATAGCAATAGCTATTAAGAGGGTTGAAATATACCCTCTTATTTATCAACCTTAAACTTCTTGTGAGGTTACAATGGAAAATGTCAATACACAGATTTATGACAAACTAGTACATAGGTCTGCAATGTCTCGCTTATACGAGAATACTCTCAACAAAAAGATTAATTCTCTTATTAATGACCACATAGATATTATTGATAAGATAGTTAAGCGTAGTTCTGTTAATGATGATAGACAAGTAGCTACTTTGCAGATGCTGATTGATAAGCAGATTCAACAGCATTATATCAATATGCATAGCACTACAAGTAGAGGACTGATTGATTATTTCTTAGATCAAGCTTCGTATTCTTTTCAGGTACTTGAAAACATAATTGGTGATATATTTAGGTTGAACAAACCTACAAGACGAGTGGCTGAAGACATTGTATTAAACAAACCAATCTATAAAGAAACTACTCTTCTAGCCGGATGGTCTGCTATTGCTACTAAAGAACGACAAAAGATTGACTCAATTATTCGTGCTGGAGTAGCTAGAGGCGACTCTGAAGAGAAAATTGCATTAGCTATCAGGCAAGTCGACCCTTTTAAGATTAGCCGTAATCAATCTAGAGGTTTAGCTCGTACTGCAATGACTTCTATCTATGCTCAAGCTGATAGAGAAGTCTATGTGGCTAATAAAAAAGTCCTCAAAGGTTGGCAGTATATTGCTGTCTTAGATAGCAGGACTACCCCTCTCTGTGCTCATCGAAATGGTAAGATTTACCCTATTGAGGATTTTGTACATCTTCCTCCTGCTCACTGGTTTTGTCGTAGCACCACATCACCTATCGTTAAATCATATAATGAACTCTTAAATACTGAAGGTATTAATACTATTCGTAAGCGTAACCTTGAGGGTATTCCTCAAGATATTATTGATGCCTATGATGGTATGACGCCCTTAGGTGAGTCTTATAATGATTGGCTTAAACGTCAAACTGATGATGTAGTACTCAAACATCTTGGCGACTCAAAGGCTGTTGATCTATTTAGATCCGGCAAACTCTCTATTGATAAGTTTAACGACACAACTAGAACACTCAACCTTAAGGAGCTTAGAGCTGTTACCGATGATGGTCTTAACGGCGATACTCTCAAGTTTGCTGATGCAAAGTCTAGATTAGATTCTCTTAATCTAGGTGTAGCAAGACCTGAAGAGCTATATGAGAGTCGAGAATTCATTAACAATCTTCGAGAATACTACTTACTACAAGTAGGGGATCTTGAAGGTGTTCTTTCATATACTAACTATCGTGGTACTCTTCTGCACACTAAGAAGGCGACTCGTAAGCGTGTTCTGTCTTCACCACCTACAGAAGACAATCTGAAGTTCAATCCTATCACTAATAGGTATGAAGACTCTCGATTATATCAACCTAATCCTGCTGTGTTAGAGAACAATCTTAGATTAGTTAATGAAAATTCTATATTAAAGCAAGAAGATAAAGACTTCATTAATAAGTTTATAGACTCTCTTGAAATGAAGATGTCTGTTAATGAAAGAGCTGCTGTAGCTGACAATCTTCGTATTGTGTTCACTCGTTTCAGAAACAATAAAGAGCCTTGGGGTAATTTTAAAGCTGTTCTTAATTCTCAGATGAAGTTTGATGTGATGAACACATCTGATTATATTGAGACTCAACTGCGAAAAGACAACAACTTGCTTAAGCGACTTCAACAAATGGAGTTCATAGACCCTGTACTTGGAAACGTAAATCTTGATGAAATCCATGATAGCTTCATTAAGAGTATTGAAGATATGCGTTATTGGGAGTACAACAAGGCTCCTAAGATTGCTAGAAAGCTTCGTAACGTAGTTGATTTCACAATGATCCCTCCTAAAGTGTGGATTAGACTTGAAGAAGCAGATATCCAAGATTTCTATTTAAAGTTCGCTAAAAGGTTGTCTATGATGGATACGCCTGATAGAGATCAGCTTGCTATCAGCCTTGGTAGAGATCTTTATAACTTAGCCAACTACCGTGGTTCTCGTAATGAGTGGTATAATGCCGGGGTAAAGCTTTTAGATGCAGCTAATGATAAAGGCTTTTATAAGCTCGAAACATTTGGGGTCCAAAAGAGACGTATGAAGTCTCGTAATGGTAATAGATACTTTGGACCTTATTATGACACCTTTAGTGTAAATCTTAGAGTTGTTGATCCTGATATTCTTAACTATGCTAAGCTTGTTCGACAAGTAGACGTTGGTCTGCGTGTGGGTGTGACTACTAATAAGAATCAACTGAAGATTAGAGAAGGGTTTAAGACATACTTTACTCAAGACAATATAGATACTGGCATACCTATTACTAGTGTGTCCTCATTTCATGACTTTCCAGCTGAAATGATAGATGCAAATATGACCAATGCTCTCAATTGGGCAGCTAAGTCTGAGTTTAAAGTGGATGAAGATTTCCATGACTTCATTGTAAAGCTTTTGAACTTTAAAGATGATAAAGGTAAATCAGAGTATTATGATAAGCTGAATGAGTATCGTAAGTATATTGTATCTCGTGGTGACTCTTATGAGCGCTTTGCAGCCATGCGTTGGTTGCGCGATAAGAAAGCTGCTTTCTCAAATCATCCCTTCTTAGACCATCGTGGTCGTATCTATGAGCGTGGATTTATTGGACCTCAGGCTGGTGAGACTTTCAGACCATTCTTGAACACTGCTGTTGAAAGAAACTTTAGTGTAAATGAATTCTATAATATGCAGGACCAGATAGGTTCATTCCTTGGTGGCTTATCAGATAAGATTGAAGGTCAATATAACTCATTGTCTCAAACAGGTCGACAAGGTATCGCTGAAAAATATCGTAAAGAGCTTGTGAGTATTGGTAATATGATGTTGAGAGGTAAACCTCAAGACATTAGAAATATCTTAGAGCACCCTTTAATGCTTGAGATTGATGGTGAAGAGCAAGGCAAGTTCTTGCGTCTGGCTATTGAGATGGCTAAGATCTCAAACTATCTCGGAGGTGATTTCAGCTCTAAAAGTCTTGTTAGATTAAAGGAATACAAGATAAGTTTAGCCTTGGAGCAGGATGCTTCTTCCTCTGGGGCTCAGATTATTGCGCTCACTACTAAGAATAAACAACTTGCTGAATTGTCAAATGTGGTTCCTACGAACCAAAAGAGACGCTTGTACGACGAGATTGCCGCATCTACTTATAGAGATCCTAGATTCATTGAATTGAATAAGCGTTTAGGATTGACTGAGAAAGATCTTAGAAAAGCGGCTAAGGCTCAAAATATGGTCACCTTTAAATGTAGGAGGTGTATAAATCGGGTAAATTCAGGGGACATCCTAATTGGATAATCCTGAGCCAAGCTAGAGCAGGGATGCTCTTGAAGGTGCAACGACCAAGGTAAACGATCTAGAACAGATTATGAAACCTGTAGGGCTCTAGTGAGCTCGAAAAACCCGAGCATGTACGTCATGCATGATATGGTCTGGCCTGCATAGTAATATGCAGTACTCAACAAAAGAATATAGGAAGTTTAGTATGAACTACAAACTACACTATCAAAATCTGATTTCTAAGTACGGACGTAAGGATCGGCCCATTGAAAGCCATTTATATGAGAGACATCATATTCTCCCTAAATCAATGGGTGGAGATAATTCTGTACAAAACCTTGTCTATCTCACAGGCAGACAGCACTTTATAGCTCATTGGTTGTTGTTTAAAATACATAATAATGACCAAATGGCAATGGCATTTTTTATTATGCAGTCTAATAAGACAAATTACATTGTGACTGCATGTGAAAAACGATTTGCAGATAAAGCTTTAAAGGTTCGAGGAATGATGTCAAAGAGCGTTAAAACGCCACTCGGCGTTTTTAATAGTTACAGAGACGCAGCTGCTGCGCATAATATGCCGGAAAGCACTTTCCAAGACGTGCTTAGAAAAGGTACAGAAGGTTTTATTGATCTAGGTAAGACACGAAGAATAGTTGCGAATGCTGGGGGTAAACACGGCATGGCGAGACGCGTTAGAACCCCTTTTGGCTTATTTGAGTACCTAGGTGCAGCAGCAGCTGCACATGGGGTTTCTAATAAGCAAATTGGGAGACTTTGTGAAAAATACCCAGATGACTACTATTACTTAGACCCGCCTAAACAGACAAGGATTGGCGTAAATCAGATTGCTAATAAGAAGAAGGTGATGACTCCCACTGGGATCTTCAATTCTATAGCGGAAGCTGCTAATGCACTAGGTATTAAACGAGATTCGCTTCGCTATAAAATCAATTCACCTTTTAACAAAGAATTCTATTTTGTTGAGTAGTACAGAATTAACGAATCTGTATTAACAAATCGTTACGGTGCTGGTGAGAAAACTGGTATTATGAACGTTGAAAGCAAACTCGGTAAAGTACTTGGAAAAGACTCTACTAGACTCGTTGTTAAGGCTGCTGAGCGTGATGCTGTCTTGAATGAAATATCTGCTCGTATGGCACGCTACCAAGATTGGGATCCAGACACTTATAATGAGCTTAAAGCCCTGAGAGAGGATGTCAAAGACATTTTCAATAAAGGTCTTCCTGTCGGTGATGAAATCATGGATCAGTTGTATTTCTTAGATCCTAAGACTAGAGAACTTGTTGACAAGATGACACGTCAGTATTCTGACATTGTTACTCCTGATGACTTTAAGCTTGTAGCTAGTATCATGAGTGAGAATCTTCGTTCACAGGTACCTATTCTTAAAGATTTCACTAGATTCTTTGGTAGACTTGCTGAGGACTTTGTTATTAACGCTAAACCTTCAGAATCATTTATAGATTGGAAAGCTGTATCTAAACAACAGTTGATTGGTACTAAATCATCATACAAACTTCCTAGAAGACTTGCTGAATTCTTAGGTATCAATCCTAATGAACCTTTTACAGAGAAGATCCTTAAGAGATTTGATTGGTACAAGCCTGATTCCACTATTGCAGATTTGATGTATGGTGTGAAAGAAGCTGAATTCAGAAGGACAGGCTTTAAAACTGGTAAGATTGAACTTGCTGATGTTATTCAAGTCTCAAAAGGTGTTGAAGTATTATATCCTAATAAGCTTCCTAAAAAGTGGACTCAGATACCCTGGGTTAACTTTGATGGTAAGATTGTTGAGCAGAAATTCACTCAATCATTTGAAGAGCGTTTGAGATACAAAGACGCTGATGGTAAGTGGATCACTAACATTATTCAAGTACAACAGAAGACTGAACCCACTTGGTGGGAAGAAATCATTAATAAAAGCAATACTATTAATGATATAGTTGATGCTCAGAAAGCACGCACAGCCTTCGCAGTTAACGGTTGATTGGCCGTTATAAAACTCCGTGAATTCGGTGGATCTCCTAAAAGGACAATACCGAGCCAAGCCCATATGGGAAGGTGTAACGACTATTATGTAGGGCAGAAGTCTGCTCGAAGCGCGGAGCATTCGAAAGAATGAAGATATAGTCTGATCTGCATAGTAATATGCAGCGGTTAATACATTAAGGAATTATATGAAGTTAGAACGCCTAAAGGCCCTTTTCTACTACAAAGACGGTGCACTCTACAACAAAGTATCAAGAGGTAGTGCTAAAAGAGGTACTTTAGCAGGTTATATTGCTGAAGATGGCTATCGTCGAGTAAGAGTCGATGGAACTTATTACTATATTCATCGATTAACTTGGCAATTGCTTACTGGAAAAGAAATTCCAGAGGATCTCTTTATAGACCATATTGATGGCAACAGATTGAACAATCATATTGACAATTTGAGACTAGCTAGTTCTCAAGAAAATCAGTATAACAAGTTCAGACAATCTAACGGCACTAGTAAGTACAAAGGTGTCTGGTTTGATTCTGTTAAAGATAAATGGAAAGCCTCTATTAGACTTAAAGAAAAAAGACTGTATATAGGTCAATTTGATACTGAGTTAGAAGCTGCTATTGCATATGACAAGATTGCGATAGAGCTTCAAGGCAGATTTGCTAAGTTAAATGTATTAACGGGGTTGCCTAACGAACAACCTGAACATAAATGAACCATTCGAACGATGCTACATTAGTGAAGAACTTCCACTTGTGGGGCTCTAGGAGTGGTACACCTACAGCCACTATTCATGATGCTTTCTTTACTAATGCTGCTGATATGCTTAAAGCTAAAACTGCCTTAAGAGAAAGCTATGCTGAAGCATTAAATGCTAATAGTATTAAAAAGACGCTGGATGAGATGTTAGCTCGAGGACTCCCTAGAGAGTTATACGACCAATATCTTAATGAAGCGATAGACATCGGATTAATACCTGTTGCAGGCAGATCCGTTGTAGGTGGAAGAGTGTTGACTGAAGCAGACATTTTAACTAAGTCTGATATTCTTGCACCAATACCACCGGGATTTACTAGTAATAGATCCTGGTATGGAATAGGCTAATTGGAGGTTGTTATGGCTAAATTTGGTAAGGGAAGTGGTGCTCCTAGAGGTAATAAAAATGCTGCTGGCAGACACAAAAGCACAGGGGTAAAAAGAGCGCCAATTCCTGATGGTCGTACTGGTATTCAAAAATTCAGCCAAGGCCTTCTCGGTATTAAACGAGATGAAGCTACTGGTCGAATGTATGTAGGTTCCTCTCTGGCGGCTGGTATTGCTAAAGACAAAGCCACTGCTAAGAGATACAACTCTTATAAGGCGCAAGGTATGATTATGCCTGAAAAGCTTGTAAGAGAGATGGTTTTTGCTGCTAAGAAACGGTAGTTGTACTATCAACAAATAAATTAGG
>Ga0075156_10001826_pt1 | contig 11732 bp, 12 predicted proteins | sample JI81AbrownDNA_FD_70966 | JGI IMG/M metagenome (GOLD analysis project Ga0075156, IMG submission 70966) | Wastewater effluent complex algal communities from Wisconsin, to seasonally profile nutrient transformation and Carbon sequestration -... | ecosystem: Engineered > WWTP > Effluent > Algae...
GCAACGAGTGCGTGCCCTGCTTCATGGTACGCAGTAATCTCTCGCTCTCGACGTGAGAGCACATGACTCTTTCGTTCTGGACCAAGCATCACCTTCTCTATAGAACGAATGAGGTCAAACTGCCCGACCTTCTTTCGAGTCTCTCGTGCAGCAAGGATTGCTCCTTCATTCATCAACGAGTAGAGGTCTGCGCCAGAGAAACCTGGGGTACGCTGCGCGATGATACCAAGATTCACATCTTCCTGAAGTGGCTTCTTGCGCGCATGTACTTCAAGTATTGCCTTACGGTCATCACGATCAGGAAGGTCGATGGTCACGCGACGATCGAAACGACCTGGGCGCAAGAGTGCAGGATCGAGTACGTCAGGTCGGTTTGTTGCTGCCATAACAACCACTTTCTGATTCGGCTCGAAACCGTCCATCTCAACGAGTATCTGGTTCAGGGTCTGTTCACGCTCATCGTTTCCTCCACCCACACCCGTACCTCGAACGCGACCAACCGCATCAATTTCGTCAACGAAGATAATAGCTGGTGCTGCTTTCTTTGCCATCTGGAAAAGATCACGTACACGACTTGCACCAACACCAACAAACATTTCAACGAACTCTGAACCTGAGATCGAGAAAAATGGCACACCTGCCTCTCCGGCTACCGCGCGTGCAAGGAGTGTCTTGCCAGTTCCCGGAGCACCCATCATCATCACGCCCTTTGGAATCTGCGCACCGATATCAAGAAACTTCTTCGGATTCTTGAGGAAGTCTACGATCTCTTCAAGTTCCTGCTTTGCTTCTTTTGCTCCCGCAACATCTTTGAAGGTTACCTTCTGAGTCTGGTCGTTTGGATCAATGACGCGAGCCTTTGATGAACCGAAGTTCAATGCCTGCATGCCTGCGCCACGTACTGAACGTGTGAAGAACCAAACGATGACACCGAGAAGTACGAGCGGAAAGAGGAACGGTGCAAGATTTGAAATCCAGTAGCCAAGCCCTGACTCTTGCTGAACATCAATAGCAACCTTCGCAATCTCTTCGGTCGAAACACCGAGGTTTGTGAGCGACTCGGTAATTGCAGCATCATCTTCTTTCTTTGATACGCCAGGAGTGCGGGTTTCATCCTTATATGAAATCTCCAAAACACTTCCCTTCACTGCAATCTCCTTTACTTCGTCCTTTTTAATCTGTTCCGCGACCTGTGAAATTGAGTACTCGTCAGGCTTCACAGCAGTATTTGAAAACTGTGCGTAGAGGAAAGAGAGTACGAGGAGAAAAAGTATTCCAGAAAGGATATTGTTCCAGAAATTACCTGGGCCAACCGGAAGCTTCTCCGGAACACGAATCGGAGATCGTCGCTTGCCTTCTTTCTCGTTTTCAGGCTTTTGCACCTCCTTTGTTTGCTCTTCGGATGCTAATTTAGCTTCGTTTTGCTCAGTTTCCTGTGAGTTAGACATGACGCGTATTATACATAGAAATACCCCTTTTGCGAGAAAATCGATAGGCTCCGTTCATGATATAGTGACAGCGTCATGACGACATATATTTCCCATCGTCGCGCGAAATTCGACTATGAAATCCTCGATACCTACGAGGCTGGTATTTCTCTGTTGGGGACTGAAGTAAAGTCAGTGCGGCATGGACGTGGGAAACTCGACGGCGGCTACGTCGTAATCCGCGGGAAAGAGGCATTTTTGGTGGGTGTATCAATACCACCCTTTCAGCAAAAGAATGCCCCGGCCACCTTTGATGCCGAACGCCCGCGCAAGCTTCTCCTCACTCAGAAAGAGATAGCTGAACTCGAACAAAAGAGCGCGCAGCAGGGTTTGACACTAGTGCCATTAAAGTTGTATAATAAGTCTTCAAAGTTGAAGCTTGAGCTTGCCATTGCTCGCGGCAAGAAGAAGACCGACAAGCGACAGTCGATACAAGCACGCGATACCAAACGCGACATTGAGCGAGAGACCAAGTTCAAATACAAATAGAGCACACTTCCCTCAAAGTGCCTGACTATGTCGGTTGTTTCGAGGGGATGACAGGCTTTGACGGTTTGCCCCGTTTCGGACGTGCAGTGCCGAAGTTGAATGGAACTTCGTTAAAATTCATTCATATGTACGTGCTAAGAAAAGCGTACCAAGCCCTTACGCTCACGCGTTCGGGTTCGCACCGGTTGTAGCGTAAATTAACGCTCGCCCCTGCGACGCTTCGCTTCCTTATGTCTGATACGGAAGTGGAAGTGGAATAGACATCAGACTTTAGAGGAATACGTTGTTTCCGTATTACTCCAAATTCTATGAAACTCGGCGCCGTTCCGTTTTGTTTATCTTCAAGGAACGTCGTTTAAATCAAAAGATGAAATACGCATTGTAGACTCGTTCGATCGGACATTCTCGGACGTGGATTCGATTTCCACCATCTCCACAGTAATCAAAAGGCTCCCATACGGGAGCCTTTTGTATTGCACGGGGATGGTGAAGAAATGTGCCTGCGCACATTTTGAGAAATCGAATCGGCCGGAGACATGTTTTGCTATTCCTTATGCAAAACAGTCGAGGCGGGCCGGCAAGCACTTACAAGCGAAGCGCGTTAGTGACTTGGCATGTCGACTCCGCCCATCTCCACACATTTCACAAGAGCTCCAGATGGGCCACGATATACTGTCTCCATGCACATGAAACGAGGAGATGAGGAACTTGAAAAATTAGTGACCGAACTCAACGACCCAGAACTCTTGCAAGCTTATAAAGCCCCACTTGATGGTCACAAGGTAAGTCTCATTCCTCGAAGCCTCGGGAAATTGCTTGTATTCCTGGGAAATCTTGTCTACGGACATGAGCCGTCCTACCTGAAGTTCCGCGCAGTGGAGGTGATCGCACGTGTACCGTACCACTCCTGGTCATCGGCCGCGTATACCCTTCTGACGCTCTGCTACTCGAACGAAGCCAAAGCGCTCAGACTCTCTGACATCACTCGATATGCCCGTTTCGCCCAGGACAACGAAACGATGCATGTGGTGGTCATCTCCTGTCTTACCAAGAAAGAGGAGAAGGCCGGCTTCATCCGCTACACGTTGATACCCATGCTCTTCGCGTTCTTCTATTTCTGGTGGTCATATGTCCTCTTCCTCGTCAATCCACGATATTCCTATGAGCTGAACTATATGTTTGAGAACCACGCCTTCGACCAATACGATCGCTTCTTGGAGATTCAAGGAGAAGAGCTCAAGCGGAAACCTATCATAAGCCCATTCCTTGAATGGTATGGCCGTACGCCGCGCTCTCAATATGAATTCTTCCAGTCGGTACGCAATGATGAAATCATCCATCGAAACAGTTCAATCCACCAAATAGGTCGAAAGGAGTAGAGCCAAAAAAACCTATTTGGAGTACCCTGTACATACATATATATGTGTTGTATTATATGCGCCGGTTTGGAGATTCCTCCATTTGTTCCCTGTTACTGACACCTGGGGAGGGTGACGATGTCTGACGATCCACGCGTTATGCTGGTGAGTCGCGAATACATCATTAATCGCGGCAGAATCCTCGCTGTGCAACGAGCAGCGACTGTGCGGAATAACCCTTTTCTGTATGAAGTTCCCGGTGGCAAGCTCGAGCGCGACCAGGAATTAATCGATACCCTCGGACGAGAAATTGACGAGGAAACAGGTCTCGTGACCCGACCCATCGACACGCTCGTCCATTACGAAAGCGATGCACTGATTGGCGGACGTTACGATGGAGTACTTCGCGTGACCCTGTTCGGCGTTTCGCACATGGTCGGTGGCACTCTCAGGTTGAGCGCTGAACATGACGAGTTCCGTTGGTGCTCGTACGCACAGTTCATGCGACTCGACCTCACGCCCACAACACGGAGGGCCGCTGCAGCTCTTGAACACCGGCTAAGAAAAGCCGGTGTGCGCTAAGTACACACAACGCAAAAGCCCCGACATCTGTCGGGGCTTTTCTCTTGCCTCTCTACTTGTGTGGCTTCTGCAGACCGCCGTTCAAACGAGCGAGCCGGTCCTTTACTTTGGCAACCAACGAACCAAGTGTTATCTCTGATTTAATAACGTACTCATCTCCCCCCGCAGTAACAACCGCAGCAATCTTTTCAAGATCATCAAGTACTGTCATAACGATTACAGGTACTTCCTTTCCCCACGAATCTTCGCGAAGTTTCTGAAGAACCGTGAGTCCATCCATGTGCGGCATGATGACATCAAGCAAGATCATGTCTGGGTGCTTTTCAAGCGCCATACCAAGACCTGTTGCACCGTTGTCGGCTGCAAGCACAGAAAATTTCTCATAGGTAAGCGCTGTCGTAAGCGCTTCACGAAGTTCAGTGTCGTCCTCGACTATGAGAATAGTGAATGTTTGATTGTCTTCCATATATCCGTGGATTATAGCATTTGCTTAGCGGGCACTGCGCGGCACAACAACAGTGAAGGTACTACCCTCTCCCTCCTTTGATACAAATGAAATAGTACCTCCGAGGATACGAACAGCTTCTTTTACAATATAGAGACCAAGCCCAGTACCATCGGTCACAAGAGTGCGTGCGTTCGATGCACGAAAGAGTTTTGAAAAAAGCATCTCTTGATCCGCCGCAGGAATGCCGATACCGGTGTCTCCAATCACAATCTGTATCTCGTCTTCTTCTGTCGAAACAAAGAAGCTCACCGTGCCACCTTCGTTCGTGTATTTCACTGCGTTACCCAACAAATTGCTGGTAACCATCTGCAGCAGATGAACATCGGTACGCATCATCTCACCACCGGCCGGGAATGCGGTTTTCACGGTAATCGACTTATGCGCGGAGAGTTCCGCGTACTCGTCTGCAACACCGGTAAAGAATGTCGCCATTCCAACCTCCTTGTACTCAGGAACAAAGGTTCCAAGATCGAGTTTTGAAACACTCAAAAAATCAGTAACGAGACTATCCATTCGTTCTGCACTTCGCTTAATCTTTGTGATGTACGCCGATTGGGTCTCCGAAAGCCCTCCCGATCCTTCGAGTAACTCAATATTCCACTTCATACCCGAAATCGGCGTGCGGAGCTGGTGGGACGCGAGTGAGACAAATTCTGTTTTTGCCTTGTCAACGTATTTTTGTTTCGTGACATCAACTAACGTCAGCATGCCTTTACGACTTCCCTGTGCATCCGTGCATGGAAAAAGAGAAAGCATAACCCAGCGAGTCATTCCATCAGGACGACGCAGGAGAAGTTCTGCGTCATTCACATATTTACCGCGCTTGAAATATTCAGGGATGAGCGAAATATCAGTAGCATTCTTATGCTCTCCATCCTCTACAAAAAAACTGTAGATATTTTTACCATCAAGTGCATCTTGTGAAACGCCAAAGAAACGCGCGGCTGCAAGGTTAATCGATTCTATAAGCCCGTCGTTGTCGGTCACTACGTACGGCACTGGACTTCCCCGATACAACTCTGAGAAGAACTCTCGGGAATAAATGAGCATCTCCTTCGTCATGTGTCGTGCGAGCGATTGAGCGCTCATTGAAATCAGGAGCGACTGATGAAACACAGCCGTAATCAAAGCAATCACCGCGAAGCTTGCTATATAAAATGCATCCTTAAGATACTCAGTCGGAACTGTATAGTATTGGAGTGCGAAGTATGCCCCTGCACAGAGCAAGAAAAAGAGCGTGAATGATGCTGAAAGAGCACGCATCCCTGAACCAGAATTCATGTGTCAATCATAACAGGTTTTTTATTACGCATAGCGACTTCTCGTGTATACTTTCTCACCATATGCACACACGTACAGATGCGAAACATAAAAAAGTCGAAGTGAAACGATCAAGCGCCGGCCTCGGTCTTTTTGCGCGAGCACCCATGAAACGTGGAGACTTCATTATTGAATACACAGGAGCACGTATCAAAACTGAAGAAGCGGATCGCCGCGGTGGCAAGTACCTTTTCATCATCAATGATAAATGGGTTATCGATGGAAAAGGTCGTGAGAATCTTGCGCGATATATAAACCACGCCTGCAAACCAAATGCCGAAGCGGAGTCAGACGATGATGCAAAAAAAATCCGCGTATTTGCGCGAAAGAAGATTCTCCCTGGAGAAGAAATCACCTACGATTACGGCAAGGAGTACTGGAACGAATACATCAAACCATACGGATGTAAGTGCGCCTCCTGCCAAACAAAACAGCAATAGACTATTCCGAAACCTCAGATTCTTCTGGGGTTTCTTCTACTGTATCTTCCGCCGGTGTTTCAGGAGTTGTTGAATCTTCCGGAGACTCATCAGGGGTAGTAGTTGCAGAATCACCTCCCGATTCGGATGTGCTTGATGCGTTACTTTCTTCAGGAGCAGGTGCTGGTGCGGCATTTGGATCCTGGGGAACAAGACCACCATTTGGCATATTTCGAAATTCTGCAGACGGCACATTTACTGCATCAATCTGATTTCCATCCGCATCAGTAAGCGTCCCCGCATCACGCACTGCAGCCGCAACATCGATCTGTCCGCTATCGGAACGACCAATTAAGACAGCGCCCACCATAACCGCGAGCCCGAGACCGAGTGTACCGAGCATAAACGCAGGACTCTTAACGCGACGAAGTGAAGGAGTGGCGCTTGCCCCCGCAGAAATAGGTGTCGCACTTGTTGCGGATGCCTTGCGAGTCGCCGTGCGTGTTGTAGTTCGTGCCATAGACAGGATGAGTATACCATTTGCCAACAAAGGAAGTCACGAGAAGCACACATCCTGGGGATGGTGCTGGGGGGCACTCCTGCTCTGTTCGTATTCTTGCCCATTTCCTATTCTCGTGGTACATTCTTCCCTATCCGAAGAGAGCGGACCGCTCTTTTTTTAGATAGCTTTTTACACCTTGAAAGACGAACGAGTACGTATAAATCAATCAATCCGAGCCCGGGAACTTCGTGTTATCGGCGCCGAGGGCGAAAACTTGGGTGTTTTACCCATCGCCGAAGCGCTCAAAGCAGCAGAAGACGCGGAATTGGACCTGATTGAGATCTCCCCTATGGCAGTCCCGCCTGTGGCGAAGATCATGGACTATGGCAAGTACCAATACGAACTCAAGAAGCGGGCAAAGGAGGTGAAAGCAAAATCGCACGTTACTGAGACCAAGAGCGTGCAGGTAAAGATCGGCACAGGCGAGCACGATCTGACCCTTAAAGCGAAGCGCGCCGCAGCATGGCTTGAGGAGGGACATCGCGTAAAAATCGATCTCTTCCTCTGGGGACGCTACAAATACATGGAGGAAGCGTTCCTAAAAGAACGGCTCGTGCGATTCTTGAAAATCATACCGGCCGACTATAAAATAGCCGACGAAATTAAGAGGAGTCCTAAAGGTTTCAGCACGACGCTCGAACGGGTTTCCGGCAAGCAGGCGAAGCAGTCACCGAAGGAGGAGTAGCACTACAATTATGAAAACAAACAAGTCATACACCAAGCGCATCAAGGTGACAAAGAACGGCAAGCTTATTGCGCGAAAGGCAGGCCAAAACCATTTTAATTCGCGCCAGACTGGTGCTCAGCGGCTTAATCGCAAGCGAACCCAGACTATCAAGATGTCATCTCGAGCTCGCAACCGCTTCCTCGCGAACGCATAAGGTTACTTTATTCACAATTCACGTTAATTTTCCACCATGGCACGAGTAAAAGGAGGAGTACAGGCGAACAAGCGCCGCAAGAAAATCCTTGGCGAAGCAGCGGGATATCGATTTGGTCGCTCAACGAAGAAGCGCCAGTCAATCGAAGCGCTCCACCACGCGTACACCTACGCATTCGCACACCGTCGCGACAAGAAGAACGACTTCCGAAGACTTTGGACCGTCCGTCTTAACGCAGCACTCCGCGCAGCAGGACTCACGTACAGCCGATTCATGAAGACATTGAAGGACAAGAACATCCTCATGAACCGTAAGATGCTTGCTCTCATTGCAAATGAGCGTCCAGAGTCATTTGAACGTTTCCTCGCAAAGGTTAAGTAACCCTTCACCTAAAAAACCGCCGGCACTATGCCGGCGGTTTTTTTATTCCTGAAGGAATCCTCCGGCTTGATGCTCCCATAGACGTGCGTAGACCCCTTGATACTTCACCAACGCATCATGAGTACCGTCTTCGACTATCTTTCCATTCTCGAGCACAATAATGCGATCCATTTCGCGAAGCGTAGAAAGCCTGTGCGCAATTGCTATCACCGTCTTACCTGCCATAAGTTCGTGAAGTGCCCGTTGAATCAAGACCTCGCTCTCACTATCGAGCGCTGATGTTGCTTCATCAAGAACAAGAATTGGTGCATCTTTTAACATTGCGCGTGCAATCGCTATCCGCTGACGCTGCCCACCAGAAAGTTTGACTCCACGCTCTCCCACTAAGGTTTCATAGCCCTCAGGTAGTTCATTAATAAACAGATGCGCATAGGCTTTTCTTGCCACTTCTTTGATTTCCGAGTCAGTGACATCCATTCTGCCGTACTCAATATTCTCACGAATAGATCGATGAAACAGTATGGGCTCTTGCGGTACAACTGCTATGTGCGCCCTCAAGGACTCCTGGGTCACCCGCGCTATGTTTTTATTATCAATCTCTATAGATCCTTTTTGAATATCATGCTCGCGCAAGAGTAGCGAGACGAATGTGGTCTTCCCTGCACCGCTTGCACCCACCAACCCCACTCGCTGCCCAGGTTGGATGGTCAAGTTAAAATTCTTGAAGACACTCGCATTACCATGGGCGAAGGAGACATTGTTCCAAACAATACTGGCGTCCTTAATGACGAGCGGCTTTGCGCGTACGGCATCAGTGACACCGTACGGAACAATGAGATCGGTAAGTGCCTCCTCCATTTCTCCAAAAGCTCGTGCGGTTAAATTAAAAGAGCGCCCAATAAACAGCAGTGTACCTGTAATCTGTGACACCAATGCAAGGACAAGGACAAAATCTCCGGCACTTACATTACCAAGTGACCATTGATGGGTAAGCGACCAGAACATTCCCAATCCGAATACAAACAAAATACAACTGTTAACGAACAGCATAAACTCGGTGTAGCGCCAGCTCGCATAGTTCTTCTGTGCAAGGTCACTGGTTAAATTTCTCATGGAGTTCTCCTCAAATGATGAGCGCGCATACTGTCGTACAGCAGTCATGTTGCCCAATACATCCGCAAGGTGCCCGCGCACTGTTGTATTCGCAGCCGCAAGGTCTCTAGAAAGAATCTTTTTGTGAGGAGCTAATAATTTATTAACGATAAGGAGGACCGCGAGCAGAGCAAGAAAAAGAGAAGCTGTCACAGGGTCAACCCGGAACATAAGGACAAAGGTGACGACAAACGTCACGAAGGACGTCCAATGCGTCCACAGCATCTCAGGAACCACATAGTCAACAGCAGATACCGCACTGTTGATCTTGCTGAGAATCGAGCCTGCAAATCGATTAGCAAAAAATATGTGACTATGAGGCAATATATACGCGCTCAAGTCATCATAGGTCTTTTTTTTCATGCGCGTCATCATTCGCCCTATTGTGAATCCACTAATTCGGTAGAGACCTTGGACCACAAATACCGCAACGGGAAACATTAAACCCCAGAAGAGTGCTGCATCATGATCTCCCACCTGAGCAGCATCAACAATAAGTTTAAAAAAATAACTAGTACCCTGACTTAGTCCTGCAGAAAGAGTAATAAGAACGAGTGCAGAAAAGGCAAGGCCCCAATGCGGCCTGAGAACATACAGAAAGAAGCTGAGCGGGGTAGAAGGAATGGATGGGGAAATGGTTTTTTTCACAGCTATATGGAAGTTATGGTCTTATGGACCTAGTACAGACGAACTGCAAACCTCGCGCTTACATATCAATCTCGATCGCATCCCTCTCGGAAGGAGCAATAGCATTGCGACCAAGATAATCTCGGAGACGTTGCACCAAGAAGAGTGCCGGACGCTCCTCCCCCATTGCAACAAAGATCTGCTTCGCATTCTCACCACCTGCTGCTACAAGGTCAATAAGTTGGTCCCGATCAGCGTGTCCTGAGTATCCTCGTATCTGGGCGATTTTTGCACGAACTCGAACATCAACATTTAATATGCGAACCTTCTTGGCTCCATCTTGGAGAAGCCTACCAAGACTCCCTACCGTCTGATACCCCACAAGAAGCAGCGTTGTCTTAGGGTCTTCGAGGTATCGCCCCTCGTGACCGAGGATGCGCCCTCCATGACTCATACCTGATCCTGCAATGATAATCTTGGCTCCGTGAACCTTCTCAATCTCAGCTGAATCTTGAGTCGTGCGCGTGAATGAAAGTTTTGGAAAGTCGAATATATCGTCCCCTGCCTTGATCTGCGCCTGCACTTCATCTTTAAGGTACTCTGTGTATTTCTGATAAATCTCCGTCACACTAATTGCGAGTGGCGAATCGAGAAAAACAGGGATTGCAGGAATCGTACCGCTCTCAAAAAGATTATTAATCTCAAAAAGCATTGCCTGCGTACGCTCGAGGGAAAATGCAGGAATGATAAGTGTGCCGCCTTTTTTTGTTGTGTCTTCGATAAACGCTCGGAGGAGTTCCGTTCGCTCTTTAACATCCTCATGCAGTCGATCGCCGTACACACTCTCCATAAGAAGATAGTCATATCCCTCGACAACCTCTGGAGGGTTCAATAGCGGCTGCGGTGTATTACCAATATCTCCCGTAAACAGAAACTTCTTCCCATTGCGTTCAAGGGTGATCATGGCAGACCCTAGAATGTGCCCAGCGTCGGTCAGGGTTGCTGTAACAGCGTCTGGCATCGTAATGGGCGAATGGTACGGATACGTCTTCCACAAGGCCAATGCGGCAGCAATATCATGCTCTTCATAACATCGTGGTGTACCGTATCGTTCTGACTCATACAGCATGATTTTGTATGCATCACGAAGCATCACTGCAGCTAGGTCGCGCGTTGGTGGCGTTGAATATATAACGCCCGTAAAACCGTCACGAACAAGCTTTGGAATACGTCCAATATGGTCAGCATGCGCATGGGTTACAAAAAGCGCATCCATGTCGGCAGGATTATAAGGAAACACTTCACAATTCTTTGCTGCAGCAAACCGGTCACCCTGCATGAGGCCGCAGTCAACCAAGATACGGGACGTAGGAAGTTCGAGGAGGAAGTTTGCTCCTGTAACACTCCCGGTACCCCCGCAAAATCGTATTGTAGCCATAGATATTTATGTAGAAAAAATGTTTGTACTCCGTGCAACGCCATACCCAATGAATCCGCCGAATAGATCCATACAAAGATCAAGCATGGTATCGAGGACAAAATGTGTTTCGCGAATAAGCGATATACCTGCAGCGTATTCAAATATCTCCCACGCAATACCGATTACAAGCACTACACTTACGTACCACACTACCGTTTCATATCGTCCTCTTTTTCGAAGACCTATAAACGGCAAGATGGAGTACCCAAGTGCAGCACAGAGTCCCCCCAACACATGCATCGGTACATCAAACCATGGGAATCGCCAATAGAGATACAGCTCTAGTGCGACCACATGAACCACCGCAACGAGAATGAGGGATGCGAAGAAGAATGCAAGCCGTATAGACATGCGTCCATATTATCATACGACCCTCCTCGGTATTCCCACTAAAAAAACCTACTCGAGGTAGGTCTCTTTAGTGGAGCAACGGTGCATGTATCCTGAATTTCTCCAGGTGGGTGCCCTTTCCAAACACTTGTGAAA
>Ga0075156_10001827_pt1 | contig 11726 bp, 7 predicted proteins | sample JI81AbrownDNA_FD_70966 | JGI IMG/M metagenome (GOLD analysis project Ga0075156, IMG submission 70966) | Wastewater effluent complex algal communities from Wisconsin, to seasonally profile nutrient transformation and Carbon sequestration -... | ecosystem: Engineered > WWTP > Effluent > Algae...
GAATGGGGATCGATAAACCAGATGTACGCTTCGTCATTCACTTTGATTTACCCGATTCACCCGAAGCCTATTACCAGGAAGCCGGTCGCGGAGGTAGAGATGGGAAAATTTCCTACGCCATAATTTTGTATAACCAAAATGACATTGAAGAGCTGAATTATTTTCATGGTATTGGTTTTCCTCCAAAAGAATTAATTCGCACCATTTATATTTCCATTGGTAACTATTACAAACTGGCGGTTGGCTCGGGGCAAGGTGAGAGTTTTGTATTTGATATGGAGAAATTTTGTGCCATGTACAAATACAAACCAATTGATGTTTTAAGCTCACTTAAAATCATGCAACTGGATGGAATGTTGGACCTTTCAGAAGCCGTTTTTTCTCCATCACGTATAAAATTTGAAGTGACCAATTTTGAATTATACAATTTTCAAATCAAAAATTCAACGTACGATAATTTAATCAAATTGCTGTTGCGAAAATATTCAGGTCTTTTTGAAGAATTTGTCAAAATCAAAGAAGGAGATTTAGCCACTTTACTAAAAACAAGCATTAATGAAATCAAGCAAGCGTTAAAAGAACTATCCAGTGCCGGAATTATCAAATATGTAGAACAAACTGATTTACCCTTTATCACTTATTTATTACCCCGCATTTTAGAGCGCGATTTCAACATCAGCAAGAATGCGTATGACACCCGAAAATTAAATGCCGAAAAAAGAATTGACGCAATCAAAAATTACATTACCAATCACGATACCTGTCGCAACACTCTTCTACTAAATTATTTTAACGAAAAAACCAAACAACGCTGTGGTAAATGCGACAATTGTATTGCACAAAATAAACTCGAATTAAACAATATTGAGTTTGATCGCCTTGTAAAGTTTGTGCTTGACAAAATAAAAATTGGTGAAACTACTTTACAAGAATTGAACACAGCCGTTGAGATGGTAGATCAAACAAAACTCGTGAAAATTATCAACTGGCTTATTGAAGCCGATAAAATTACTGTAGAGGGGAATCAAGTTCGCCTGAAAAACTAAGTTGCTTTGAAGGAATAAAAGATGTTAGGTACAACAATATGTATGTAATTATTCCATTCACCAGTATTAATTCGTATCCGAATTGATAACCTTCAGGATTTAACGAGGTATAATAACTCAACAAAAATGAAATGGTAGGTGCCAGGATACAAACAACCGGTACGAGGATTTCATTTGTTTTGCGTTTTGTAAAAACTCCGTATAAAAACAAGCCAATCAAAGGACCGTAGGTCAAACCGGCTAAAAATAATATGCTGTCAATGGCACTGCGCGTTGTGTATTTATACAAAATATAAACGGTAATATAAATAACAAAAGCCATGACCAAATGCGTGAGTTTTCTAACCCATTCACGTTTTTTCAAATCATACTTATTGATATTGATAAAGTCAACACAAACCGATGTGGTAAGGGAAGTCAATGCACTGTCGGCACTTGCGTATGATGAGGCTATCAAACCTAAAATAAAAAACAAGGCTGCTGTACCGGCTAAATATCCACCAAAAGCCAGTGTGGGATAAACTTGATCGGTAATAATTTTTCCGGTATCAGGGTTTGTAGGTAATGTTACACCTTTTAATTCGGCAAATGTGAAAAGAACCGCCCCCAATAATAAAAACAATAGATTGATGAAGACCAAAATGATGCTGAAACTTATCATATTCTTTTTGGCTTCGCCAATATTCTTACAGGTCAAATTCTTTTGCATTAAATCCTGATCCAAACCCGTCATGCCAATGGTGATGAACATTCCACCTAAAAACATTTTCACAAAATGATTCTTCGCATAAAAATTATCAAAGAAAAATACCTGCGTATAATTTTTATCCCCTCCTACTCCATTAAACGAAATGCCTTCGGGCAATTGTTTCATAATAGCTATAACTGATAAGACCAATGCACCTACCAAAAAGAACGTTTGAAAGGTATCGGTAATTACAATGGTTTTCATACCACCCTTATACGTACAAACCCATATCATGAAAATTGAAATAAATAATGAAAGTTCAAACGGCAGACCATAATTCCCAAACACAAAATTTTGAAGTACCATGGCTACTAATAAAATTCGGGCGCTTGAACCAACCAGGCGTGAAACCATAAAAATAGTTGCACCCGTTTTATGCGAAATTTTACCGAATCGTTGTAATAAATACGTGTAAATAGAAGTCAAGTTGAGTTTGTAATAGATTGGCATTAATACCAGCGCTACAAACAAATAACCTGCTAAATACCCAAACACCAATTGCAAATAGGAGAACTGGGAATAAATAACCTGACCTGGAACCGAAATAAAAGTAACACCTGAAATAGAGGCACCAATCATTCCAAACGAAACCAAATACCATTTAGATGATTTATTTCCTAAAAAAAATGAATCGTTATTGGCATTTCGAGCTGTGTAAAAAGACAATGCTATTAATGCCCCGAAATAGGTTAGTATAATTATAAGGATTGCTGTTTGAGACATAGGCTAAAAAACTAAACTTAAGGCTTTAAAAGCTATAACCATTAAATAAATAAGGTATTAATTAACGAACAGAATGTTAAATACCTTTCTTTTACTGTTTTAACAGATTGTCAATTTAGCTTATACTTGCTAAAACTTAAGCCATGTCAAAGCAAATTAAATGTCCTGCTTGCGGAAACTGGAATGATGCGCTTTTAAAGGAATGTCCCAATTGCAAAACTTCCTTGGTTACTGCCCCACTTGAATCTTCAAAAGAAGAAAAAAACAATTACAAAGAATTTGTAGGAAAATTAAAAGGTCAGTCAGACTGGATAGACCGTTTTTTTGCCAAAGCCAAAGATGGAAATATATTCATCAAAGGCCTAGCCTATTTTCTGCAATTTTTATGGATGGTTTATTTTAGTTTATTGCTTTTTGTTGCATGGCTGGTTTTTATTGTTGCCGGATGAAAAAGTATTTTATCATTCTAGTTGTTTTGCTTGCAACTAGCCTATTTATTTCTAAAAATGCCTTGCATTATTCCCCGATTTTCATTAATATACTAAATGATATACTTGCTTTACCCCTAATTTTATTGTTACTGGATATAGCAATGCAATTGATTTACGGTTATAAATATAAAATGAATTTAGGACTGGTACTTCTGACCTTTGTAACAATTAGTATTTTATTTGAATTGCTTTTTCCGATCATATCCAATAAAGCAATTTCAGACCCAATGGATATTGTTTGGTATTTCGCAGGAAGCCTTATCTATTTAACCGTAAACTTCAAGAACATCAATAAAACTTTTTGGAAAACGAATCCATTATAGAATATCTTCCAGGATGAGCGTTTCTCCCAATCGCACACCTTTCTCGGTTGGCTGAACTGTGCAACATTCGTTTACACTATCATGCTCCAGGAATAAAACAAAATTTTCATCGGCAGCTTTCTGTAAAAATTTCCCCTTTTCTTCTATGGTGATCAAAGGTCTGGTATCGTATCCCATAACGTAAGGCAAAGGAATATGTCCTACAGATGGTAAAAGATCAGCCATATAAACAATGGTTTTATCACCGTACTTAATATGCGGTATCATCATACTTTCGGTATGTCCGTCAACAAACAACACATCAATATCGGGAAAAGCATTTACCACAAAATCTGATTGGCGATCAATGAATTTTAACTGCCCGCTTTCCTGCAAGGGTAAAATATTTTCTTTTAAAAACGATGCTTTCTCACGTGCATTCGGCTGGGTTGCCCATTTCCAATGGTTTTCACAACTCCAATAGGTAGCTTTTTTAAATGCCGGTTCGTAACCATCTCCTGATTTACGCCTGTTAATGGCTCCTCCGCAATGGTCAAAATGTAAATGTGTTAAAAACACATCGGTTACTTCATCAATTGAAAATCCTTTAGCATTCAGTGCTTGTTCCACCGATTTTAAATTACTTAGGTAATAATGGCTAAAAAATTTCTCGTCTTGTTTGTCTCCAATACCGGTATCAATCAACATGAGTCGGTTACCATTCTCAATTAGCAATAAACGCATACTCCAATTACACATATTATTCGGATCAGCCGGATTGGTGCGTTGCCAAATACTTTTAGGAACCACACCAAACATGGCACCACCATCCAATTTAAAATTTCCTGTATCAATTACGTGTAAGTTCATAAGAATAGCGTACTTTTATATAGCTAATTTAGTCAATATATGGATACTCAAAATAAATTTAATTTACCCTTACATTCAAGGGTTTGGATATACCAGGCATCACGCGAATTTACTTCACAGGAAATTCAGGAACTCGAAAAAATGGTTGACATTTTTTTAACCGATTGGAATACACATGGCAAAGCGTTAAGTGCTGAAATTACTTTATTGCACAATTTATTTTTAGTGATTGCAGTTGACGAAGAAAAAGCAATGGCCAGTGGTTGCTCAATTGATAAATCGGTTCGTTTAATAAAAGATATTGAAAAACTTTTTGGCATTTCATTAACCGGTCGAACAACCATTGCTTATTTAGATAATGCCGAAAAAATTCAATTCAAGAATTTTGCAGAACTTAAAAAAGAAATTTCAAATGGCTCGCTAAAAGATTCTACACCAATTTTCAATAATTTAATAAGCACCCTAGCCGATATGCAAACCAGCTGGCTTATACCAGCCAACGCCTCTTGGTTAATGGATGTAAAGGTTTAAAACCTTGGCCACCTTATTTAGTCCTTAATATTACCATAACCTTAAAACCCTTGATAATAAAGGATTATAGCCAATCATTGTTTTTAATATGAAGTTATGGTGTAGTTGGCGGTAACATTTTAATAATATAAACGTAAATTTATCCCAAGAACTTAAAACACGTTTATTATGAAAAATCTGATCTTAACTTTTGCAGTTTGTTTCCTGGGATGGGGAGCATTCGCAATGCCGGGTGGAGCAACAGCTCTTAAAAACGTAACCGATTTAGGAAAAGGTCTACAAAAGGTCACGTGGTTTTATGAAAATGGAACCGTGTCTGAAGAAGGATTTTATTTAAATGGAAAAAAACACGGTGCATGGATTAGTTATGATGAAAACGGTAATAAAACCGTAACAGCAAACTATGCTTTAGATAAAAAGGACGGAAATTTTTATGTAATGCATGCAAATGGAAAAGTAAAATACCACATTATTTACAGCAACAATAAAAAAGTAATGGCTAGCGAGTTTGATGAAAACGGAAATTTGATTTCAGGATTAGACCCCAAATAAAAAATTTATATTACAAAACTAAGCCTGGACATTTTGTTCGGGCTTTTTTTATTTTATTATTTTAAAAATGCGTTGGGCGTGTCCCTATAAATTGCGGTAAAAAATGAATTTCAAAAAGGGTCGGGCTATTCGCTGCAAGTCCTCATTACGCTAACGCTTCATTGCGGGCTTTACGCTGCTATCCCTCACGCAAGCTAAAATAAAAAGCTAGAAACTTTTCTCCGACTTGTTTTCCTTCTTCACTAAACGAATTCCGGCAACTATTTCGTGCGATCCGCTATTATAACCTTTCAAACCGCTTATACTGGCATCATAACTATAACCAATGGATAAATTGTTTTTATACATATACCCTGCAAACATTGACCAGGCATCTTGCGTTCTGAAACTTCCGCCAAACCAAACTTGCTTTTTATAAATTACACGCGCCATAAGATCAAATTGCGGCTTCATGGGTTTTACATACTTAAATAAAACGCCCGGTTGCAAATCAAAATCAACACCCAAATGAAATGTATAACCCGCATTGGCATAATAATGCCTTGCCAGTTTACTCATGGTTTGCGTTTGATAATTGAAAAAATAAAGATTATTGGTTACAATTTGCGGAAAGGAGGCTCCAACAAACCAATCCTTGTGATACAAATGAAAGGCAAACGTAAAATCAGGAACCAGCGCTGACTGTAAGGCATTACTGATTACCGCATCATATTTATCGCGCAGTGTAATTTTTGAACCATCAACGGTATATTGCAACAATCCACCCGAAAGACCAAAAGATAATTTTACTGTTTTGGTGATTTTAAAATGGTATGCATAACTAAATTGGATTCCGGTTCTACGGGTTGGACCAACATTATCAGTGAACAAATAAAAACCATAACCCATGTTTAATTTTTTATTGGGACCACAAGCACTAAGCGTAAATGTTCTTGGTGAATCGGTAATTCCTGCCCATTGATAACGATTGGCTGTTTTAACATCAAACCACGGATTTGAACCTGCAACAGCAATATTGGTAACATAATCATTTAGGAAATACTGCGTAAACATGGGCAAATGTTGTGCACCGACTTTTGCAAGCCCTACAAACAACATAAATAGTATGAGGTAAATCTTCTTCATCTTATCGCAGTATGGTTAAAGGTCCGGTAAATGCATCAGGGAATAAAGGGTGATTTAATAAAATCACATAATAATACGTTCCAACAGTAACCGGTTTTCCATCATATGTTCCATCCCATGGTATATCATATCCTTTTGAATAAAACACCGGTTGTCCCCATCGATTAAACACCGAAACTTCACAGTCAGGAAAAAATTCAATAAAATCCAATATCCATGTATCGTTAGGCCCATCACCGTTAGGTGAAAATCCATTTGGAAAAATAATGGTTGGGAAAACCGAAACTTGCATTGTATCTGTATTAACACAACCATTCACATCAATCACATTTACAATAAAAAACGTGGTTGAATCAGGTGTTGCCAATGGATTAAACGAATTGGCATTATCCAAAAATGATGCAGGTGTCCAGGTTACGGTACTTGAGCCTACAGCGGTAGGATTTCCACCAATGGTAACCGATTGGCCCAATAAAATTTCCTGATCCGGACCCGCATCTGCTGTTGGCAATGCATTTATAGTAACCGTTACCGTATCGCTATCAATACAACCGGCATTGTTCACCGTGAAAATATAGGTTCCATTACCCGCACCGGAAGCCAGATTTAACGTAGTTGTATTTGACAGGACATTTCCAAGCGTGTCAGTCCAAGAATAAATGGCCGGTGAAGTTCCAATTCCTGTAAGAATTGAACTATTTCCACTGCTGCATAAAACGGTATCATTTCCTGCATTGGCTAATGCAATTAATAACGCATCCACGTAAACCGAATCGGTTAATGAACAACCGTTGGCATCGGTTACAGTTAACACATATGTCCCATAAAAAATTGCCGTAAGATCTTGCGAGGCTGAAGTGAAACCATTTGGCCCGGTCCAGGCATACGTAAATCCTCCGGCACCACCACTCACTGTTGCATCCACTGCTCCATCGGCAATGGTTGAACAAGATGCATTGGTACTATCCAAGTTCATAAGTATCGTAGGAGGATCGGTAACTGTATCGGTCAACGTTAGTGCACAACCGTTAGCATCGGTAACAATAACCGAGTATCCCCCATCACATAAATTAATGGCTGTTGATCCGGTTGTTCCATTCGACCAAGTGTACGTGAAAGGCAATGTTCCGTTTATTGGCATGGCTGAAATAAATCCGTCACAGGTATTGAAACAGGTCTCGTCTTGCACAAAATTAATGGAAGCCACCAAACTATCCGGTTCATCAATGGTAAATGCATTGAATGATCCGCATCCCAAGGCATCCACAACCTGTACAATATAATCTCCACCGCACATTGAGTTCAATGAACCCAAATTCAGTCCAATTGAAGCCGGAGTAGAATCAAACCAATTGAAAGTTAACGGAGGATTTCCACCTAACCCATTGGCCGTTGCAGTTCCATTGCATGTTCCATAGCAGGTAATATCCGTTGTTGTTACACTTACCGAAGGGGCATTTACGTTCGGCAATAAGGCAATAGCCGTATCGGAACAACCTGCTGCATCCGTAATCACCACCGAATAAACACCCATGCATAAATTATTTACCACTTGTGTGGTTACGCCTCCAGCAGCTGCATCCCACTGAAACGTAAATGGCGTTAACCCGGTTGCAAAGGCTACTATTGATCCATCACACAAACCACAACTTGCAGGTACTACAACTATACTATCATTTATTGGTGGTGAACTTGTAATGGTCACATTGGTAATTCCAATACATCCCAGTGAATCCTGAACTTGTACGATTAAATTTCCGGCACATAAATTATTTTGCGTTAACGCTGTTGATCCGTCATTAACCCACAAGAAAGAATACGGTGCAGTTCCGCCAACAGCACTTACTGTTGCCGATCCGCTGCAAGCATTTGAACAAACCGGATTTGTCACATTGATAACCGGAGTTGGACCTGTAGTATTATTTACCAATACATTAAATTGTTCAGAACATCCAACAGCATCGGTCACTAAGAGTGAAAATGCACCTCCACATAAATTGGTGGCTGTTGATCCGGTTTGCAAATTTGACCAGGTTAATGCTAACGCTCCGGTTCCACCGGTAACAGTAGCAACGGCCTGACCGTTACATTGTCCGCAGGAAGCATCGGTAACCGTGACATTATTATTAAATGCTGCAGGCTCACTTAATAAAAATGAATTAAAGGAAATACAACCTGCCTGATCGGTGGTTTGTAAAGTATATAAACCCGCACAAACATTTGAAATATCCTCTGTGGTTTGTCCATTTGGTGACCATATATACGTATATGGCGCAATTCCGTTGATAGTAGTTACATCAATTGATCCGTTACAATCTGCGTTACAAACAGGACTTATCATAGTTGCATTGGAGGTAGGTGCATTGTTGTTTGTAACCGTAACGCTTTGTTGGAATTGACAACCATTGGCATCGGTAATGGTTGCAATATAAATTCCGGCACCCAAATTAATGGCTGTATTGGTAATTTGTCCTAGCGGAACCAGTAAATCATCGGTCCAAACAATTGAGTAAGCAGGGGTGCCACCCAATGGAAATACACTTGCGGCTCCATTGTTTACACCACAATCGGCATTAAAACTAGCTGAAGTTGCATCCAAAACTGTAGGTTCATTTACGTTAACCGAAACCGGTGTAGAACTACAACCGGATGCATCCTGCACTAAAATATCATATAATCCTGGACATAGATTTATGAATGAATTTGAAGCCTGAAAACTCACACCATTATCTATACTGTAAAGATACGCACCTGTACCTCCGGCCGCATTCACTACTATCGAACCATTGCAGAGACCATTGCAAAGCACATCTGTAATGACGGTTGAAGCAGTAATTGGAGCAGGGTCATTCACTATAACGGTTTGCGGACCTACGTTACAATTGTTTGCATCCGTAACCGTCACATCATATGAACCTGAACATAAATTTGTGGCAGTGGTAGTGCTTTGATTTGCCGGATCGGTCCATTGAACGGTGGTTGGTGCTGTTCCTCCGGCAATAATAACAGTACCTGTTCCATCACAAGTTCCGAAACAGGTAGGATCGGTACTGGAAGTGCTAGCTGATAATAACACTGGATCAGTAATACTTATAGGAACAGACGTAGCAGTGCAGCCACTTGCATCCGTTACAGTAACTGCATAATTTCCACCACACAAAGCTGATGCAGATGAAGTTGTTTGTGCTGAAGGATCATTCCACAAATACGAATATCCGGGTGTTCCCCCACCTACCAAAGCGGTAGCAACTCCTGTGCAGGTTCCAACACAAAGTGCACTAAGTGGATTTACATTTATAGTAATTGGTAATGGCTCACCCACAATATAGGTAATGGTATCATCACATCCAGAAGCATCGGTTACAATCAAATCGTAGTTGCCTGCACATAAACTATTAACTGTATTTGATGTAGATCCACCTGCCGCAGCATCCCATTGAAATGATATAGCACCGGTTCCTCCGGTAGCAAGTACAGAAATAGATCCGTTACATATTGCATTACACGTAAGGTCGGTAATTGTTGGAACCACATCAATTGTATCAGGTGCATCAATATTAAATACAACCATGGTGGTACAATTTGCAGCATTAATAACCCGCGAAATATAATCCCCCGGACAAAGGCTGTTGATGGTAGAAGTTGTTATTCCCAAACTTGCTCCTGTAGGAACATCAAACCAGGCAAAAGTACACGGACCATTCACACAGGCCGTTGTTGCAGTAGCCGTTCCATTACAAACGTCAGGACACGTTGCATTGGTAGTTGTTACGGTTACTGTTTCACTTCCAAAATTGCTTACCGGTACATTGGTTGTAATGGCACATCCACCGGCATCAGTTATTGTTACGCTATAAATATTTGCGCATAAATTTAATGCTGTTAAAGTAGTTTGGCTAGCTGCAGCCGGGTTCCATAACGTTGTGTAAGGTGGTGTTCCTCCAATTGGGGAAATAGATGCCGATCCATTACAAACACCGCAAGTTGCAGGAGATGATCCTGTGAGTACACTAAATACAGGAGGCTCATTGATAACAAAATTTGTAATGCTATTACAACCAGCTGCATCGGTAAGGCTTACTGAATAATTTCCTGAACACTGTGCCGTAATTGAATTGGTAATTTGTAAACCGGGAGACCAAATCACATTAATTGCTCCTGTACCTCCGCTTGGTGTTACAACGGCTGAACCATTGCAAGCACCGTTACACAACACATCCGTAACCACCAAACCGGCATTTATAGCAGCGGGTTCTGTTATACTTTGGTTGCCAGAAACAGAGCACCCATTGGCATCGGTAACTATAACAGTATAATTACCCGGACATAACGCTGTGGCAATTGCCGTTACTTGATTTGCAGGATCGTTCCACGAAGCTGAATATGGAGCAGTGCCACCGGAAATTACGGCATCAATTATTCCATCACAAAGTCCGTTACAGGTAACATTGGTTGGTGTCATGGATAAATTAATAGCCGAAGGCGAAGTAATGGTTACGGTTGCTGAACCTAAAACACATCCATTCGCATCCGTTACAGTTACTGTATATGTACCTGCACATAAATTAATAGCTGTTGCTGAAGTTTGATTAAAAGGATCGTTCCACGAATAAGAATATGGTGCAGTGCCACCAATAACATTTGCGGTTGCAGTACCATTGCAATTACCTGAACAAGCAGGACTGGTTGAAACAATTGAAACAGATCCTGCAGTTGGCTCATTAATGGTTACACTTTGCGGACCCGAAGTACAACCATTAGCATCAAACACGGTAACATTAAAAGTACCAGCACACAATCCTGTTGCAAGTTGACTTGTTTGCGTTAATGGATCATCCCATTGGTAAGTATATGGAGCTAAACCACCACTTGGAAACGCAGTTCCACTTCCGTTGCATTGACTAAAACAATTTACATCGTTAGAAGTTGTATTGAAAATTAAAGCCGTTGGTTCGTTAATAGTGACAGAACCTGTGCCTGTACAACCTACCGAATCGGTTACAGTAACAGAAACTGTTCCGGGACATAAATTAAATGCATTAAATGCTGTTTGAGCAGCAGGATCGTTCCACAAATACGTATATCCACCATTACCACCTGATGGAACCGAGGTAGCCTGACCGGTGCATACACCATTACACAAAACATCAATTCCAGTTATGTTAGTTATGATGGGTTGCGGTTCAACTACTTCAATGGTTGCAGCCGAAATACATCCTGAGTTATTTGTAACCGATACTCCATAAATTCCGGCACATAAACCAGTGGCGGTAGATGTAGTTTGTGCTAACGGATCATTCCATAAAACCGAACAAGGTGCATCACCACAAATAAATGT
>Ga0075156_10001832_pt1 | contig 11712 bp, 12 predicted proteins | sample JI81AbrownDNA_FD_70966 | JGI IMG/M metagenome (GOLD analysis project Ga0075156, IMG submission 70966) | Wastewater effluent complex algal communities from Wisconsin, to seasonally profile nutrient transformation and Carbon sequestration -... | ecosystem: Engineered > WWTP > Effluent > Algae...
TAAAGAATAGTTTAGTGGTAAAACCTCAGTCTTCAAAACTGATATCACGGGTTCGATTCCTGTTTCTTTAGAATTGTTTATTAAAAATCGACTTAACTTACTCGATTTTATTTGTCAAATTTTATTTTTAGCGATATAAATTACTCTTTAATTATTTTAAATATTATTGTGATTATAATTTGTTTTATTTTATATAATGGATTATTAAATTTTTTTTTTAAAGAATCTTACTTAAGATTTTTTTTTTTAAATAAACTAAAAATATTATACAAAACTTATAAAATTAATGTTTGATTTTCAATAAATAATAGAATTTTACTGTTATATAATTACTTATAAAGTTAAATGTTTAGTTTTCATAAAATAGTAAATTTATTAAATAATACAATACAAAACTTATCAACTATAAAATATATTAATAACTACAACAATTTAAATAAGAATGAATTAATAGTTAACATTTATCTTAAACTAAAGTTTTTTAAACAAAGTTACTACATAACGTTATTATATGTAGTTTTACAAAATAACTATAATTTTTTAAGTGAATTTTTAATTAACAATAATATTTTATATGTATTTTCTTTAAAAAATGCAAAAGCACAAATCGCTGTTTTAAATTTAGTAAACCAAAAATTAAATAATAACAAATATTCTTTTTTAAATAAAATAATCATATTATTAAAAGTTTTTTATCAAATTCTAGTAACAGAATTATTATCTTTTAATTTTTTAAAAAATAAATTTATAATTTATATAAAAAAATACAAATCAATGTTTAACTTAATAATATTAGAGTATAAATTTTCTTATTTAACTTTAACAAAATTAAAATTAAATAATAGATATTTATCGTTTAATAATAAATATGCAATCACATTAAATTATGTTATTTCGAGTTATAATTTTAAACCTTTATTTAAATTTCTAATAAATTTAAATTCATATTTAAGTTTTCTTAGAATTTATAATTTTATTAAAACAGTCGCTATTCCTGTTATAGTAAGCTTATTAATGCTATTCTTATTAGTAAATTTTTTTAAAATAGAAATATATACCAACATTGGTATTTGATGTGTCTTGGGATTCTTTTTTTTATGGTTAATGAGCGGATTTAATTTCTTTATTAAACGTTATAAAAATGGTAAATTTACAAGTGCTATACAACGTTTTTGAAAACGTACTAACTCTTATTTTTGATTAGTTGAAGGATTTTTATTTACGTTATTTTTTTATTATTATTTAAATAGTTCGCAAGAACCTTTATATATGTATGATGAATCTAACTTAAATCAACTTTTTTTACCTAATTTAGTAACTTTTTTTTTTACAATTATTATAATTATAATTATTATTTTCTATAGTTATTACTTAATATTAAATATACCTACAATGTCTTCAAAACAACAAATTTTACACCTAGTTATTAATAGCGTTTTAATGATTTATATTTTTTTATTGGAAAGCTACCAGTTTTATTACTTAATTAGTACCTTCTTTGAAATAACTTGAGATTATTCTGAAGATTTTAAACTATGAGTTTTAGAACAAGAAAATCCAAAAATTAGAGTTAAAACACAATATCTAACCTTAGCTTTAATAGCAAAATATTGACATTTTATTTTTATTTTTTTTACATGATTATTTTTACTATATAAATCTTATGAACGAAAAAAAATATATTACCCTATATTCGGATTTGTAATACAAAATTGTATAATTTTATTATTATTAAATATGCTATTTTGTGTGCAATGAACTAAATGAATTTTTAGACGTTATTATGATACTGTTTATTATTGATTTTTTACAGATAGTAATAGTTTATATTCTATAGAATTTATTGATTTATTTCCTATGTTTTCTTTATTTTAAATTTTAAATATGTTATTAAAAATGTTTAACTATATGTTAATCATTAAACAAATAGTTAAAAAATATATGTATACAATAAATCATAAAAAATTAGGGTTAAACTATCTTTATTTTTCAATGATAACTAGTATGTCTGGAGCATTATTAGCTAGTGCTATTCGTTTAGAAATGGCGTATCCAGGTAGTCCTTTTTTTGGAGGAGATTCTTTAAAATATCTACAAGTTATTACAGCTCATGCTCTTATAATGATTTTTTTTGTTGTTGTTCCTGTTTTTTTTGGTGGTTTTGCAAATTTTTTTTTACCTTATCATGTTGGAAGCAAGGATGTAGCATTTCCTCGTTTAAATAGTCTAGGTTTTTGAATACAACCATGTGGTTATCTTTTAATAGCAAAAATAGGATTTATGCGAAATGTGTATTGAACTAGTAATGAAAAAGTCGAAAATTATTTTAAATTAAAAAATATTAATAGTCATAGTGGTTTATTATACTGAGATGAAACCGTAAAATTCCCAATCATCAATTCTGTTGGAAGTTTTTTTAAAGAAGGTAATAGAGATAAAAAAAAATTCGATGAAGAAACAATAAAAAAACTAATAGAAAATCATTTTAGCAAAGCAATTACACCAACTTTAACTGAAAATTCTTGAAAATTATTTTTTTGAAAATATATAAATTTTATTCCTGAAACTTTTTGATTTTTAGTTCACAATTCTAAAACAGTAAAAAGACAAAAAAGACATATAACTAAATGTACTAATGCTGCTCAAACAGTAGCTGGTTGAACTTTTATTACACCATTTTCTTCTAAAGTTAAGTATACTGGAGTTGGTATACAGGATATGTTAATTTTAGGAGTATATTACGCTGGTATCAGTACTACTATCTCTTTAGTAAATTTATTATCAACTAGAAGAACTCTATCAATCCCAGGATTAAGAAACAGAAGAATATTATTGCCTTTTGTTAGTATTACAGTATTACTAATGTTAAGAGCATTAGCAGTTATTACTCCTGTGTTAGGATCTGCAATGTTAATGTTAGTATTAGATAGACATTGAAAAACATCTTTTTTTGATTTTGCTTACGGTGGAGATCCGATTTTTTTCCATCATTTATTTTGATTTTTTGGACATCCAGAAGTTTATGTTTTAGTTATACCAGCTTTTGGAGTAGTAAATTCTGTTCTTCCTTCAATTAATTTTAGACGATTAGCATCAAAACATCATCTTATATGAGCAATTTATATTATGAATTATATGGGTTTTTTAGTATGAGGACACCATATGTACTTAATAGGATTAGATCATCGTAGTAGAGCTTTATATAGTACAATTACAATAATGATTTCAATGCCAGCAACAATTAAGGTAATTAATTGAACATTTACTTTAATTAATGGTTTTTTACGAAATGAAATTGTTTTTTCTTCTGTTTTATCATTTATATTTTTTTTTTTAGTAGCAGGATTTACTGGTATGTGATTATCTCATGTTAGTTTAAATATATCGATGCATGATACTTTATATGTAGTTGCTCATTTTCATTTAATGTTATCTGGTGCGGTTATTATGTCAATATTTGTAGGTTTTTATTTTTATTTTCCAATATTATTTCAAACAAAATATTCTAGAGTTTTTGCCCACGCACATATTTTTTTATATACAGGAGGCCACTGATTAGCTTTTATCCCTATGTTTTGAGTTAGTTTTTCTGGCTTACCTAGACGATTACATGATTTCCCAGCAATATATATGGGTTGACAAAGTATGTCAACTGTTGGGCATTTTATAACTATGTTAGGTGTTGTTTACTTTTTTTTTTTATTATTTGAATCAAAATTAGAAAAAAAAGCTACAATTTTACTAGCTTCATTAATAGCTAGATTTAATAAGAGAGCTAATTACTATTTAGCTAAATTAATAAATTTTAAAATACAAGTTCAAGAAACTTTTATATTACCATCGAGAAAAACTTTAAATTATTCATTTAGTTAACTATTATAATGAATCGAAGTCTATTTTATTCTTGAAACTCAATAAAATCAAACACTTTAAAAAAAAAAACTTTAATATTAAATTTTGGACCTCAACATCCAGCTGCACACGGTGTATTACGTTTAGTTTTACAACTTAATTCTGAGGTTATTCAACGTTTAGATATTCACATAGGACTTTTACATAGAGGTACTGAAAATTTAATAACAACAAAACATTACACTAAATCAATACCTTATTTTGATAGATTAGATTATGTTTCTATGATGAGTCAAGAACATGCTTACTGTCTTGCTATAGAAAAATTATTAAATATTAAAAATACAGATCCAATAACCAACTTAATAAGAATATTATTTGATGAATTAACAAGAATATTAAATCATATGTTAGCAATAGCGTGTCATGCTTTAGATATAGGTAGTATGTCAGCTATTTTTTGAGCATTTGAAGAAAGAGAAAAATTAATGGAATTTTATGAACAAGTTAGTGGCGCTAGAATGCACGCTGCATTTCATAAACCTTATAATGATTTTAAATTTAATTTAAATAAACAGTTATTATGTGATATTTTAGTGTTTGTACAAAATTGTTATATTACTTTAAACGAGATGCACACTATTTTAACATTTAATAAAATATGAAAACAAAGATTAATAAATATTGGAGTTTTAAGTTACGAAGATTGTAAAAATTATAGTTTAACTGGAGTTATGTCTAGAAGTGTTGGTATCAAACGAGATTTAAGACTAGCAAAATATAATGCTTATTCGGGTTATAATCAATTAAAATTAAAATCATTCTGTGGTAATAATGGTGATTCTTTTGATAGATATTTGATTAGAATGTTAGAAATGGGAGAAAGTTTATGTATTATAAATACTGTTAGCACAAAATTATTGAGTAGTTATCTAAACAATCATCAATACTCATCAAATATATATAAAAAAATAGTTAATAAAACAGATAAAAATTATACATCAATGGAAGACTTGATAAAACACTTTGTAAATTGACACACAGGTTTTAGTGTAAAAGCTAATAATGCATTGTCATATATTGAATCACCAAAAGGAGAATTTGGAGTTATTTTAGTTTCAGATAATACAGAAAAACCATTAAAATGTAAAATTAGATCACCTAGCTATTTTAATTTACAAGCTTTACCAAAATTAGTTAAAGGTCATTATTTGGGAGATTTAGCTTCTATTATTGGAACAATCGATATAGTGTTCGGAGAAATAGATCGTTAAATATATTAATATGATATTTTTTTGTATAGTGTATTTGATTCAAACAGTAATTTATATCGCTTTAGAATTGATAATAACAGGTTATCCAATTCTTTACGATCTTATGTGTAGTTATATGTCGTTAAAAATCAGAATTATTCGAGCTTTTATACTATTAATAAAAAAAATAAATTCAATAAAATATAATATTTTTAAAATATTAATAAGTTTATTCTCTATTGCTATCTCTTACAGATTAGCTAACCCTACCTTATTAGATTATCTTTTTAAAATGAGAGAACATTATTTACTTTATTTTAAGCCTTTACTTATTAAAGGATTACTACCTACAGAAGAATCATTAGATTCTGATTTAACATTAATTATTAATAAGGCTATACGTTGTTGTATTTATAATTCGAGAGGAGATTATGAAAGAGATTTATCACTTATAGAATTGAAAGATAAAAGCGTAATAATATCTGAGAGTTCGGAAAATATTATGATTGAGAGTTCGGAAAATATTATGATTGAGAGTTCGGAAAATATTATGATTGAAAATTCAAAAAATAGTTTAAATATAAATAATACACCAGAAATCGCAATGAGTAGTAATACACCAGAAATTGTAATAAGTAGTAATACACCAGAAATCGTAATAAGTAGTAATACACCAGAAATCGTAATAAGTAGTGATTTAAATTTATCAAATAATTTAGATTTAAATTCTAGTATGCTAGTTAACGTTGATTCAAATTTAACAAGTGAGCTCCTTTCATTTTTAGCGGATGATATCACCCCTAATGCACACAGCAATATCAATTCTAGCATATCCGAAAACTCCATTAGTGATGAAGACAGTAACATTGAACAAAATTCATCAGAAATTAATAATGAAATTAATGAATTTACATATAAAAAATTAACAAATAATAAAGGAGAGGAAATTATTAAATATAGTCATTCAAGTCATTCAAGTCATTCAAGTCATTCAAGTCATTCAAGTCATTCAAATCCTTCAAATTCTTCAAATTCTTCAAATTCTTCAGATCATTCAAGTTCTTCAGATCATTCAAGTCATTCAGATCATATGATTAATAGTAATAACGAAAATTATCAAATTATTGAAGATTCAAATATGTATATTAATAAATTTAAAATAACAACTAAAGAATTAATGGAAGAAAATAATTCTTCAGAAATAAATATAGAAGAAATGCCATCTTCTTATAAAACAGAAATATTTGAAAAAATAAATAACGGTGACTTTTACTTTAGTGGTAATTTTAATCCAAATTTAGAACTTACAGATAACTATGAGTTTAATAAAGATATTATTACAGCTATTAATTATTTAGAAAGCGATAGAGAAGTTTACACGGAAAGTTTAGAATCTCTTGTTACTGAATTAAATTTAAATCTAAATGCAATCGGCTACGAAAATAATGTTAATTTAGCGTCAGAAATGGATGAAAGATTAGAAGATGCTTATAGTGAATTTAATCAAACAGTTGAACAAATGCGAGAAATTGCAACTGACTTTAATGAAACTATTACTACTATTTCTAACGATCCTTCATTACAATATAACTATAATTTTCCATTTGATGATACTTTAATGACAACGATTCATGATATTTCTGTTTGATCAATGTTTAGTGAAGGTGAAAACATCTCTATTATTAGTAATTATATTTTAAATCTATTACCTATGTTTTTTTAATTAATTTATAAAATAAATAAACTTTAATATTGTTACAAAAAAATCAACAATGTATATATTTGGCTAGTTATTATTTATATCTAAATTGTTATAATATAATAACCATTAATAATTATCTTATTCTAGTTTATAATTATTTGTATTTATATTTTTATTTAAAATTTTTTTTTAAAAAAAAAATTTTTAGAAATTTACAAGAAAAATTTATTATTAAAAATCGTTTTATTAAAAATCGTTTTATTAAAGGAGTGCTATCAAAAAGAGTAAAAAATTTCTTTAAAAAAAAAGTTTTTACTTTTATTAATTTTGAAAATAATTTAAATAATTTATTAGCAACAATATATTTATATAGAAAATGAAAAAAAAAAAATTATTTTAAAAATAAGAAAATAAGAAAAAATTATTTTATAAAAATTATTTTAAAAAAAAAAACTAGTAAAATTTATTATATCAAACAATTTATGGGTAAAAAGGATAATAGTGTCTCTTTTAAAAAATTTTCTCCATTTTCTTTAAAACAACGATACTTTATAGTAAAAAAAATATTAATAAGAAGCTTAGTTCGTCATTTATTATTGAGCGCACAAAAAGTAAATAAATTTTTTAAATATAGATATTTTAAAAGTAAAAAATTGTTTTTAGCTAATATGCACAAAAAATTAGTATGAAAAATGCACAAAGCTAGAATAAGTCATTGAAATTTTTCAACAAAAGGACAATTAAATAAGTATAGATATAATAAATTGTTAGCTGGTTGTTTTAATTTTATTACTGTTAATAGTAATCAGAGTTTTTTAATTTTTTTAATGTTTTCTTTATACGGTTTTATTTCATCATGAAAACAATTAACAACACTTTTTACAAAAAATTTAATAGTCTACAATAGATCCTATATTTATAAAAATAAAGAATTAAAAGTGGGTGATATTATTGAATTTCCTTTTGGGTATTCACTAATTAATATAAAAAAAAAATTTAATTTAAATAAAAAAATATTTAAAATAAAAAAAGAAACATATAAATTTTTAAAAAGAAAAAGAAGAAGAACTTATACAAAAAAAATACCAAAAATATATAAAAATATATTATTTAAAAGTAAAAATTTTTTTAATTTTATAGCTTATGATCCAATTTTAAATATTATTGGCGTTATAGATTTTGTTCCTAATTGAAATTTACATTTACATCATAAATTATTAAATAAAAGTGTTATTGGGCTTCAAAATTGACGATATGAATTTCAATAATTTATTATGTTGTTTACATTAAATTTTTTAAAATATTGTTTTAGTATTAGTTTTTTATTTATTATATCTTTAATTAAATCAATAATTTTATTTCTTATATTAACTATTACTATTGCAACGGTTACGTTAATGGAAAGAAAACTGTTATCATTAATTCAACGAAGAGTAGGTCCAAATTATATAGGATATAGAGGTAGACTTCAATTTATTGCGGATGCATTAAAATTAATTTTTAAACAAATTATTATTATTAATAAAGTAAATAAATTACTTTTTATTGTAGTACCAGCTTTAACATTAATCGTAAGTTATTTATTTTGAATAAATATTGTTTGGGGGCTTAATTTAGCAATTTGTGAAATTGAACATAATTTGTTTATTATGGGAATAATTTCAACTTTTTTTTCTTATTTATTAATATTAGTAGGGTTTATTTCAAAAAATAAATATAGTATATTATCTTCTACACGTACTGTTGTTATTTTATTAAACTTAGAATTATTATTAAACTTTTTTATAGTTTGTTTAACTCTAATTTCAGAATCGCTTTCTTTTACACAAATTGTTTCTTTACAATCTAATTTTAAATGAAATTTATTTACATTTTTGCCAATAATTCCTGTTTTTTTTATTATTTTTTTATTAGAAACTGGAAGAATACCTTTTGACTTAGCTGAATCAGAATCCGAGTTAATAGCTGGTTACACTACTGAATACGGTGGTTTTTACTTTGCATTATTTTATTTAGGTGAATATTTTCATTTATACTGTTTTTCTGCAGTATATTCTATTTGTTTATTAGGTGGTTGATTATAATCAAAAATGTTACAAATAAAATTTTTATTTTCTTATAAAAAATCAATAAAAATATCTAATACCAGAAATGTTTTAAATAGTTTTTGTGAAGTAAATAAAAAATTTATATTTTATAATTTAATATTAAAACATAAATATTTACAGAATTTTTTTTTTAAATCTTTTTTTTTAGTTAAAGAAACTAGGGAAATTGTAAATTGTTTACTAAAAGACATGATTCATTTAACGATGATGTGAAGACATATAAGAGGATATCCACAAGGTGGTAATACTACACATACTAATTCTAATACGTCAAAAAAAAATAAATTATTATTAAACTTTAGAATAAATCAATTTCATAAATATTTTGGTCAAAAAAAAAGAGATATTTACCCCACTTTAGTTAAAGCTGAATATACAAATAGACTTTGATTTCATAATTGATATGAAGAATGACGCCAAGCTTTTTATTTCTCTTTTTTAATGATAATTAGAGGTCAAAAAGCAGGTATTTTTAATCCAGTTCTTTTAGCTGGTCATCAAACTAACGGATATGTTCGAGATGGTAAAGCAGCAAAAATTAGTAAAGCAAAAAGATTAGTTAAAGTTTGTACAATTGGAGTACCTATTTTTTTTACAAGATTCATTTATTTACCTAAAAAGCCTAAGGGTTTTCCTAGAATAAGTTTAAAAGACGAAGTTAATAAAAGATTAGGTAAGAAATTAAGACGAAGAGTTTATAGAAAAAAATAACTATGATACGACGTAAAAAACATTTAGATTTTAAAACAATGAGTTATAATAACTGAATACCTTTTATATACAAAAATAAATTAATTAATAGTTTTAGCAAAAATTATTTTATACAACCAAAATTTAGACTATCATTTTTTGTTAGAAAAAATTATACAAATAATCATAGAAAATTTTATGCATCTCAAAATAAACTGCAGTGTTTTTTAAGTTATAGTTTTTCTGTTCCTTTACAAAAAACTAATACATCTCGTTTTTATTTAAATAAAGGAGCAGATCGCTTAATAATGGGTGGTTATCAAAAAAAATAAATAAATAAATTGTTACAACGAAATTGCTATATAAATTATTTTAATCAAACAAATATTTTAGTAAAAATTGATAATTATTTTTTATCCCAAATTATTATTAATAATGCTATTATTTTTCTATTAACTCCTATATTAAAATTAACTGACAATTTAAATTTACAATCAAGTTTTATTAAATATAACATTAAATTTTATAAATCAGTATCTTACAGATTTTTTTATAATAATTTTTTTATAAAATGAGCTAGAATTATTTTTAAAGGAAAAAGTTATAGAGTAAGAAATTTTAAACACAATAATAAATTTACTTTTAATTTTGGATATTCTCACTGAACACGATTTAAATTGTTAACAAAATGACAATGTTTTAAAAGAAGAAGACAAAATCATTTAATATTTACGTATAATTTAAAAGATTTTGAATACTTTATTAGATTTTTTCCTTATATTAGATTTATGAATAGGTATACATTACGAGGTTTAAGATTAAAAAAACAATTTATAATAAGAAGATTTGGAAAAATTTCACAACATATATCAAGTTTACATTAAAATTATTGTTATTAAAAAATTATTTAAAAGTAAAGTACTGAAAAAAAAACTATAGATTAAGTTATTATAAAAAAAAAATTATTAATAAAAACAAACTAAACGTTTTAATTTTATACAAAAAATTTAATTTAAAAGTTAATAAAATACTTTTAGATTTTACGAATGTATATACAACTTGTTTTTTTTTAAATACACCAAAAAGACAATATATATTTTCCTTTTGAGATTTAAAAATTAATAAAATAACAAATATCACAACAGGTAAGTTATTAAAATTTATTGTTACAAATTTTAATAAATTTTTAAAAAGAAGTATCAAATCCTTATCTCTCTTAATTTTACATTTTAAAGCTAACAATATAGATTTATTTAAAAATATTTATTTATTTAGAATAAACAATTTTAGTAAAAAACAATTTGATTTTTTTAAAAAATTCTGTACGTTATTAAAGCCAAATATCTGTTATTTAGTTCATAAGCAAAGTTATATTCCTAGATTTTTACCTAAACGTAGAATTAAAAGATCTGTTTTAAAATTAATTAATAAAATTTAAAAATGTTACAGTTAAGTGTTTTAAAAAGTAAAGTATTTAATTTAGTTAATTGAGCACGTCACGGATCTTTTTATCCATTAACTTTTGGATTAGCTTGTTGTGCTGTTGAAATGATGCATGCTGCTGTTAGTAGATATGATTTTGATAGATTTGGTATTTTTTTTAGAGCATCCCCTCGACACGCGGATTTAATAATTGTTGCGGGTACTTTAACTTATAAGATGGCTCCTGCATTGAGAAGAATTTATGAGCAAGTTAATAATCCTAAATGAGTGTTATCTATGGGAAGTTGTGCAAATGGTGGTGGTTATTATCATTATTCAAACACTGTTGTAAAGGGTTGTAATAAAATAATTCCAGTGGATATTTATGTACCAGGATGTCCTCCTACAGCAGAGGCTTTATTTTTTGGAGTACTAAATTTACAAAAATTAATATTAATTAACTTTTAACAAAAAATAATAAATGATTGATTTACATTCAGCTTTAAAGTATAAGATAAAACATAAAATAAAAAAAATTAGAATAAGACCACGTGTAAAAAGAAATAAAAGTAGAAGATTAAGCGGAGCTATTCGTAAAGGTTACAAAAATAGAGCTTTTACAAAAATTTATATTTTAAATATTTAAAATATAAATTTTTGTAAAAGCTCTATTTTTGTAACCTTT
>Ga0075156_10001833_pt1 | contig 11711 bp, 11 predicted proteins | sample JI81AbrownDNA_FD_70966 | JGI IMG/M metagenome (GOLD analysis project Ga0075156, IMG submission 70966) | Wastewater effluent complex algal communities from Wisconsin, to seasonally profile nutrient transformation and Carbon sequestration -... | ecosystem: Engineered > WWTP > Effluent > Algae...
AAAGTTCGTCAGGATCGCACAGGCTGCAGTTGTGCTGATCTGCAGTGACATTGAGATAGTCTGATCGATCGCTGTATTAATTGATGTATTTTCAATTCCGATAGTGTATGCTCCACCAGCCAGACCCACACCAGTAGGCACCGTAAATCTACTGTTTGATTGCAAAGACTCAGAACCCTGATTGGCGCAAGATAGAAGAACTTCCAGGTTTGGCTGAGTAGTTGCTGCGCCGACGTAGTGAACGTTTGTCGAGTTCAGATACAGTTTGTGGCTTTTGCTTGCGGTTATGTTCCCGCCAAGTCTCAAATGGGTTTTGAGTTTACCGTTTGGACCCATGCTACCGCCGGACAAAACAAATCCCGTCGGCCCGGTAATCTCTGATGTCGTGGTTGTAATCCAACCGGTTAGATTCGTCGCAAAAGCAGTTGGCGAAGTGACCCTCGTCGGATTGCCAGACACGTAGGTGTCCTGATACAAAACGCCAGCGGTGTCAGACGAAAATACCGCCCACCGCCAGCTGGCAGAAAGCCCGGATCCGCCAAAGTTGGTTGGCATGTAGACCCAACAGCCTTTAAGGGCGTTCCAAACGTTTGTCATAATCGCGGCCGACAGTGTGAATGCGCCAGCGCTGCCGGTGAATTGCAGGCCGTTGGCGGCGCCGTCGCCGGGAGGAATAACAAACGGGACGCCGCAGACTGCCACCTGCTGCGGGTACGGATAGACGACTTTTTCAAACACATCTGGAGCGTCGGTAACTGAGCAGAATCCGGCCTGCCACAGCGACCTGATTTCATCGTCCGAAGACGTGTAACGCTGCCCGACAAGCAGCGGCCTGCCGTAGGTATCGCAGCGCCCCTCTTTGGTAATCGTGCATGTAGTAGTCATGCGTGATCCTCGAAAAACGGGGACCGAAGTCCCCGCTGTGGATTACTGATACAGCGCAGCGATAGGACCGACGTCGGCGGTGAATGTCGTCGGCGGGGTGAAGCTCGCAGGTACAGTGCCGAAGGTGCCGGTTGCCGATTGCGTCATCTGGTTTCCACCGTTCGCGGCAGCCCATTTGCGCGTGGTCGCCGTGGTGCCGTTGCACTGCACCGCCACAAAATACCGGCCGGGCTGGAGAATCGGCTGCGTCAGGAACGCCAGCGACTGGAAAGCATTGGCACCAGCCGACAGCGCGCCAGCAACGGCGCTGTTGGTGATCAGGACGCCATTGGTGTCGTACAGCGCGACCATGATGTTATCCGTTCCGACCGTGGCGCCGTTGAGCACCTGAATACCCGTCCATTGCGCCAGATGCGGCACGTAGATTTCCGACCGATACCACGTTCCGGCCACATGCACGGCCGATGTGCCCAACGATGCGAAAGCCAGAATCGGGCCATTCGGCAGGATGCGCGGGCCTTGCGGTGACGACGGCGCGCCAAAACCGGCGATATCCTGCGCCGACTTGTTGCCGCCGACGGTCGGAGCCACCAGCGCCGAACCGGTCGCCACGTACGACTGTGAGGGCTGGCCAGATGCGGCGTAGCCGATGCCCTGGGCGATCAGCGCGGTTTGCGTGTCGTCCGGGACGATGATCGTAGCGCCAGCGGAATAGCCCTGATAGGCCTTGTAGAGAGTAACAGCCATGTCGTTCCCCTTAGACGGTGTAGATTTTGGCGGAAAGCTCGGGGTACGTCGCCGCCCATCCGAACAGCACATCGAGACGCATCACGCTCTCGTCGTTCTTGCCGTCGTAGTACTCCAGCACGCGGATCGTGAAGCCGTTGTGCGTCTTCTGCGACACGCTGACCACGTTTTTGCTCGGCGGCGTCCAAAGCGGGACCATCGCCAAAGTAAATGCATCCTTATGGAATGCAATGTTGGTCGCATAGACGCCGGTCGGGCCTGCGGCGCCCAGGATGAGGAACGGGCTGCCGGTAGTCGGCGCCGCTGACACGTTCTGGAAGGCTCCCGTCAGGACGATGGCCGGGCTGATCGGCAGCGAGGTTGCGCCGGCAATCAGATCGGCGGTAATGACGAACTGAGCCAGGCTGCCGGTAGTCTTGCGAGTCTGCGGATTGACTGCATAGCAGCCGGGGAACGTGACGACGGTGCCGCGCGTGATCGTGCCGCCCAAGCCAACAACCGTGATAGCTGCGCCACTTTGCCCTGCGCCGCTGACGTTGGTGCCGGCCACGTTCTGCGTGCCATTGGTATGCACATCGACGTTCTGGTCCATCGCAATGTTGAGGCCAAGCGCATCGACCATCATGCCGGACTCATACTGCTGGCCGACTTTGCTGCCGGGGTTGAACAGTCCGGCCAGGCCCTGCAGCGCAGCGCCGTTGAGCTTGGGATTCATGATCAGCGCGCGATTCCGGTCCTTGCGAGGCGCGCCGCGCTCGTCAAGCAGCACGTTGGCGTCAGTGATGACCTGCAGCGCGGCGGCTTGCGTGGTCGGCAACGCGCCAGCCGGATTGACGACGGCATGCGAGGCGTAATGCGCCAGCGACAGCCCCTGTTCGTCGATTTGATTGGCCACAGTCGCCAGCGCGGCGGTCAGCTTGCCCTCCAGATCGGAAAGGGTCAGCGTGCGCTCGGCGGCGGTGAATGACATATCGCAGCCGCCCTGGCTGAGTGTGATCGGCACCGATGATTCGACGGTATCCTGCGGCGCAGCAACGCGGCCGGCCCGGTATGTGTAGCGCGGCGGCTTCTTGACGCTGATCGTCTGCCCAGGCTTGTAGCCGGCAGCGGCGGCGGACTGGAATGTGTCTTCCCATTTGCGATTGACCGCTGACCCGAAGGTCAGCATGTTTTCGAGCACGGCGAGGCTTTCCTCAGCGACGATGCTCGATGTTACAAGCGTATTTGCCATTGTGTTATCCAGATGTGATTATCGTTTGCGCGCCCACCAGGCGCCCTGTTTTGCTCGTGCAGCCCGGTATGCCTCAGTGCTCATATCGTCCGATATGCCAATGGGTGCGGACGACGATGCGCTGACCGGCTTGATCGGTGCGGGCGCCTTGCTGATCTTTGCTGCTGCTACGGGCAGCTCCGGTAGCGATGCTTCGATCCTGCCGATTGCTCTGGCGGCAGCGATGGGCGAGAGTCCGTTGATTTGCTCGGCTTTCTCGGGGTGTTGCGCGAGGTAATAGGCCACCTCGGGGCCACGATCGCTTTCGAGGATCGTATCGGTAACGTGCGGCGCCACAACGACCTCTGACAGGCCAACAACCTCGTCATAGTCCGGGATCGCCTGACGCACGGCGGCCTGATTCTTTGCCCATGACTCCGTGCGCTGCTTGTTCTGTGCCGCTTGCGCTGCGGCTTGCGTTTTCTGCTCGTTCGCGCTCAAGGCTGCGCGCACCGCTTCGCCGGCCCGCCATTCGGCGACGGCTTCGACGTAGCTGTCATAGTCCTGGAACTGGTCAAGCGCCGGCTTTCCTGCGGCTGGCGCAGCGGGTTCAGGCGCCTTGGCTGCGCGGAACTCCGCCAGCTGCCGCTCTGCCTCTGCCGCGCGCCGTTCGGCTTCGTGGCGCGCCCATGTGATTTCCTGGATACGCGCGCGCGCGCTCTTCTTTTGGCGCAGCACCGCCTCGCGTTCCGTCTCTTGCTGCTGCTCGGCTTCCTGCTGCTCAACAGCCGGTTCTTGCGCCTCAGCCGGCGCTTCCGCATCTACTGGCGCAGCGGTTTCTACTGCTGCTGGTGCGTCGTCAAATATCACATCTTCCATTTACTGCTCCGTTTGCGGCACAAGGCCGGGATCTTGCTGGCCAGTGGCCATTGCAGCGCCTGCTAGCGCCGGTGGCGGTTGCATCTGCTGCGTGAGCATTGCAATCCAGCCTTTCAGTTCTTCAACATCCTGCCGTGACGTGGCATTGATGCGCGCGACATTCTCAGCCGACGCGGCCTTGATGCGCTCCTTCTCGATGCCCTGTTCGGCATCCTGCAGCGCCGCCTCAAGCTGTTGGATGTGGCCCTGCGCCTGCTGCATGATCTGCATGACTTCTGGCGGGATTTGAGGCGCTTCGCGCTCGTTTTCGTCCAACAGCTCAGGCGGGATGGTCTTGGCGATGCGCTCTGCGATCTCTTCGGCGCCAGGCCAGTCCATCGCGCGCACAACCTTATCCCCGGCGATGTCCATCAACTTTGGCCACGACTGCCCGAACGACACCATGGACTCAGAAGCCTCCTGCCTGAGCGTGCTGTAACTCGGGCCAGCGGATACCGTGCAGTCATACTGCCCAACCGACATATCATTGATCGTCGTCTTGAGCTTGCCGGTCTTCTCGTCCATCTCCGGCTGTTCGAGGCGCTTGTTGATCGGCGCCGATGTAATGGTGTCGTCCTCGCCCATGATGCGAGCCACGCGTTCGGTGTCGAATAGGCGTGGGATCATGTCGAGCAGGCAGCGCCCTGCTTGCAGCACGGCGCGGTTGAGGTTATCGGTGTAGTGGAAGTTTGCGACGCCGCCTTGCCGCTTCTGTTCGCGCTCTTGGATGCCTGACGTTGCCGGCCCGCGCGCGCCCAGGGCTGCGTCAAACATGCCCGTGGTAGCTTTGATGTCGTCCGATGCGTGCGCAGCCATCGTGATGGCGCCGACTGGAACATCTGCCATAGGCTGGCGCATCGGCGGTGGCGCAAGCTGTCCGCCAACGGTGCGCGGCTTGTATTCCAGATACGCAAATGATCGACGGTTGGCTTGCGACCATTGCGCCTCTTTGCCCTCGAATTGCCCCTCTGCGCCGATCCACGGAGACTTGGTACGCATAGCGTACTCTTCAGTCGCCGCAGTCATCCAGTAGTCATACATGCGTGACGGGTCTTTGGCGCCGCGAATCACTCCGGAACGGAGAACCTTACCCTCGATGTCAATCTCGTTGCCATAGACCGGGAATACCGGAATCCATCGGCACGGAACCTCTGACGACTCCAGCACCTCGCCGAATTCTGCGCTGTCATCGCCGACGCACTTTCCGGCAATCTTGTAATTCACGACGCTGCGGCGAGCGCTTTTTCGCGACTTGGCGATCGTCACGCCAGGCGGCAGTGACAGCAGTTCGGACATCCATCCTGTTTCGCCATTGCTCAAGCGGATGAGTTCATCGGCGTCTTCTTCGACGCGCAGATATTCGGCTACCAGAATATCATCCATGTCATCGCGCGCAGCATTGCCGGTGGTATTGCGTGTTTTGGCGATCTCTGAATCGGGATATTTTGAGCAGAATTCGGAGACGCCAAGACGCTCCTCAACGAGCACGCGGCGCGCGTCGCTGCCATCGCCCTCGATGGAATCAGGATCGAAATGGACGGTTAGCGGATTGCGAATGCGCACGAATCGCGGAACGACATCAAACGAGTCTTCACGCTCATATTCGGTGATGATGCGGAAATACCCCAGGCCAGTTTCCGATGCGCTTCCTATGGCGGTATCGTAGGCGATGGATGCTTTGCTGTTGTACTCGATATACCGGATCATGCCTTGGCGGACCTTCGCCGTCTCCGGGTCTGACTCCGAATCGACCGGATGGACCTTGATGCTGAGTTTGTTAATCCGTTGGTCGTTCTTGATCTGCCGAACGAATGTCGACAGCTTGTCAATCGTCAGGACCGGGCGCCCTTCTTTTTCGCGCAGCGCAACATCGCGAGAATCCCAATGCTTGCCGGACAGGAACTTCAGATCATCAACCGAAAGACGGCGATTTTCAGAATTGACTTCAATGCACTTGTCGCGAAAGCGCTTGGCTTCCGCGAGTATCTCGTCGTGCTTTTTCTGATTATCTGGCATGCTTGGAAGCTAGCACATCCATCCGCCAGATGCAAATGATTCTTCTTCGTCTGCCGGCTTAGGTTTGCATCGCGCGATATCTCTCCCGGTTCCGATCAAATAGCGCGAGGCATCCATCAGGTGATCGTTCTTCTTAACGACGCGCCCCTTGTCGTCCCTGCGGTACATTCGATATTCCGAAATCCAATCAGCGCAGGACGCAAACACCTTGAGCTTTCCAGCAGAAAGCAGCGTCCATATTTCGTAAATGCCAGCCTCTACCGCGTTATTCGCCGGAGTCAAGTCAAGGCCCATGCTCTGGTACATCTCCAGCAACTGATGGCCATCAGACTGCGAACGACCGCGCGAGGCTGGATCAATCGCCCCAGGTATCCACTTGCCGCGCGCCTTGATTGCCTCTGCATGGACAACCGGCTCTGCCTCTCCGCGGTAATGCTGCGAGTAGAGATAGCTGGTCGAGGTCTCCCTGTCGAATGCGCCCCAAATCGCCGCCGTGCGATTCCAGCCGACATCCATGCCATAAGCTCGCGGCCAGTGATTCGGCAGCGCAAAATCCGGGATAACAATATCAGACTCCGGCACAGGGTAGATTGCGCCGCTGCCGAGTGCTGGAATGCCCTTTGTTCTGGCGTCCCTCTGGAATGGCATGTACGACGCGAAAAGCATTTCCTTTGCGCGCTCGTCCAAATGCGGCACATCGTCCCACGTCGCCAGAATTACAGATCGGCTTGACTTCTCGTCTTGCTGCTCGTGAATATCTCCACCGGGCAAGAACATCAGCACGACATCGGACAGCCCAGCCAGTGGCGTGAAGGTCAGCAGGATCAGGCCGCGCGTGGTTGCGGTCCGCGTCAGGCATTCCTCGTAAATGTCCGCTGGCGGCTCCTCGTCAAGCCAGACAAAATCCTGCTCAGTGCCCTGAAACGGCAAGCGGCCCTGGTCAAACGATTTGAACGACAGTCGAGAGTTTCCGCCGTGCTTGCTGCGCACTTCAACCAGTTCGACACCATCAGGCACGCCAGGCATTGGCACAATCCGCACAATGGATTCTCCAGGAATCATTCCTGTGCCGCGCGCGTTCTTTGGCCCAAGCAGCTTTTCAACGAGGATATCCCGGACGGTCTGGCGCGTATCGCCAGCAGCCCATCCTTTGGTCTTGCGGTCGAATCGCCGGCCATTCCACCACGCCGGATAGTTTCCTGTCAGATGCAGCGCAACCTCATAAGCGCCGACGCCCTCAGTTTTTCCAACGCGGTTGGCAGCCATGAACAGGCGCTGATGATAATGCGCACCATCGGCAAAGAACCGCATGTGCTTCGGATACAACTCACGGCGCAGCGGGCCATCATCAGGATAATACGTCAGCCATTTGCGCTGATTATCTCGACGGATGCGCTCAGATAATAACGCCTGAAATTCCAGCTTTTCTTGCAAGGTCAGCGATTCGAGCATGCAGTTCTTCGTCTGTTGTTGTTTCGATTGTCAGCGCTACTTTGTCGTTCCACATCTGCAAATGGCGCCCCTGCAGTTCGCAGGCTTTGAGCGCAGACGTGTGATTGATCATCGCCTCGTTGCCGTGCTTGTCGTAAGCCTTGCGCATCGCGTCTTGCTTGATTAGCTCGATGTCGGTCAGCACGCGGTCTTGCGTTATCTGTGTGCGTTTTGATCTTGCGTCTATCCCGGCAGCAACAGCCGCCGAGATGTCAGGCTTTGACAGGTTTTCTTCTCCGATCTGCCGCGCCGTCTTTGCGCTATAACCCGCACGAATAGCCGCCTGAGTCGCGTTCAGATCAATCAGGTATTCATCAACGAAAGCGGCCTGTTTAGGTGTCATGATTTATTCCCCCCTCGGCTGATTGTCTCATAATCAACCGCAGCGCTCTATAAATCATCCTGCTTCGCCCTCTCGCTCTCAATCAGCAGCGACAACAAATGCCGTGCTTTTTCCAAGTCCTCGACCCGCCTTTTTCTTTCCATCGAGATACGTACTTGACGACGGCGCCCTCGCTTCCATCGCGTCCGCCATCTCGTCCCCCACAATCGCCCGCCAGTGCTTCAAACATGCCAGGCAATACTCCTGGCAGTGTTCGTTCTGTTTAAGCCAGCCAGCAGCCTCTGAGACGGTTGGCGGACGCGTTTCAATCACATCAATCCCCGTGCCAGCTCGCACCACCGCGGCAGCGACATCGACAGCGGATCGCCGCCGGACTGGAACAGGTCAGGAGCCAGGTCTGCCGGGTCCATGAACGCCACCCATTTCGCGCGGCTCTTGCGCCAGAACAGCACCGGCTTGCGTCCTGAGTCCTGCGCCTGCCGCACCGCCTGCGCCCAAAACGCGGGGAGCACCAGCGTTTCCGTTCGCTTGACTTCAATCGCCCATCCGGGCACGTCAAGGCCATCACAGCCCCCGTCACGCGCCGCGCCGAGCTTGCGCTGTACCACGATGCCAAGCTCGTCTGATAGCGCCCGGAAAAGCTCGCGCTCACCGACTTGCCCCTTGATGCGTGCTGCTGCCATGGTTATGCCTTAGCCTGGAATTCGCCGCACCAATCGTTCTCGTCGGTTACTGGCCAGGTGGTGTTGACGGCTGCTTCCATTGCGTTCCCCTCTTGCTCTGACCTTGAAGCGATCAGCAACGGTGGCATGCGCCGGCAATACCCGACATCTCCCCAGCCGTCTGCCTCGCTTCCTGCGTTTTTGTAAAAGCCTTCTACGTCGTGAAACTTGCAGTTGATGCAGCTCATCAGAATCCCGTTCAAAAAATAAACTCCCCTACTTCCCGAAAACCTCGCCGGGGGGTATAAGCCTTGCTGCGCAAGGGTTTGACTAAACTTCCCTACATCCCCCCCCCCTTACTCTCCCTTTTTATATCCACACACGTTTACATGGACACACGCATAGCTTCGGGAAGTAGGGGAGTTTGCTCAAAGCCTTGCCAGTCAAGGGTTATACTCCCCGACGCTGTTACGGGGAGTTTGGAGAGGTTTCATCGTCTGGCGTCGTAGCAACCCACTTGAAGGATGATGGGCCGCGTACCTTCTTCTTCTCGACTCGCGCAATCTTCCGCACGAACTGGAGAGAACTGAGCACATTGACCTGCCCCTTCTGGTCCATCTTTCTGAACATGGCAGACTTCTTCTCAAGCTCCCATTCGGCCAGCCCCTCACGGCTCGCTGTGATGACTTGCAAAACCTGCTTCTTGATCGACTCAAACTCCGAATCAGCGACGCACGTAGCCAGCTTGTCGACCGTGCGCAGCGTGTAGTGACGAGCGTAGTCAATCGCCCACCGCGCCGCATCCTCCGTCACATGGTCGTCGCCACATCCAACGGCCACGATGAGCGCCAGACGCATCGAAATCTCGCAGCAGCGCCCGAACATCTCTGCCAGGCCCGCCTCGTCGTGAGCGTCCATCAGGCCAACCGCCTCGCGCTCGAAATCGGCGAATAAACGCCGCGCGCCGCCGCTGATTGGAATCGTCTTTGTGACCGCCTGAAGAGAAGGCGTCATGTCAGGATTGGCCAGACCGTCGTATGCGTGCGCCTCCGTCGCCCAGGCAATGACCGACTTGGGGATCTCGTCATTGCTCGATGCGCTGCCGACCTGCCGGCCGATGTCGGATTCCACGATCAGCAGCCGATTCAGGAACCCGTCACGCGCCGCAGCACTGCCGATGGCGTCAAAGAATGTGTCCGGAGTTGTCATGCCGAGGATCGTCAGCGCCGGATTGCACACGGAGCGATCGCGCATCATCTTGGCGGCTTTCTCGTCCATGCCAAAGGTGCTGTAACCCTGTGGCCGCATCGTGCCATCGCACCGCGCCCACACTTCCATAAGACACGTCAAGGCGCTGTTGGCGCGCGCGTTGTTCTTGATGGAAGCAGCCTCCAGAACCTTTCCGAATTCATCAATGATCGTGATGTGTGACGGCTGGCCATGCAGCGCCGACAACACGCCGGAGTTGCTGGTATAGGACGATGGCCCGATCAGATTGGCAAGGTCGCAGGCTTCGAGCAGCTTTTCCACCGCCCACTTCGCATGCTCCTTGCCGCTGGCCGACTTGCCGATATTGAGCAGGTACAGGCTTGGCCAGTTGTTTTGATCGGTGCGATAGCGCCGGCCCATGACGGTTGCGCAGAAAGCAATGGCGCCCTGCACGTCGAACTGTGGCTGTGGCTTGCGACTGGTTGCCCCGATCCACCTGGCCACTTCTCCAAGGATTCCGGGAGGGTTCAGCAAATGGTATGGCGTCTTGCCTGGTTCTTTGGTCTCAACCGGCGTAACAGACTCTTCGGGAACAGGAGCATGAAGCACAGCGATTCCGGTATTCAGCCACCCACCGCGCTGCGCAAGTGCGAAAACAGTGGCCTTCGTGATGCCAGATATCCCCTTGCGACTGAACGACCGCCACACTCGCGTAGAGTCCGCCGGGTTGTACTTGTGCGACGCCTGCGACCACGTATCCCACAGATCGAAACCCGCCTGTCTGCCCACGTCGTTGTGAATGGCCATGCCGACATCAACCCACACCTGACGATCGTCAGAGCAGATGTACTCCAGCGCTGCGCGAATCTCTGCGACATCTGCATCGCTCGCCGCCATAGCTGGCGGTGCATCATCGGAAACAGTCGCCACGTGCGCAAGATCGCGTATCCAGTCAGGCAAATTGGACGGCAGCGCGCCATCGGTAGGATCGCTTGAGCCTTCCCACTGGTAGTAGTTACCGCTCGCGTGATTGGATGGTGCGGCCACGATGTAGCCGTTCGCCTTCACATCAACGCCCTTGCCGAGCTTTCCCGGCAATGCGTAACCCGTCGGCAAAACGAAAACCCGATGCTCGCCGCCGCCGCCAGTGAATGCCAGCACGTCCGAGACTACCGGGCCATGCTTGGCCTCGATCATCTCCATGGTCAGCAACCCGCCATTGCGCGGATCTATATCAATTGCGCACAGGCCGGACGGCGCCAGATGGATGGCAACATTCGCTTGCGGCCGTTGCGCCCACCAGCGCCGAATGGTCGCTTCATCCGTCGTCGCGTTCTTCTGTCCCCAGGGCGCCAGCGCGCTCAACGGGTGCTTGCCTACGTTATCGCACTCAGCATTACCGCACGCGCACTTGCCGTCTGACGCCACCTGCCAAACTGGAAAAACATGCCAGCCAAGCGCGGCATAGCGCAGCGCAAAATCAATCGGCGTCACTGGCGCCTTTCCGGAGATTGGGATAACAGCCGCCGCCGTCACTTGACGCAATCCGGGCATCGCCACCCGCCGCCGACAGCCTTCTTTCTGCCTGCCGTTCCCTGGTTCCAGTAGCGCCCGCACTGCGCGCACTTGTACGAATACGCAGTCATCGGCACGTCACGCACATCTGCTGCCGTGCGCGCGCGATAGCCTTCGACGGTCAGCGGGTGAGTGCCGAACATCATGCCCACCACCCGTTGTATAACAACACCTGAAAGGTTAATGGAGAGCGCCCCTTCCAGAAAAACGAAAGCTGAACGCTCTGGCGATGCTGCGCGTTAGTCAGCATCGCCAGCTTCTTGCGGTACGTCTTGACCTTGCGCTTCACGCCCGCAACACCGGAAGAAACTCGCGCCTGACAAACTCAACGCCGAGCACGTCACGCACCTTGTCGGCGTACTCGTTGAGCCGCGTTTGCGCCTGCAGCAATTCCTCGCCGGTCAGCCCTGCGCACCGCGCAGACAGCGCCTTGAGTTTCTCCTGCACGCACTCAGGAAGTCGTGCAGGCAGCGCTTGAAAAGAATGGATGGGGCCATCTGGCAACTTGAACGGATAGTTCATTTGCCCGGCCCCAAATAAACCGCGTCCGCGTCAAGCGCGTGTTCCAGTTCCGACTTGTAGCCGGCAATGAACTCATCGAGCGGGGCCAGAATTCTCTCGACAATCTCGCGCGCAGCCTTTGCCGCGAGGTATT
>Ga0075156_10001836_pt1 | contig 11688 bp, 11 predicted proteins | sample JI81AbrownDNA_FD_70966 | JGI IMG/M metagenome (GOLD analysis project Ga0075156, IMG submission 70966) | Wastewater effluent complex algal communities from Wisconsin, to seasonally profile nutrient transformation and Carbon sequestration -... | ecosystem: Engineered > WWTP > Effluent > Algae...
AAAACTAAACCTCTCCCAGGAACATATCCAGGATATTGGTTCTCAACAAGAAAGAGTTTCCCTTTGACCGAAGATCTCTGAACAAATACACAATCACCTAACAAATCTCTAGCAGGCTTGTATTTTAATGATCCATAGACAAAGAGGTTCTCCTTAGAAGGAGCAAAATTCGACATTTCTCTCATCTCAATCTGTCGATTTGATCCCATTTTAAACTCGCTATGATCCTGATCCAAACTATCTCCCTTTCCTTGGAAAATCGATCCGTTCTGAAACCTCCTGGGAGGCGATCCTTTGATCCATTCTAAGTAGATTGCTCTCTTTTCCTGGTCGCTCGCTTAAGAATCGGAAAGCAAGCCTTCCCCACTTTGAAATGCCCAATTTATATACAAATTTGCATTTTCCCTTTTTTACTCAACTGTACTCCTTTGTAGATTCAAATTTTAGTTTTGTTTGACAAATGAGAGGATTCCAAACAGGATTTCCGAGTGAACACCATTATAACCAATCCATTTGTTGAACAAACCCTCGAAAAATTATCTATCTTAGGAAATGTGACCGCCAAATCAAAATTTGGTGGATTCGGAATCTATCTGAACGAAGTAATGTTCGGTCTAATAGCCGAAGACGTCCTCTACCTAAAAGCAGACAACCAAACCATTACCAGATTCCAAGCGGCTGGCGGTCGTCCATTCGTTTATGATGGAACGGAAGACTCAGATTCAGTGAAAACGTTTTGGACTTTCCCATCAGAAGTCCTAGAATCACCAGATGATCTCAAGGAATGGGGAGAGCTTGCTTATGAAGCGGCTGTTAGAAGTAAAAAAGAGGTCGCTCCGAAACCTAAAACAGTAGAAAAAGCAATCGTGACTCCGCCTAAAGCAGAAAAGACGGTTCCAAAAAAGAAAGCTGCAAAGAAAAAAGCAAAACCAGCCAAAAAGAAGGCAACGGTAGCGAAGAAAAAGGCCAAAGCCAAAAAAGCAAAACCTACGCCGAAAAAATCAAAAAAATCAGTTAAAAAAACCGTAAAGAAACCCGTTTCGAAAAAGAAGCCGATTAAAAAGAAGGCTGTGAAAAAAGGAAAAGCAAAAAAGGCCGCCAAGAAAAAAAGAAAGTAACTTTTCTCTACGTTAGGGATACGACGGGCTTCGGTCTGCCCCACTGGCAGACGGGAGCGAAGCGCACCCCGAAGTAGCCCGGCCGTAAGGCAACGCCCAGAATAAAAAAAGCCGCCAACCTATCAAAGGCAGACGGCTTTTGTCAGAATCGGTAACTTAAGGGGGACTAAGCTACAGGGCCATGCGCACTGAAGTCGAATTCCTTCGATCCAGTGAGATACTTCTTATAATTTTCTACAAATTGTTTAGCCAAGTCGGATGCAGTTTTGTCATAATCTACCTTGTCCTCCCAGGCATTGCGAGGATTCAGAATATGAGCATCCACACCATTCACTGATTTCGGGAAGGATACTTGGAAAACAGGATGTTTTTCAAACTCAGACTTTTCGATATTTCCATTTAGGATTTCATTGATGATCTGACGAGTCGCAGGAAGATTCATACGTTTTCCCACACCATATTTCCCACCAACCAAACCAGTGTTAATGAGGTAAGCCACAACATTATGTTTTTTCATTTTTTCGCCAAGTAACTTAGCATAAAAAGTTGGATGGAGAGTCATAAAAGCCTGACCAAAACATGCTGAGAAAGTCGCTTGCGGTTCTTTGACACCACGTTCGGTTCCTGCTACTTTCGCCGTATAACCAGACAAAAAGTGGTACATCGCTTGTTCAATGGAAAGTTTAGAGACTGCTGGTAAAACACCATAGGCATCATAAGTCAAAAAGATAACCACATTCGGGTGACCAGCTTTTGAGTCAGGTTGGATGTTATCTATGTGGTAAATCGGATATGACACCCGAGTATTTTCTGTTTTCGCCGCAGAAGAATAATCTACTTTCTTTGTTGCGGGATCAAAAACGACATTTTCTAGAAGGGCGTCACGTTTGATGGCAGCATAAATTTCCGGTTCTGTCTTCGGGTCTAAGTTGATCGTTTTCGCGTAACATCCACCTTCAATATTGAAGATTCCATTATCATCCCAACCGTGCTCATCATCACCAATCAATCTACGGTTTGGATCTGTGGAGAGGGTTGTTTTTCCCGTGCCTGATAAACCAAAAAATAGAGCGGAATCTCCTTTCGCACCGACGTTTGCCGAGCAGTGCATTGTGAGCACATTTTTTAGAGGAAGGTAGTAATTCATAACGGAGAAAATCCCTTTTTTCATTTCTCCACCGTATTCGGTTCCACCGATGATACAGATTTTTTTAGCAAGGTGAAAGATCACAAAGGTTTCAGAATTTAAGCCGTGCTCTTTGAACTTTGCGTTTTTATAATGGGATGCATTGATGATCGTAAATTCTGGATGGAGTTTCGCAAGCTCCTCTTTGGTAGGCCTGAGGAACATATTGGTACAGAAGTGGTGTTGCCATGCTTTTTCTGTCACCACTCGCAAGGAAATTCGGGTGTCTTTGTTTGTTCCCGCATGTCCGTCAAAGACATACACTTTTTTATTATCAAGAAATTTCACAACTTCTGTATAGAGTTCGTTGAAAACAGCTTCGGAAACCTTTGCGTTCACTGGTCCCCACCAAATATTACCATTCGAAGAGGGTTCATCCACAAAGTACTTATCTTTCGGGGAACGACCAGTAAAAATACCAGTATCTACCATCATAGTGCCGTTATCGGAAACAACGCCGTCTTTATTTGCTAATTCGTGCTGGTAAATTTCGTCATAAGATAAGTTGTGGAAGACTTCGGATGGTTTGAGGCCTAGGTCGACAAGGCCTGGCAGGTTAGTGGAAACTGACATGGATCTCTCCTGATTTCAAATCGTGTTTTTCTAGCTTCCCAAATTATGAGTCGGTGTCAATAACAGAAAATGAAGATTCTACATGCTACAGCCGAATATTTTCCGTACATTAAGATGGGTGGACTTTCCGATATGTTGTCTTCCTTCTCCAAAGAACAATCAAAACGGCACTCTGTAAGCGTCTGTTTGCCTATGATCGCCGGATTGAAAGAAAAACCGGCCTTTACAGGAAAAACATATCCTTGTATCGAAAATCGTAACTTCTCATCGAATTCGGTCGTAGAAATCCTCTCACAATCTCTCTTTCGCGAAGCCGAATTTGGGAAGGTAAAACTCTACTTTTTTGATTCTCCCCTGTTTTCTGGTCTCAGCTCCATTTATGCCAATAGTGACGAACACTTCCGTTTTGCTGTCTATTCCTATGCTGCTTTCGCCTTAAGTCTCCAGTTAAATGTGGACATTTTCCATGCACATGATTGGCATACGGCTCTGGCATGTGCTTTGCAAAAAGTATCTCCTTTTGGTAAACCCAGTGTTTTCACCATTCACAATTTAGCCTACCAAGGTGACCATCCGCTCTGGATGACTGGTTTTTTAAAAGAAGATCCCTTTGGCTTATATCCAGATGCTTATATCCAGGATGGAAAGACTAATTATATGAAAGCAGGCTTAACATCGGCAACACAAATAACTACCGTTAGCCCTGGATATAGAAACGAAACCCTTTTTGAACCGAATGGTTTTGGACTTTCCTATTTACTCAGAAAAAGAGAAGCCGATTATGAAGGAGTGATTAACGGCATCGATACCGAAGAATGGAATCCTGGTAAAGATGAACGACTTTATAGTACATTTACCGTAAAGGACCATGAAAAGGGAAAATTAAAAAACAAAACTGAATTATTGAAAGAAATAGGACGGTCCTTTATCGATCCCACTCGGCCTCTCATCGGAATCATTGGTCGTCTAACATACCAAAAAGGTTATGCGAATTTTATACAGGCATTTAAAGAGAGATTCCATTTACCTCATTTTTATATCTTTCTCGGAGCAGGGGAAGAGTCTCTGCAAAATGAACTCTTCCACCTTTCCCATGTAGACCAGAACAGAATCTTTTTTTACAAAGGTTATGATGAAACTTTTGCACGCAAAGTAGAAGCTGCGAGTGATTTTTTTCTCATGCCTTCTTTGTTCGAACCCTGTGGACTCAACCAATTGTACAGCCATGCGTATGGCGCCATTCCGATTGTCTCACGAGTTGGCGGTTTAAGAGATACCGTTTCCGAATCTCCGTTAGAGGGGGAATATACGGGAATCGTTTTCGAACCGGGTGATGTCTCTTCCTTAGGTTACGCTTTGGAAAGGGCAAATACACTTTTTTCCAATAGAGTCGAGTTTTTCAAAACTCGAACGCGGATCATGAATCTGAATTGGGGATGGGAAAAACGAGTTGTCGAGTACGAATCCATTTATGAAAATGCAATCCGAAGAAAGGAATAATAAATTGACTCGTTTTATCCTTACCCTATTCTTTTTTATTGAATTCGTTAGCGTTATCAACTGCGGAAAGTTGAACCTGAACAACCCTGGCGATTCTCTTTCGAAAACTTTTTTTGAGACTGTATTGTTTCGTTATCTCACACGACCCATTGCCCCCCCAATTACATGCACGACTTCTAGCCGTTGGGAAAAAAGTTTTGGCAGTGGGACTTATAAGACGGTAGTAGATGAGTTTGTTACATTGGAGAATGAAGATATTCTCATAGCTGGATTTACCAATGAATCCCTCGGAGTTGGGAAAAATTACAATTTCATTGGAACAACAGGCACAACGATCAACGGCTTTGTGATGAGGCTCGATGGATCAGATGGATCGATCAAATGGTTGGACTATATAGGTCAAATTGACGGGGATATCGGAATCCGACTTTTGAGATTTTCAAACGGCGAGATTCTTCTTACTTACTTAGCCTATACGGAAATTGTAGGGTCGATCTCTCCCACAGTGAACCTTGGTTCCAGCATTCCGTCTTTTGCTCTTGCCCGCATGGACCAGAATGGAAACAGAAAATGGCATACCTACTTTGATTCTACAGACATTGCCTCAGCAAACATAGCAGTGATTGATTCCAATGACCAGATTCATATTCTCACAAAATTGAATGGAGCCAATGGCCACCAATCATTTATAGAATTTCCCGCCGCCACCAATACAGCCAATGGCTCCACGGGAGATACGGACATTTTGTACGGTGTTGTCTCTTCTGCTGGAATTCCAAAATCGCAGATGTATATCTCGGGAACGGGAGGAGATGTGCCGGCAGCTATGGTTAGAATTGGCTCCGATATTTATATCGCCGGAGATAGTTCTGAAAATGTGAATGGGTTTTCTGGACACCCGTCGCCTGGTTTTGAACGTGTGTTTGTTCTGAAAGCGAACGAGAATCAAACAATCTCTTGGCTAAATTACAGAGGCCCTACCTCGGCGGTGACGACAGGAACAGTCACGGATTTTAAAACAGACGGCAATGACTTATTTTTACTCGGCCGAACCAACGATGGCTTCGGAACTCCCGTAAGTGCCTACCAAGGAACAAGTAACAAAAATTACTATTTTCAAAAAATAAATACAAGTGGAGTCACACAATGGTTGACGTTTTTGGGACATTCCACGGTGACCATCACGGAAGGAATTCGGATTCCCATCCTATCACCTGCCTATCGTCCATTCCTCCATTCTACTTTGCTCGCACCAAACAGTAACAACCGGTATACTGGATTAGGAGCGGCTGAAACTGGGGACGGAACCGGTAGTTTACAACGAGTCACGACAAAAATAAACACGATCACGGGAGCCTATGAAAAAGTTGTTTTCGAAACCAACGACACCGCCCCTCAAAAAACGCACTATACCATACTCAGTGAAGTCTGTGTTGGCAAATTGTTTCGAGGAGAACGAGTACTTCCCGACATTGGTGATAGCAACCGACTCAGCTTTAAAATAAAAGTTTTTCCAACAAGCGAACTTCCATAAAAATTTCCCATTTTTGTCACAAAATACGAATCCCTTTGTCATAATAGGTAATTAGGAGATTGAAATGAAAATAGCCGCTTTATTACTAGCAGGAATCGTCGCTGTAGAGCACGTCTTGATCTTGGTTTTGGAAATGTTTCTCTGGCAAACAGAGATTGGAATGAAGGTTTTTAAATTAACCCCAGAAACGGCAGCGATCACAGCAACACTCGCTAAAAACCAAGGTCTGTACAATGGTTTTTTAGCTGCCGGATTATTTTGGGCACTTTTTTTTATTAAGGATGCGTCACAAAAATACCAAACCATCGTTTTTTTCTTAGTCTGCATTGTGATTGCAGCTATCTTTGGTTCGGCGACAGCGAAGTTCTCTATCATTTTTACTCAAGGTGGTCCAGCAATCCTGGCGTTGATTTTTACGCTCCTAGCTAACAAAAAGTAGATGGAGGACCCGCAACTCCCATTACTGGAAGGGTGCCTCAAAGGAAATAGAAAATCTTTTGAGGATTTGGTTAAATTCTTTCAGCCAAAGGTATTTGCACTCGCATTAAAATTTTTATGGAATCCTGAGGATGCAGAGGATGCGACTCAGGAAATCCTGATCAAAGTGATTACAAACTTAGGAGGTTTTCGACGGGAGAGCAAACTCACAACCTGGGTTTACCGCATCGCTACCAACCATCTTATCAATTCCAAAAAGAGTCACCTGGAGACTAAAAATGTAAACTTTAGAAAGGTGGAAATAGAACTTTCCAAAACCAATATAATAAATACAGACACTTCAGAAACTACGAAGAATCTCACCTTGCATGTGCAAGCTGCTTGTACCCATGCTATTCTATTATGTCTGAAACGTGGTTACCGTATTGCCTTTATCTTAGGAGAAGTTTTTGATCTATCGAGTGCTGATGGCGCTTGGATTATGGACATTTCAGAAGCAAACTATAGAAAACGGCTTTCGCGAGCCAGATTGCAAATGGATGATTTTTTAGGAAAACAATGTGGTCTGAGTGACAAAAAGAATGTATGTCGTTGTAAAAACCGAATCGCTTATTCACTCAAATCTAAACGAATTCACTCCTACTTAGCTTTATCAGAAAAGATGAAAGAAAACGGAACATGGAAAATTAAGCCATTGTTATTTGAATCGAAAGAAGTACGTAAGGCTGCAGAGATCTATCATTCAGGACCGGATTTTGATACGCGAAAAGACATTCTAAAAAAAATCAAAGAGAACATTGAAACGAATCAATGGAAATTACTCAACTGATACAGTTCTAGCTTACCTTTTTCCACTCTTTCGCAGGGGAATTACCAAAAATACGTTTGTATGCCTTTGAAAATGCGAATGCGGAGGAATATCCGACAGCTTGGGCAACTTCTTCTAATGTCGTATTTTCTTTCACAAACATTTCTCGAGCTTTTTCCATTCGTACTTTCGCCAAATACTCCATAGGCGGAATAAACAATATTTCTTTAAACCTAGCTGCGAGATTCGCCCTGGAAATTCCTAAACATTTTGCTAAACTTTCAATCGTCCAGTTTTCCTTAAGATTTTTATGTAATACTTCTAAGGCACTTAAAACTAAAGAGTCTCGAAAGGCCATCACCCATCCAGGTTTCGATGCCGGATTTTTTTCGAGCCAGTACCTGATCATGTTGTACAACATAATATCCGTTAATCTTTGTAAGATCAAGTCTGAACATAAATCTTGTTCCAATTCTTTCGATATCATATTCACGACTGCAGATAGGGAATGATGCGCAGTAATATCCTCAGCTGGTATAAAGATAAAAGGTGGAAGCTCAGCAAAAAATGGATGTTGTGCCCTGCTCGGAACTTCGTAACGAACGGAGACGAAAGATGTTACGGGAGCTCCCTCCTGATGGATTTCATTTTTTTTATCATGAAATCTCTGAATCTCTACGATCTTTGCTCTTTTGTCCGAAAGAAGTTCATGTGGAATCCCTCTGGTGATAAAAAGGAGATCTCCTCTTTGTAAAAAAAGCTCTTGATCCAAAAACCTCGCATAACATGAACCTTGCGTAATCACATGGAAACCGCCACTTCTTTCACAAGGAAATCGATAACCCCAAGATTCATAAAGTCGATCACGAGCAAGGAGGTCATTTTTCCAATCTGCACTCTCTAATATTTCTGAAAGTAGATCCATTTCCTTAAAATCTCAAAAATTTATCTATTTGTCTATCAATTTATACTTTTGGATATTTTTTTAATACTTTTAGCCATAGACAATCTACAAATACTCTCTAAAATAAGAGTGAAAAGGAGTTACTATGAAACTATTTGTATTTGGTGCCACAGGGCTTGTAGGCCAAAATTTAATCCAAGAGCTACTGAAATCAGGGCACGAAGTTTTTGCCGGTTCACGACACCCAGAAAAAGGAAAACAAGAAAAAAATCTAACATGGGTTTTAGCAGACGCATTGAATCCGACCACGGGTCAGGAAATTCTTTCCAAAGTAGATGCAGCATTTTTTCTCTCGCCTCCTGGTTATACCAACCAGTATGATATTTTGGCGCCCTGGATTGAAAAAGCAAAAGATGTGAAATTAAAAAAACTTGTGCTAATGACTGCTATGGGAGTGGAACATGCACCTCCGGAAGCACCATTTCGAAAAACAGAACTGTTATTGGAAACATCCGGTTTAAACTGGAATATCATTCGTCCGAATTGGTTCGCCCAAAATTTTAACACTTTCTGGATTTCTGGAATATTAAAGGATCAAAAAATCTATTTCCCTGGTGGGGATGCTGTAGTTAGTTTTATCGACGCGCGTGATATTGCAAAAGTCGCGTCGAATCTACTTACCTCTGACAATTTTAATAACCAGGCTTTCGCTTTAACAGGTCCAACAGCAATAAATCATAGTGAGGTGGCAAAGATTCTTTCCAAGGTAACTGGCTCATCAATTACCTACGTTAACATCACAGCTGATGACTTTAAAAAAGGTTTGCTTGGTGCAGGACTTCCGGAGGATTATGCTGACTTCATGAATTACATTGCATCCGCTCTGCGAGATGGCTATGCAGCACCTGTTACCGATTCGATATCAAAAATCACTGGAAAATCAGCGTTGAGTTTTGAACAGTACGCAAACGATCATAAAGCCGCCTGGTCCAAATAAGAACTCGAATTAATCTGGAGAGAGCCTAAGAAATCCAACGGCATCTCCAGGTCCCTCGAAACCATTCCGAATGATGACTGAGGAATAAGGTATAAAAAGAGATCCCGAGACATTGACGTTTCCTTTAAAATACTTTGAAGTAGGAATTGTTTTCTTTTGTTTGAGAGTCATTGCATCATAGATATGCAAACCTGAGTTACGTACCCATACGAGTTCATTCTCTTTCCAAAAACCCATTGAGTGCCCATGAGTACCTAATTTTGTTTTTTGAACGACTTTTCCCGAATCAACATCAATTACGCGTAATTCGCCAGTTTGTCCCGAGGCTAGATATATTTTTTTACCGTCTCTCGAGAATACGGAACCGTAAGAAACTACTGGAATCGAAATTTGTAAGAATGAGTTTGTGTTTAAATCAAATATCCTTCCCTCTGGCGGAATCGTTTCATGAATCTCCGCATAACTTTGAATTAGTATTTTTCCACTTTCAAAATGAGCGATATTATTGTACGGAAACCATTTCGAATTATACGTATGAACTGCTTCCAAATTTTTATTCTTATATTTGAACAATTGAATCGAAACGTCTTCTGCGGTTTTGTTTTTTAGATCCTGATCAGTTGCAAAGGTGAAGTAGGCTGTCTCCTTGTTTAGATCATAGCCAATCGGTAAAACCATAGAATACCCATTGAAACCTTCAGAAGGGAAAGAACTCAGTTCTTGAATGAACTCTATTTGATTCTCCGGAATATCCCAGACGGCAAAAAAAGTTTTTTTGGTCGGCAATTCATAATGATTGTGTTCGACAAAAAAACCTAACTTCCCGCTTTTTTCATCATAAAATAATAAATCGGCAATGTACACAGGGAGATGATCTGATTTTAAAGCCTTTGTCCCGGCAATCAATAGTTCCGGATGTTTAGAGAAGTATTCTCGAATCGGAGGCGTTAAGAAGATCTTGTTTTTTGTCTGCAAATCATAAAAATGCAGGCCTTGCACATCCGCATTCATTGTTTTTCCGATGTAGAGATGATTCTGTCGATTGACGAGAAACGGCGAGTCAGATGCATAAAAAGAAGGTCGTATGACAAAGTCTGTCTTAAGAGAAAACCGATCGACAATACTTTCTGCGACTAGAGAAAGATTCAAAACAAGTAGACTCAGAGTGAAAACGAATTTGATCATTGGGGCTCTTATGAATTCCCACAAATAAGATTTTGTCTATCGGAAAACTAATCGGAAGGGCAGCCTTCACTCAATTTATTGAGCTCTTTTTTGAGCCATTCCGAGGATGGATACGATTTTCCATTTTTAAGTTTAATTTCATAGGGAATGCCCGAGAGTGAAGATTTTGTTGCAAGTTGGTCAATAAATTGGTGCGCCGTCCAATTTTTACCTGAGGAGAAGAGTGATTTTTTTGCATTGGACAATTTTAATCGTAAGTGACTAGCCGCCTCATCTGCATTATGCTCCTCGCCATTTCGAATGAATTTCCCATCAAGAGATGCCACTGCTTGGATGAGTGATTCAATTTTTTGATCTTCCGTCAGTTTCGTTTTGCATTGCCCAAATAAAGAACTCATCTGAATGGAAATGAGACCAATTAGAATGATAACAAACATCGAGTCATTGATTTTCATCTTGTATTTTAGACATATAAAAAATACATTTGGCCAACCAACTTTCCTGATCAATTTTGACTTTCCTATTGATTTCTATTTGACTTGAGTTTCATAACATACTAATAATATGTCCTATTCGAGTTCCGATGACACTAAGCAATCGTTTCAAAAATACTGTCGATCCAAGTGTTCTGAAAAACAGAAAAATTGCCCTTTATACACGGTTTCTCGATGATCCAGGTGAAGAAAAACTAGCATACATCATTGCAGCCATTCTTAAACACCACAACCAATTAGAACTAACGGAATTAATTTATACTGCCTGTAAAGAATTTGTGATGAATTCAACAAAAGCTGCGATCAAACGCATCGTGTATGATGAAATGAAACTGGATTCAGATGGTGTGGAACCAAACCAAGAAGAATTCATGAAAACTTTTAAAACTAGCATTCTAAGTCAAAAGTTTGCCTACTTTAAAGAGAAGATGCGCGAAAAAAGAATTCAAACCAAAATTTCCTTTGAGTCAAATTCTGATCGGCTCATAGTGCGAGTATCGAATAACTTTGCTTTGTTGCCTAAGGAAGAAGTACGCATACGAGAAAAATTTCATCTGGCGAAAGAATATGATAATCTTCCACAATTTTTCATGCATCATGCGGATGAAACAGAGGGTGCCGGTTTAGGAATCACTCTTGTCGGGATTCTCATGTCTCAGTATGGAATGGATCGTAGACTTCTAACGATTTATTCTGAACCGAAAACCAATTTCACTGTTGCTCGACTAGAAATTCCCTTCGTCTCACATTATAAATCAAAACGAGTTTTATTTGAGGAAATATTAAAACGAGAACACCTAACAAAAGAAGATTTACGAAAACGCTGGAGTTTAGAAAGCGCCTAACTTAGATTTTTACTCCTATTACAAGGATGTCATCTATTTGTTCACAGCCATCCATCCAGGTACGAATCGTATCATCCATATGTTTTTTTTGATCCTTCATCGGTTG
>Ga0075156_10001837_pt1 | contig 11686 bp, 11 predicted proteins | sample JI81AbrownDNA_FD_70966 | JGI IMG/M metagenome (GOLD analysis project Ga0075156, IMG submission 70966) | Wastewater effluent complex algal communities from Wisconsin, to seasonally profile nutrient transformation and Carbon sequestration -... | ecosystem: Engineered > WWTP > Effluent > Algae...
GTGCTCTCCTTGACCGGGTCGGCGACGCTTACCAGGCCTGCGATTTCTGCACCAATCAGGATGAACATCACGGTCTCACCCTCGTCACGGCGAGCGTTAGCCGCCTCGACGAAAGCACTGGACGTGCCGCCATCCAGGCCCAGTTCGGTGAGAAGTGCGGCATTGCCCAGGGCGACCGCCTGGCCGTCGACGACGCCCTTCACACCCTTGCCGGTGAGCGCCTCGAACCTGTCGGCCTTGGCCAGTTCGATGTCGCGTTCCTCGGCTCCCCTGACGATGGCCTCGGCCAGCGGGTGTTCAGAGCCACGTTCGAGGCTGGCGGCAAGGCGCAGCACCTCGACCTCCTCATGCCCGGCAGCGGGCAGCACGGCTACCAGCTTCGGCTTGCCCACCGTCAGTGTGCCGGTCTTGTCGACGATCAGCGTGTCCACCTTGGCGAAGCGCTCCAGCGCCTCGGCGTTCTTGATCAGCACACCGGCCTGCGCACCCCGCCCCGTGGCGGTCATGATCGACATCGGCGTCGCCAGGCCCAATGCGCAAGGGCAAGCGATGATCAGAACGGCCACCGCCGCCACCAGACCATAGGACAGCGCTGGTGCCGGTCCCCAGATTGCCCAGGCGATGAACGCCAGGATGGCGATGCCGATTACCACCGGAACGAACTTGCCGGCGACCGAGTCGGCGAGCTTCTGGATCGGGGCACGCGAGCGTTGCGCGTTGGCGACCATTTCGACGATCTGGCTAAGTACCGTGTCGCCTCCGACCCGCTTCGCTTCGATGATCAACGACCCGGTGCCGTTGATCGTCGCACCGGTCACCGTGTCGCCAGCGATCTTTTCGACGGGTACCGGTTCGCCCGAGATCATCGACTCATCGATCGACGAATGGCCTTCCGCTACGACACCATCGACCGGCACCTTGTCGCCGGGGCGCACCCGCACGTGGTCGCCAACGACGACTTCCTCGAGCGGGATTTCCTCCTCGCGCCCGTCGGCACGGATCACGCGCGCCGTCTTGGCGGCGAGGTCGAGCAGCGCGCGGATCGCCGAACCGGTGCGCTCGCGTGCGCCCAGCTCCATCACCTGGCCGAGCAGGACCAGGACGACGATGACCGCGCCGGCCTCGAAGTAAACGCCGACGTGCCCCTCTGCATCGCGGAAGCCATCCGGGAACAAGTCCGGAAACAGGACCGCGACGATGCTGAACAAATAGGCCGAGCCAACACCCAGGCTGATCAGCGTAAACATGTTGAGGCTGCGATTGACGACGGACTTGACGCCGCGAACGAAGAACGGCCAGCCGGCCCACAGCACCACCGGCGTACTCAGCACCAGTTCGACCCATTGCGCCGTGCGCTCACCGAGCAGATCGCGCACGAAGCCCAGACCCAGGAAGGGCCCCATGGTCAGTACCAGCAGCGGTACGGTCAACAGGGCGCCGATCCAGAACCGGCGCCTGAAATCGACCAGCTCCGGATTGGGACCTTCGTCGCCGGTCGGAACCCCCATCGGCTCCAGAGCCATGCCGCATTTCGGGCAATCCCCGGGCGCATCGCGAACGATTTCGGGGTGCATCGGGCAGGTGTATTGCGTGCCGGCGGGCGCTGGAGGCGCTTGCTCCGCTTGTTTCTTGTGCGCGCCAGTCAGGTAGTGCGCAGGATCCGCAGCAAACTTGTCGCGGCATTTCTGCGAGCAGAAGTGCCAGGTCTTCCGGTCGTGCTCGAAGCTCGGCTTGCCGGCGCCAAGCGTGACGGACATGCCGCAGACCGGATCCTTTACCGTTTTGGCGCCGGCGGCATCATGACCAGGGGGCAAGTCGTGGGTGGCGTGCGAATGTTCGGGCTGGTGATGATGATGTTCGTGCCCGCTCGACCGTGCCTCGTTTGTCTTCGTGTCCATGGCAGTCCTTTCAAGGTAGTACTGCTAGCAGTTTCGACCTGTGTGTCGCTCACAGGTCAAGCGCTATTTCTTCAAGGCACCACTGCCAGCTGATGTCCTTCGCCGCCAGGTAAGGAGATGGTGTCCAGCACTTCCAGCGAGGTTTGGTCCACGACCCAGATCTTCGGTTCCTTGCGGCTGGAGACGTAGAGCTTGCCGGTGCCGCGCACGGCACCGAGGTGATACGGCGCGGGCGCGAGCGGTAAAACGCGGCGCACGTCGGTCTGCGGGTCGAGTGCCACCAGTTTGTCCTCGGAGATCAGGCTGACAAAGAGCCAGCGGCCGTCATCGCTGATGTCGAGCCCGTGCAGGCGCTTGCCCATCTCGTATTCGCGCTCGACTTTGCCGGTCTCAAGTGAGACCGCACTGACCGCGCCGCTGCGCGCGTTGGCCACGTACAGGCGCTTGCCGTCGGGTGCCAGCAGCATGTGCTCGGGCGACGCCCCGGCGTCCAGCGTGCGTGTGACCTTCCAGTCGGCGGTATCGATCTCGCTGATCGTGCCGTTGCCGCTATTGCTGACGTAGACCCGCTTGCCATCGGGGGTCACCGCGGCGTAGTTCGGCGCCGGTCCGGTGGCGACCGTACGCACGACCTTGTTCTCGGTCAGATCAGCGACGCTGATGCCGCCGCGCGTGGGATGCGTAGACAGCACGTAGCGACCATCGGGCGTGATCGCCTGATGATGCGTCCAGCCGGCCACCGGGATGGTCGACATCACGTGGCCGTGCGCGGGATGAATCACTGCCAGCTTGCTGTTCGTCGTATCGATCGGCGCACCCTGTGGCAAGGGGGTCTCCGACAGGCTGCCGGCGACCAGGTATTCGCCATCCGGGGTGGCGACCAGACCGTGCGGATTGTCGACGCCGTCGTAGGTCGCGGTGATGCGATTGCTCGCCGCGTCGACCGCAATGACCTTGTTGGCGGAGCCGAGCGGGATGTAGACGGTCATGCCGGCCCAGGCGGACTGCGCCGAGAGGGCCATGACTATGGCCGTTGCGGCCAGATTGAAGGTGAGTTTCATGGTGATATCCTTTCTTGTGAGAGCAGCTTTCGTCAGGCCCTAGTGCGCCTGATCATGGCGTCCGAGTGCTCGTTGTGTCATCGGATGGCGAATTCCTGGCGCATGTAACGCACAACCGCCTTGATGTCCTCGTCGCTCAAGCCCGGGTTGCCGCCCCGCGGTGGCATCGCCATCGGCGATCCGGGGCTCTGGAAACCTTCGGCGATACGCTTGACCAGCACCGCGTCGGCGAGAGCCAGTGGGCCGTCCGTGGAGGTCAGATCGGGGACGCCGGGCAGCACGCCGGCACCATCCGCACCGTGGCAGGCGACGCAACTGGACTGGTAGGTCGATTCGCCCGTCGCAGTGCCGGCCACGGCTACTCGGGGCTCTGTGGCCAAAGCGGCCAATGCGGCCGCAGCAACGCCCAGGCCTGCCAACACGGGGTTCGTGGCACGCATCATGGACGTTCCTTGCCTTTCCAATCCACTGGCGCGGTCCCGGAAGCGACGGGCCAACGCGGCAGGAAGGCCGGTGTGCGCCGCGCATAAGTCACCCATGCTTCGCCGAAGCTTGCCGCCGCATCGCGTTCCTCACGGCGTGCAAGGCGCAGGTAGACAACGAGCATGATCGGGAACATCGTCAAGGTGATCAGGGTCGGCCATTGCAGCAGAAAACCGACCATGATCAGAATGAAAGCGAGGTACTGCGGATGGCGCAGCCGCGCGTAGGGTCCGGCGGTGGCCAGCACGCCACTCGCCTGCGCTGTGTAGAGGACGCGCCACGCCGCAGTGAGCAGCCAGAAGCCGCCACCGATGAAGACCATCGACAGAACATGGAACGGTCCGAAATGCGGGTTCGATCGCCAGCCGAACATCACTTCCAGCAGGTGACCGGAGTCGTGCTGGAGGAAATCCACGCCCGGAAACTGTTGCGTCAGCCATCCGGAGAGCAGGTAGATGGTCAGCGGGAATCCATACATCTCGGTGAACAGGGCGACGACGAATGCCGAAAACATGCCCAGTGTTCGCCAGTCGCGCTTGCTATGCGGCTTGAAGAAACTGAAGGCGAAGAAGATGAATACGGCAGAGTTGATGATTACCAGGGACCACAGGCCGTAGGCAGAAGACGAGTCGCTCATTTGTCGTCGGCCTTGCTGGATACGCCGCCTTGAGCATCGTGATTGCCGTGAGTGCCGTGAGTGCCGTGGCTGCCGTGGCCGCCGTGCATGAAGATATGCATCAGCGGACAGGCAAGCAGGAACAGCCAGGGCCACCAGGATGGCACCCAGGCAAGCACGTGGGTGCGATGCTCGACGGCGAGCAGAATCAGCGAGACGGCGGCAAAGCCGCCGAATACCCATTTGGCGCGTTGGCTCTTGCCAGCGCCAGGCGAGGCCGGGGGTGTTTCGTCGGCGGAATGCTCATGCGTATTCACAATTTTCTCCTTGGCGAGTCGATCGATTTCGTTGCTGGTGTCGTTCATGGCACTAGAGCCGCGTCGCACTTGAGCGCGACCATTTTCCGGAGAGTTGCTTCTTCCTGGATGAATGCCTCGACGGCGAGCGGATCGAACTGGCTGCCACTCATCCGCTCAATCTCCGCTTTGGCGGTGTCGAAATCGACGCCGCGCCGGTAGGGGCGATCGGAAGTCATCGCGTCCAGCGTGTCGATGACGGCGAACAGTCGCGCGCCAAGCGGAATCTCGTTGCCACGTAGCCCGGCCGGGTAGCCGCTGCCGTCGTAACGCTCCTCGTGACACAAGACGAGTCGGGCGGCTTCGGCGAGGGCAGGCAAAGGCGCCAGGATGCGCGAGCCAGCCTCGGGATGCGTACGCATGACCGCCCACTCTGCCTCGTCGAGCGCCCCCCGCTTGAGCAATACCGCATCCGGGATACCGATCTTTCCCACGTCGTGCAGCAGCGCACCCCAGTACACATCGCGCAGGTGCTCGGGGCTGGACAGGAAGCAGCGCGCCAGGACCAGGGTGTGACAGGCCACCCTCTTTGAATGAAGGCCGGTCTCGTGTTCACGCAGGTCGAGTGCTGCGACCAGTGCCTCGGCGAAACCCTCGTAGGCGTGCGCCGACGCGTTCGCTTCCTGCTTGCGGCTTTTCAGATAGCATGCTTCGCAGTAGCACCCACGGTTGCTGAGGGCGGCTGAGCGGCCCGTGCTGAGGGCGCCACAGAAGACGCAGCCCCCCTTGGTAGGGCGGAGATCAGCGTCATTCCTTTCTCGCTTCATATCCATGTTTCGGTTACCGTTTGACTTGTAAGAAGACCCAGCCTGGACCCATGAGCCGCTCGCAGGTCAAGCATCGGCCGGGTATCGGCACGCGTCGCCAGTCGCGTCGATCAACGCACAGGCGGCGTGACCGTCCGGCTCGCCGTCGGGCATTTCTGCCCACAGCGTCAGCGCCTGTTCCAGGCGTGCCTGCAGTGCCTGCATCTCGGCCACGCGTTCGCGAGTTTCGACGATGCGCCGCTGGACGATCTCTCTGACGACCGGGCACGGGGTTCGGCCGTGAGCGGACATGCCGAGAATTTCGGCAATTTCATCCAGATGGAAACCGAGACGCTTGGCACGCAAGACAAAGCGCAGGCGATGGACGTCGGTATCCTTGAAACGACGGTAGCCGTTGTCAGGATCAATGGCTGGAACCAGCAACCCGATGCTTGTGTAATAGCGGACGGTATCCGGTGTAACGCCCACCAGATTCGCCACCTCGCTGACTTTCACGATATTTCTCCTGTCCAGAACCAACAATGAGCAGCCCCGCAAGGGGCTTTTTCAGCGAAGAGAGTGGTCGCCAGAAGGAGGCATTGTTCGTCAGCCTCTGCTATCTTTGACTCTGCGAGCAACAGATATTCGCGCATGTCCTGCATCTGCCTGGCGAGCTGGGTTTCCCGCTTTGCACAATCTTTTCCCTTTGCGTATGGTGCCAGCCGGGTCCCCACGAAAAGATGACCGCCGGATTACGGTTCAGTCACCTGCGGGGGTAGGCGTCGCCATGGCTGCTGTCTGGCGCGCAACTAATCCAGAGGAAACGACCGACTGCTCAGGTGTTCGCGGGAGAGACTGCTGCGGCTAGCGGCAGATGTAGAATGAAGATCGTGACACCTGCTTCGGATGTCACCTCGATATGACCGCCGTGCATCTCGATGATGCTGCGTGTGATGGCCAGCCCCAGTCCGGCGCTCTCTCCGTGGCGGTGTCGCTCTGGACTTGCGCGATGGAAGCGCTCGAAGATCTGCGACAACTGGTCGGACGGTATCGTATCGCCGTAATTCTTCACTGCCAGTGTCGCCAAGCTGGCCCGGTTGGCGATCGAGATCTCGACGGAGCTTCCGGTTAGTGAGTGACGAAGTGCATTCGACAGCAGGTTGGAAAGCGCGCGACGTATCATCAGGCGATCAGCGGTGACACTCGCCTCCCCGGCGATAACGATCTGCACACCTTTCTCATCAGCCAGCGCTTCGTAAAAATCAATCAGTGCCCGTCCCTCATCGGCCAGATTGACGGCTTCCGTCGCTTTCGGTAGGCGCCCCTCCTCTGCCTGGGCAATAAACAGCATGTCGCTAACCATCCGCGCAATGCGTTCGTACTCTTCCAGGTTGGACGCGAGGACCTCCCGGTACTCGTCCGGACTCCGGGTGTGCGACAGCGCAACCTCGGTCTGAGTCATCAGGTTCGAGATGGGTGTGCGCAATTCGTGGGCGATATCGGCGGAGAAATCGGACAAGCGGCGAAATGATGAGTCCAGGCGTTCCAGCATGTCGTTGAACGCGATCACCAGATCGCGAACCTCGGTCGGTGCGTCGCGCTCGGCAAGACGCTCGCCGAGATGTTTGGCCGACAAGCCGCGTGCGGTAGCCGTCATTCGACGTAGTGGCGCGAGTCCGCTATGGGCGGCGAAGAGGGCGAACAACGCAGCGATGATCGCGCCGAAGAAGATGTCGATCCACAGGCGCTTGCGCACTTGTTCCAGGAAACGCACCTGATGTGAGATATCAAGTCCAATCAGAGCCCTTAAGCGTGTCGGCCTGGACCAGAAATCGAGCGCATCAACGGTGGTTTGCAGCCCGATGTATTGCTTACCACCTTTCTCCCATATCGTCGTTACATCCAGAACTGCGTCATCGTCCAGCTGCGGCTCGCCGAAATTCTCCGGGCGGATGCCATAGACAACCCTACCCTCTGCGTTACGTAGTACCACCCCCAGCATATCGTGCCCAATGAAGGCATCGTCCAGCCGACGTGGCAGGTTTTCGGACAATTCAGCGCGATGCAGGAGGTTCTTAATGAGTGTCACCTTGCCAGTCAGTTCCTGATCGTCGAGCTCGCGAAGATGTTCTTCAACGGCACGGCCCTGCACCAGCACGACGACCACCAACAGGATGGCGGTCAGCAGCGCGAAGAGCAGTGCCAGCCGGGTAGTCAGTGATCTCGGCCACGGCCGCATGCTCAGGGAGACTCCGGAACTTCGAGCACGTAGCCCATGCCGCGCACGGTGCGGATCACCTTCGGCTCGAAGGGCTCATCGACCTTTACACGCAAGCGGCGCACTGCGACATCGATCACATTGGTGTCGCTGTCGAAGTTCATGTCCCACACTTGCGAGGCGATCAGTGAGCGTGGCAACACCTGCCCCTGGCGACGGAGCAGGAGCTCGAGCAGCGCGAACTCCTTGGCCGTGAGATCGATCCGTACTCCCGCGCGGCTTACCCGGCGGCGCAGCAGATCCAGCTCGAGATCAGCGGCCCGCAGCGTCTCAACTTCCTGCGAACGGCCGCGCCGCAACAGCGTGCGGACGCGGGCAAGCAACTCCGAAAAGGCAAACGGCTTGACGAGATAGTCGTCCGCGCCCAGTTCCAGTCCCCGTACTCGGTCTTCCACACCGTCGCGCGCGGTGAGGAAGAGTACCGGCATCTCGTGGCCGCTACGACGCACGGTTTTCAGCACTCCCCAGCCGTCCAGCGACGGCAGCATGACGTCGAGCACGATCAGATCGTAGTCGCCGCTCAATGCCAGGTGCAGTCCATCGAGCCCATCGCGTGCGAGATCGACGACGAAACCCGCCTCAAGCAGGCCTTTGCGCAGATAATCGCCCATTTTTGGCTCGTCTTCGACAATCAGGATCTTCATGTAAGTTGCCCTCTGCCAAGTTTGTTTGCCAGATTGTGCCCCCTTGCGGGGCCGCTGGAAGCCCATTACAGAAATGTAATTGCCATGTCAGCTTTCAGACGGGGTGACATGCGCATCATCGTGGACTATGGGCGTCTCAAGTTCTGCCGAGAGTCGTTTTGAGCTCGTTGTGCCTCGGGTAGCCGTTATCCATTTCAATGATCGAAGGATTCGCTCCATGAAGACATTTGCCTTGTCCGTCTTGCGCCGCCTTACTGCCTTGCTATTCGTCGTCCCGCTCGCAGCTACCGCCGCCCCGGAGTTGGGTCGGATCTTCGCACTCGCGCCATCCAACGGTAGCGATGGGGTGCTTGTTGCAACCAAGGAGGGCCTCTACCTCGTGCAGCCCGATGGTCGGCTGACCTTACGCGCCAAGCGAGATGGTGGTTTCGTCGCACTCGCCGCGGATCCGTCCGACGCCAAAGTGCTGTACGGCAGTGGCCCGTCCGGAGGCTTGCTGCGATCAGATGACGGTGGCAGCCATTGGCAACGGCAGAGTCAAGATGGGCCGGAGAGCTTCGCGCTGCTGACCGTCAGTCCGACCGACGGGAAGCGCTTGTACGGTGTCGCCGACGGTCTCTACCGCAGTATGGACAGCGGCCGCACGTGGAACCGCAGCGGCGACGTGCCAGACAAGCTGATGAACATCTCGGCCTCGTCGAGTGGTCTGTACGCCGGAACCGAGGAGGGCTTGCTCTTTTCGACTGACGACGGTGCTTCCTGGCGGCCGGCGTCGATGATGCGCATTCCGGTGACCATGTTCAGCGCCGAGCCTGACGGAACGCTTTACAGTTTTCAGTTCGGACAGGGCTTTCTAAAAGCGCACGAGCCCGAACTGGCATGGACGCCGCTGGCCAATTCCTTCGGCGGACAGGCGATCCTGGTGATGGCGCGGAATGGCGATCAACTGTTTGCCGCCACTCATATCGGGAAGCTCTTCGTCAGCGCAGACGACGGCCGCAGCTGGCAGGCGATCAACCGGCCACGCGGACCGGAAAGCGCGGCGGAGAAGCGTGGCGAGAAGCTGTTCGCCGCCAACTGCCAGGCCTGCCATGGTGCGGTTGGAATAGGCGAAGCGCCGCAGTTCGGAAAGAGCATGCAGGGACTGGCGCCCGCCCTCGACGATAGCGCGCACGCCTGGCATCACAGCGATCAACAGTTGCAGAACACCATCCTCAAGGGCAGCCCGGCACCGAACAGTAGGATGGTCGCCTTCGAGGGCAAACTGAACGCACGCGATGCCGAAGACCTGGTCGCCTATATGAAGAGCCTCTGGAACGAGAACGCCCTGCGCTGCCAGGGAGCAAAGCACATGGACCCGGGCTGTATGACGCATTGAGCGAAGCGAGCGATTCAGGACCACCAACGAAGCGAACCGCCTCCGGTGCCAACGGCTTCCGCTGGCTGCTGGCGACGAGTGTCGCCTTTCTCGTCGGCGCGACAGCGTGGGCCACCTGGCAAGGCAGTACAAGCACCCCCCTGATCGACGCCAATGACGCTCGGCTGCTGGCAATGGGGCAGCGCGTCTATGCGCAATACTGCGCGAGCTGTCACGGTGCGAATCTGGAAGGGCAACCGGCGTGGCGCGTGCGCCGCGCGAACGGCCGCTTGCCGGCGCCGCCGCACGACGCCAGCGGGCATACCTGGCACAATCCGGACGAGGTCTTGATCGCGATCGTCAGCAATGGTCTCCAGGCTGGCCGGTACGCGCCGCCGGGCTATAGCAGCGACATGCCGGGTTTTGCGAACACTCTCGCGGAGGAAGAAATTCGTGCCAGCCTCGCCTATATCAAGAGTACCTGGCCCGAAGCACAGCGTGCCCACCAGGCACGCGTCACGCTTTCAAAGAAATAGCGCCCGAGATCCGCTCATATTCTGACTCTTGGGCGCGTTCGCGATTATTTGGGGGATTCTACGAGATGACCAGCGGCCCCGCTTGACCGCCCTCTGCCTGGTAACGCGTGCGACCGAGGCTGCACAGCCAAGGGCGACCGGTGGTCTCCGGTGGTTTGTCAAGGCCCTGATGCGGATTATGCGCACGGCAAGTGCGTGACAGAACCTGCCCATCAAGTTGGTGCACCAGCACCGGAGTGCGTGGACATCCTGCGCGAGGCCGTTGCCCCACGCAACGGCTGGAAACGGATCCTCCAGCGCTGTTCGCCTCCGCGCGCGGCGGGACGCCGCCGGATGAGGGCAGTGTAATGCGGTTGCTCAGGGAAGCCCGCTGCCCTCCTCTACTTCAGGTGGCGACGGACTGATGAGCGGGCGCATCACCAATCCGGAGATGCTGCGAAAGGCACTGGGAGGAAGGCGCAGCGGCGATCTGCTGATCATCGCCGAACGCGCGATAGAACTCCTGCCACAAGCGAAGTTGAAGGGCCTCGTCGGCGACTACGCGCACGTGGACGACCTGGCGGAAGCGAGCGCAACAGCAAAAGCGTTACTCGACGAAGTGCAGACGTTCCACGCCGATAGTCTGGCCGGTCGCCCCTTCGAAGACTTCGCGGTGAATTCCAGAAACTGTACGGAACATTCGCGGGGCACGGATGCCTTCATCGCCGAGTTCAAGCATCTCCTGCGCGGATGCATCGGCGCCGCGGACAGCGGGCAATTCGAACTTGCCCGCCAGACGTTCGAGCGCCTTTGCCGGCTGCTTCGGTATATCGATGAAGGGCACGAGGACGTGATCTTCTTCCCCGACGAGGGCGGCTCCTGGCAACTTGACATCGACTGGCGCAACGTGTTTGCCGCCTACTTCCTTTGCCTGCCCGAGACGGTTACGGCCGCGGATTGCGCGACCAGCGTCGATCAGATTATCGAGGATTTCGCCAAGCACGACCGACCACAGTACCGGCGAACGGCACACGCGTTGGCGAGTGCCGCACAGCGAGTGGCGCTCGAATCGTTGGAACGGCGCGTCGCCGACCGCACGCGTGGCTGACCACGGGTTTTTGGAAAGACGCTGCCTTCGCCCAGATCGCGACCGCGCTCGGCTCAAGGCTTCTTCTTTCCGACCAGCTTGTCCTGGACGTACTGACCGGGATCTTCCCCGCTCAGCCCCTCGACCACCCGTCCCGCTGCTTTCCCGACCTCGCCGACAACTGCCGCGCCCTTACCGACCGGCGACACCGGTTCCAGCTTGTCGAAATCGGTTGGCGTCGCGTTCTCCTGGTGCGTCTGCGCTGCACCCTCCTTGCGGTCTCGTATCGCATACGCGTTCGTTGAGAATTCACGCATCGCCGTATGCGCGGTCTCATCACTCGGTCGCCCCTGGGGCGAGACCCCGGCACCTGCCGCCCAGCCCGTCACCTGTCCCCGGTAGCCTTCCCCCGCCTGCCCGACCGCACCGGCACCGGGAACGCTGCTTCGATCTGCCTCGTGGCGAGCGCCGATCGCATCCGCCCCCTGGACCTGGCCGGCCATCTCGCCAAGCATCCGGTCGTAGTTCTGCGCGGTGTATTCGGCAATGTAGGGACGCAGCTTGTACGGGTCGCCCATGATCCCCTGGAATGTCTCGTAGTTGAAATCGAGCTTGGGCAGCAGGAAATCCTTGATGAAATGATCC
>Ga0075156_10001839_pt1 | contig 11680 bp, 8 predicted proteins | sample JI81AbrownDNA_FD_70966 | JGI IMG/M metagenome (GOLD analysis project Ga0075156, IMG submission 70966) | Wastewater effluent complex algal communities from Wisconsin, to seasonally profile nutrient transformation and Carbon sequestration -... | ecosystem: Engineered > WWTP > Effluent > Algae...
GTTTAGGTGTTAATGCTCAGGAAGTGCTTGTTGCACTTAGCAATATTGCTGGTGCTGCTGGAAGATTTGACTATACCATTGGTAAAAACAAAGTAGTAGGTATAGTTGATTATGCCCATACTCCAGATGCTTTAGAAAATGTATTAAGCACTATTAAAAAATTGAGTAAAGGAAACGAGCAAATATTTACTGTAGTGGGTTGTGGAGGAGATAGAGATAAAACTAAACGACCAGTAATGGCTGCAATTGCAGCTAAGTATAGTCATAGAGTTTTACTTACAAGCGATAATCCTAGAACCGAAAATCCTGCAATGATTTTAGAAGAAATGGAAGCTGGCTTGGATAGTGCTGGAAAAAGAAAAAGTATAACAATTCAAGACAGAAAAGAAGCAATTAAAACGGCTGTTTTGTTTGCAAATGAAGGAGATATTGTATTGGTTGCAGGCAAAGGGCACGAAAGTTATCAAGAAATTAATGGAGTTAAACATCCATTCGATGATAAAGAGATTTTAAAACAATTATTACAATAAAAACATTCCTTTTTTGAGGGAAATTTAAAGGCAATTATGTTATACCATTTATTCACTTGGCTTGATAAAAACTATGATGTTCCTGGTGCTGGGTTATTTCAGTATCAAACATTTCGTATTTCAATGGCCATTTTGCTATCCCTAGTTATTGCAACAGTTTATGGAAGAAAAATTATCGATTTCTTGCAAAAAAAACAAATTGGGGAAAGTGTAAGAGACCTTGGCTTAGAAGGTCAAATGCAAAAAAAAGGGACACCAACAATGGGTGGCATTATAATATTACTGAGCATTTTAGTGCCTACTTTATTGTTTGCCAATTTAGATAAAGTATATATACGATTAATGGTGCTATGTACTGTATGGCTAGGTTTAATAGGCTTTTTAGACGATTATTTAAAAATACAAGGTAAGAAAAAAGCTTTGGCAAAAGGAGAAACTTATAAGAAAAAAGATAGTGATGGCTTAGCTGGAATATTTAAAATTGTTGGGCAAGTTGGGTTAGGCATTATCATTGGGCTTACTTTATATTTTAGTCAAGCAGTAACAGTTGAACGTCAAATTCAAACCTCAGTATTAAATAAATCAACAGATTTAAAATTAGGGGAAAGATTGGCTAAAGATTCCAATGTAGTAAAACGTATAATTGATGGTAAAGAAAGATATTATGTAAAAGTTAAAACCCCCATTACAACTATTCCTTTTGTAAAAGGGCATGAGTTTAATTATAGTAAATTAATTAGTTGGATAGGTCCAGGTGCAGAAAAATACACATGGATTGTTTATATTTTAATTGTAACATTCATTATCACTGCAGTAAGTAATGGAGCCAATTTAACTGATGGTTTAGATGGGTTAGCTGGAGGTGTATGTGCCATTATAGGGGCTGCATTGGGTTTGTTTATTTATGTAAGTGGAAATTACATTTTTGCCGATTATTTAAATATTATGTACATACCAAACTTAGGTGAGCTTTCCATTTTTGTTGGTGCATTTGTTGGTGCTTGTATAGGCTTCTTATGGTACAATGCTTACCCAGCACAGGTTTTCATGGGCGATACAGGAAGCTTAGCACTTGGTGGAATTATTGCATCCTTGGCCATTATTGTACGTAAAGAATTATTAGTTCCACTTTTTTGTGCTGTGTTTTTTATAGAAACTCTAAGTGTGATGCTTCAGGTTTCATACTTTAAATACACCAAGAAAAAATTTGGTGAAGGCAAAAGATTGTTCTTAATGAGCCCAATTCATCATCATTATCAAAAAAAAGGATACCACGAAAATAAAATTGCTATTAGATTTTGGATTATCACCATTTTATTAGTAGTAGCAAGTGTAGTAACATTAAAAATTAGATAAAACCTTTTGTTAGTGTAAAGAAAATGACTAAAAGAATCATCATATTAGGAAGTGGCGAAAGTGGTATTGGCTCTGCTATTCTTGCAAAGCAAAAGGGTTATGATGTGTTTGTAAGTGATGGTGGTGTGATAAAAGAGAAATATAAAAATGAGTTAATTGATTTAGGAATTGATTTTGAAGAAGGAGGCCACACCGAATCAAAAATTCTAAACGCTAGTGAGGTAATGAAAAGTCCTGGCATTCCTCATAAAGCAACCATAGTTCAAAAAATAATCGAAGCTAAAATACCTATCATTAGTGAGTTTGAGTTGGCTTATAGGTACAAAGGCAGTAGCAAAATAATTGGTATTACTGGCACAAATGGTAAAAGTACAACAACAAGTTTAACCTATTATATTTTGCAGCAAGCTGGTGTAAGTTGTGCTTTAGTTGGTAATATTGGCTTTAGCATTGCGAGGCAAATAGCAACAAATCCTAAAGATTGGTATGTAGCAGAAATTAGCAGTTTTCAATTAGATGATATACAAACCTTTAAGCCAGATATAGCTATATTATTAAATATTACTGAAGATCATCTGGATAGATATAATTATCAAATGGATAATTATATACAAGCAAAGTTCAATATCGCTAAATATCAAACAAAAAGCGATTGTTTTATTTACAATTCTGACGATGAAGTCATCAACAATAATTTATCAAAATTTTTATTAAATACTAACCTCCTCTCATTTTCCATGAACAAAGAATTAAAACAAACAGCCTTTATAAAAGGCGACAACATGATGCTTCGTGCACATGAAGAAAGAATAAGCATGAGTATATATGACTTTGCTTTAAAAGGCAAGCATAATGTACAAAACACCATGGCTGCATGCATTGCAGCTGATGTTGTAGGTATTAGAAAAGAAAAAATTAGGGAGTCTGTAACTTCTTATAGTGGCTTAGAACACAGAATGGAATTTGTAGCTACTGTTCGTGGTGTGGAATTTATTAACGACAGTAAGGCAACAAACGTGAATAGTACATGGTATGCTTTAGAAAGTATGAAACAGCCAACTGTATTGATTCTAGGTGGTGTAGATAAGGGCAACGATTATACCTTAATAGCTGATTTGGTAAAAAACCGTGTAAAAGCAATTATATGCTTGGGTACAGACAATAAAAAAATAAAAGCTGCTTTTAAAGGTTTAGTGCCAGTAATTGTAGAAACAAAAACAGCAAAAGCTTGTGTAGAGGCTGCTTTTAAAAATGCATCAAAAGGTGATGCCGTTTTATTAAGTCCTGCATGTGCAAGCTTTGATTTGTTTGTAGATTACAACGATAGGGGCAAGCAGTTTAAAGAAGCAGTAATGAATTTGTAATATGCTAAAACAAGCCTCAGATAAACTATTTGCCGAAATGCCAGAGTTGCAAAGCACTGGTAAATCCTTGCTTTTGCGAGCAAAAGGAGATAAGTTTATATGGGGTATAGTAATTCTTTTATCATTAATTTCTATATTAGTTGTGTATAGTGCAACGGGTAGCCTAGCTTACAAAAAGCATCATGGCAATAATGAAGTTTTCTTATTTAAACAAATTGTTTTTATCGTAATAGGTCTTTTAGTTATTTACTTTTTACATCAAGTAAATTATACACTATACTCTCGTATTGCTACAGTATTGTTTTTACTTTCGATACCATTACTTTTATATACTTTGTTTTTTGGAGCTAAGATTAATGATGGTAGTCGCTGGATTAAAGTTCCAATAATAAATCTAACCATTCAAACTAGCGACTTGGCTAGGCTTGCATTGTTTATGTATTTATCTAAAGTGCTTAGTAAAAAACAAGATACCATTAAAAGTTTTAAGCAAGGATTTTTGCCTTGTTTTATACCTGTAGCAATAATTTGTTTGTTAATAATGCCAGCCAATTTGTCTAATGCCTTGCTTACAGGTGCTACATCAATGCTATTAATGTTTATTGGTAGAATAAATACAAAGTACTTGTTTGCAGTGGTGGGTATTGCAGCATTGCCAGTAATTTTTTTAGTAGGTCTGGCAAGCGAAAAACATAAGTTAGAATTAGATAGCGATTATAAAAATAGTTTATTCGAAGCAGTTGCAAGTAAAGGTAGAATTGGCACTTGGGTAAGTAGGGTTGAAGATTTTATGTATCCTAGTGCAGCTAAAAAAGAAATTACACAAAGAGACCAAGCCAATATGGCCATTGCAAATGGAAGTATATTTTTTGGGTTAGGTCCAGGCAATTCTGTAGCTCGTAACTTTCTGCCTCAAGCTTATAACGATTTTATTTTTGCAGTAATTATTGAAGAATATGGTTTGCTTGGAGCTATGATAATTATGTTTATTTACATACTTTTTTTGTTTAGATGTATACGAATATTTAGAAATTGTCCTTATGCATTTGGTGCATTTTTAACGATTGGGTTAAGCTTTACCTTAATGATTCAGGCTTTAGCCAATATGGCTGTGAGTGTTGGTGTGGTTCCTGTTACTGGGGTTACTTTGCCTTTAGTAAGTATGGGAGGGAGTTCGTTTTTATTTACTTGTGCAAGTATAGGAATTATATTAAGTGTTGGTAGGCAAATTGAAAAAGAAGCTTCCCCAATCTCTCAAAAAGAAGGGATTTAAAATAAAAGTTAAAAGTTGAGTAATAATAATCACGATAGTAACATCAATAATGTTAAACCATTTAATGGATTAAAACAAGCTTTTTTAATTGCTGGTGGAGGTACTGGTGGACATATTTTTCCAGCCATTGCCATTGCAAATGCTTTAAAAAAGCAACACCCTAATTGTGAAATATTGTTTGTTGGGGCAAATGGAAAAATGGAAATGGAGAAGGTGCCTCAAGCTGGATACAATATTAAGGGTCTAGATATTGCTGGATTTAATCGTACTTCTTTATTAAAAAATATTGGTCTTCCTTTTAAACTAATAAAAAGTTTTTTTCAAGTAAAAAATATTGTAAATGAGTTTAAGCCAACAGCAGCCATTGGCGTAGGTGGTTATAGTAGTTTTCCTGTATTAAGATATTGTCAGTTTAAAAATATACCAACATTTATACACGAGAGTAATTCCTTTGCAGGGAAATCAAACATTCAACTAGGAAAAAAAGCAACTCAAATATTTGTAGCTTCAGATGGAATGGAGAAATTTTTTCCTGCTCAAAAAATTAAAATCACAGGCAATCCCATTCGTGCAAGTATTGCACAAAGTATCATTACAAAAGAGGAAGCACTAGCATTTTTTGAGTTAGTGCCTAGCAAAAAAACATTACTTATAATTGGCGGAAGTTTAGGTGCAAAATCAATAAACGAAGCTATCGCTAATGATATTGATAAGTTTAGCCAAAATAACGTGCAGGTAATTTGGCAAACGGGAAAAACCAATGCTCCCTCATATGCTAAACATTCAAGAGATGGAATTTGGATAAACATATTTATAGAAAAAATGGAAATGGCCTATGCTGCTGCTGATGTTGTAATTAGTAGAGCTGGTGCTATGAGTGTTTCAGAAATTTGTGTGGCAAAAAAACCAACTGTTTTTGTGCCATATCCATTTGCTGCAGAAGACCATCAAACAGTAAATGCACAACATTTAGTTCAAAAAAATGCAGCTTTGCTTGTAAAAGATAGTGAAGCAAATGCTCAATTGGTAACTACAGCTTTGCAATTGTTGTCTAATCCAACTTTGCAAAAAAATATGCAACTGCAAATGGAAAAATTAGCAATTGCTAATGCAGATGAAACAATAGCAACATCAATTCTCAATTATTTAAATGGAAAATAATCATCAAAATACTATAATTGATAAGATTCAAGAATTAAATCTTAAAGTAGGCGATACTATTTATTTTATTGGTATTGGTGGTATTGGTATGAGTGCCATTGCAAGATACTGCCATGCAAAAGGTTTTAATGTTGAAGGATACGATAAAACGCAAACTGCCTTAACTACACAATTGCAAGAAGAAGGCATTTCTATTATTTTTGATGATGCCCTAGAGTTGGTTAATGAAAAAGCAAAATTAATTGTTTATACACCTGCAATTCCACCAACTAACCCACAGCTAAATTATTATAAAACAAACAGCTATGTAGTAGTAAAGCGAAGCGATATTTTACAATGGATTTCAGCTAATACTTATACTATTGCTATTGCAGGCACTCATGGTAAAACAACTACTAGCAGCATGGTAGCTCATATTTTAAGGCATAGTGGATACGGCTGTACTGCTTTTTTGGGGGGGATTACTGCAAATTACAATACCAACTATTGGCATAGCCCATCGGAAAATGGAAAAGATGTAATTGTTGTTGAGGCTGATGAGTACGATAGAAGTTTTTTAAAACTAAATCCCAACATTGCAATAATTACAAGTGTGGATGCTGATCATTTAGATATTTACGGTACTGCCAATGAAGTTATAAACGCTTTTGTTGATTTTAGTAAAAAAATAGACCATAATGGGTGTTTGATAGTAAAACATAATTTGCCATGTGCCAACGATTTTACAACAAAAGATATAGGTACCTATGATTACAACAATAGCCATGCAAACACTTACACAACAAACCTAGAAGTTAAAGAGGGTTATTATGAGTTCGATGTAGTAAATACCAATTGGGTTTTACCAAAACTGCAATTATTTATGGGTGGATTGCATAACATAGAAAATTGCATTGCTGCTATAAGTGTAGCAAAATATTTGAATATTGACGATGAAAAAATTGCCCTAGCTGTTAAAGAGTTTAAGGGAGTTAAACGAAGATTTGAATATATAATAAAACCTGTATATAACATTTCTTTAGATAATAATAAAAATACTGGCGTTACTTTTATTGACGATTATGCCCATCATCCACAAGAGCTGAAAGCTTTGATAACGGGTGTAAAAAGTATGTTTGGATCAAAAAAATTAACCCTTGTTTTTCAACCACATTTATTTTCACGAACACAAGATTTAGTAAATGATTTTGCAGATGTATTAAGTACTGTTGATGACCTTGTGTTGCTGCCCATTTATCCTGCAAGAGAATTGCCCATTGAAGGTGTAACAAGCAATTGGTTGTTGGAAAAAATATCAATGGATAGTAAACAATGTTTGTCAAAAACTGACCTACTCACCTATGTTAAGCAACAAAAACCACAACTTTTAGTTATGGCAGGTGCTGGGGATATTGATACTTTAATTAATCCTATAAAAGAAATTCTTAATACAAAATAATGACGCTAAAACATAAAATAATTCAAGCCATTTGGGTAGCAATTTTGCTAGCTGTGGTAGTATTATTTTTTGTAGCAATGCAAAAAAAACAAACTAGCTTTTGCACTAGTATTGAAATAGAAATTACCAACCAACAACAACAAAGTTTTGTAAATAAGAAATCTATAGAAGAAATTATTAGAGCAGCTTACAATTTACAAAGTACTAGTATTAAAAAAATTGACATTCAAGCTATTGAAAAAGCTATTGAAAAAAATGAATGGGTACAAAATGCCGATTTGTTTTTTGATGTTCAACATAAACTAAAAGTTCTGTTACAACAAAGAAATCCCATAGCGAGGTTGTTTTCTTTAGATGGAGCAACTTTCTTTTTAGATAGTGCAGGCAAAAGATTGCCAGTTACAAATACAACATTAGCTAGAGTTTTAGTAATAACAGGATTCCCAAGCAGCAATTTAATTTTATCTTCAACCGATTCTGCATTACTAATGCAAGTTAAAAAAATAAGTAATGCCATAGCAAAAGATAGCATATTGCAAAGTCAAATTGCACAATTAAATATTTCCATAACCGGTAGTTTTGAACTTAGTACTGCAATGGGAAATCAAAAAATATTTTTTGGGGATGATAGTGATATTGATGAAAAATTTAATAAAGTAAAAACATTTTATACTAAAATATTTACACAGTTTGGGGTGGAAAAATATAGTGGAATTGATGTGAGATTTAAAAATCAAATTGTAGCAACACAAAGTAATTATGTTGCCCAAAATTTGAGTTTAGATTCTTTGAATAGTAATAAAGATTCGCTTGTAAATACATCAAATTTACAAGTAGATACAATTCAAAGGCAACGCTAAAATGTAGCTTTTAAGTTCTTTTAAATATTTTTTAGGAATTTGTACAATAAAGAGTGCATTAAATCGTTATCTATTGTTTAAAGGTGTAAAAGCCTATGGTGTATCTTATGAATTACGAACCCATTTAGCTATTATACTTCACTCAAAGCGAAAAATTATTTGTATGAATCAGCACGATGCACCCATTATAGTAGGTTTAGATATTGGAACAACTAAAATTGCAGCCATTGCAGGTCGTAAAAATGAGCAAGGCAAATTAGAAATTTTAGGATTTGGGCGAGCCAATAGTAATGGTGTAAAAGCAAGTCAGGTTTTAAATATTGATTTAACAATAAAAGCTATTCAACAAGCTTTGCAAAATTGTTATAACAGTAATCCTGATTTAGAAATTAATGAAGTTTATGTAGGTATTGCTGGGCATCATATAAAAAGTTTACAAACAAGAGGTGATATTGTAAGGCAAGATTCTGAAATTGAAATTCAAAGAAGTGAGATAGATATTTTAATTGACAATCAACGAAAAACATTTATTCCAGCTGGTGATCAAATTATCGATGTTATTCCTCAAGATTTTCATATAGATAATATACAAGGAATCAAAGATCCTGTGGGTTACAATGGAGTAAAAGTTGGAGCAAATTTTCATATAATCACTGGTGATAGAAATGCTATTCGAAATATTAATAGAGCAGTTACTCGAAGCCAATTAATTACAAAAGATTTAGTACTACAGCCTTTGGCAAGTGCAAGTGCTGTAATGAGTGAAGTTGATTTTGAAGCTGGAGTGGTAATTTTAGATATTGGTGGTGGCACAAGTGATATTGCTGTTTTTCACGAAGGAATTTTAAAGCACACTGCTGTAATTCCTTTTGGTGGAGAAAATATTACAAATGATATTAAGCAAGGTTTAGGGGTGTTAAAAAATCAGGCTGAAGCCATGAAAATTCAGTTTGGAAGTGCCTTAAGTAACGAAGCAAATGCCAATGCTTATATCACCATACCTGGTTTAAAAGGAATGCCTGCTAAAGAAATAAGTGTTAAAAATCTTAGTCAAATTATCCAAGCAAGAATGGGAGAAATTTTAGACTTTGTTGTGTATCACTTAAAGCAAGTTGGCTTAGATAATAGAAGTTTAAATGGTGGTGTAATTTTAACTGGCGGTGGTTCTCAATTAAAACATTTGATTCAGCTAACAGAATATGCAACAGGATTAAATGCACGAATTGGTTTGCCAATAGAACATTTAGCACCAAACCATATTGAGGAGTTGAAAAAACCTATGTATAGTACTTGTATTGGCTTAATTTTAAAAGGTTATAGCGACTACGAGAATAGATATAAAGAGTTTGCAGAGCAATTTAAAAAAATAGAAGTTCCTAAAAAATTAACAAAAGAAGAGGTGTTGCCAGAGGCTGAAAATGATGTAACACCAGTTGCCGAAATTCCTTCTGCTATTAATCAAGAAGAAATAAAGCATCGAAAACAAAAGCTTAATTTTTGGGATAAAATGAAAAACAATATTATCGAAATATTTAAAGAAGAAGAAGATACAACTTTATAAAAATATAACAACCTTAATCCTATATATTTAATCTGAAATTTTTTACCTTATGATTCACTTTGATTTACCAAAACAAAAATCCTCTATCATAAAAGTGATAGGTATTGGAGGAGGTGGCAGTAATGCAGTAAATTTTATGCAATCTCAAGAAATTGAGGGTGTAGATTTTGTAATCTGCAATACAGATGCAAAAGCCATTGAACAAAGTAATGTTCTTAATAAAATACAATTGGGCCCTGCTTCAACACAAGGCTTAGGAGCTGGTGCAAATCCTAATGTTGGACGTACAGCAACTGAAGAATCGCTGCAAGAAATAAAAAGCATTTTAGAAGTAAATACTAAAATGGCGTTTATTACTGCTGGCATGGGTGGAGGCACTGGTACAGGTGGTGCACCCATTGTTGCAAAAGTTTGCAAAGATTTAGATATTCTTACAGTTGGTATTGTTACTACACCTTTCTCTTTTGAAGGGCCACGTAGAATGCAGCAAGCTCAAGAAGGAATAAAAGAATTAAAGCCTCATGTAGATACTTTGCTTGTAATTAGTAACGATAAGTTAAGAGAGCAATATGGCAATCTTAAAATGCGTGAAGCGTTTAGTAAAGCAGATAATGTATTGGCAACTGCAGCAAAATGTATTACAGATGTTATAAATAGTAAAGGTCATATCATTGTTGACTTTGCTGATGTTTGTACTGTAATGAAAAATGGTGGAGTAGCAGTTTTAGGCAACAGTGCAGTTGAAGGCGAAAATAGAGCACAATTGGCAATAGAAGAAGCATTAAATTCACCATTACTCAACGATAGTGAAATTAAAGGAGCTAAATGGATATTGCTAAATATTAATAGCCCAGAAGGAGATTATGAGTGCACTATGGATGAGTTAGAAGTAATAAGTAATCATTTACGCAGCCAAGCAGGAGAATTTACTGATGTAATTGTTGGTATGGGTAATGATAATGCATTAGACAAAAAACTAGGTATTACTTTAATTGCAACTGGCTTTGAACATAAAGATCCTTTTGAGAAAGTTGCTCCAATTGTAAAAAAAGAGCAAGCCCCAGCAAAAGTAATTTTTACTTTAGGTGAAGATGAAACACCAAAGCCTGTAGAACCTAAACTTACCCAACAAGCTATACCTTTTGCAGATGATAATATGTATGCTCCTACCTTGGTAGAACCAACAGGATTCGAAGCTTATGATGCAACTGTTAGTGTAGGAAATATGTTTACTGATTTTGATATACAAAGAGAACAGTTGCTCGATGCAAGGGAAACCGAAATTTTTGAATTAGAATTAGCAGCATCAACAAATGTTTCAACTAATTTATCATTAGTAAACAATATGTTACAGGAGACTCCAGTAGAACTTGTAAACAAGAATTCTATTGCCGCCGAGGTTGATGTATTAGCAAACACACAAGAAGAGTCTATAGCAAGAATGGTAATGGTAGAAAAACCATTAGTACAAGAACAAAAGGTGGCTACTACGTTGCTAAGTAAACCTGTAAATGTTTATAGCAGTTTACCTCCTCAAGAGCAACAAACTCAAGCAGAAGAAACAACAAATCCTTTTCGTTTTGAGTTGAGTATTAAAGAGGCGGCAGAGTTAAGTAATAAGCCAACAATTCAAGAAAATAATAGTAGCAATATTGAAGAGGAAGATGCAATGGAAGAATTACATTTTGAAGTTAAAAACAAAATGGAGGAGACAAATGTTACAGCATCAGTAAGTGCTGTTGAAGATTTAAGTGAAGATGAAATTCAAAAACGAAGAGCTCAAGAAAGAATTCAAAAGTTACGCAATCTATCTTTTAATATGAATGGTTCGGATGCAGGCAATGAATTTGATACTGTACCAGCTTATGTAAGAAGAAACATGGAATTGTTTGGTAATAATACGCTAGCTTCTGTAGAAAATTTTTACAGCAATATTACCGTAAATAAAAATGAAAAAGAAGAAACTAATCTTTCTACAATTAATACTTTTTTGCATGGTAATAAACCAGATTAGTATTAAAAATTAACACATAAACTACATAGCCATTGCAAATGCAATGGCTATGTAGTTTATGCTATTCTTTGCTCGAATATTTAACCAAACTGTACAATTCAGCAACTTCAACGTCGCTTAATA
>Ga0075156_10001840_pt1 | contig 11677 bp, 6 predicted proteins | sample JI81AbrownDNA_FD_70966 | JGI IMG/M metagenome (GOLD analysis project Ga0075156, IMG submission 70966) | Wastewater effluent complex algal communities from Wisconsin, to seasonally profile nutrient transformation and Carbon sequestration -... | ecosystem: Engineered > WWTP > Effluent > Algae...
TTATTGAACAAGAAAAAATGCATTAAAGCATAAGAAAATGATAAACTATGTGCATTTCGGCACAAATATGGGCCTAAGACTGGCATCAACACATATTAAATTTTGATCGATTGTTTACTAAGGAAAAGTGTGACAAATATTATGTGATTACACAAACTTAAATTTGTCAGTTAAATTTGTCTTGGTTGAAGATACAGAATTACAAGAGAGAAACTGCCAAGGATGCCCCCGCAAGGATTGTAAAAATAGAGAAATAGTTTTAGGAAGCAGTAGACTTGTTGAATGGCAAAAACTCAATTACAAGTAGTTTAAAACATTGTAACCTTTTGTTCTTAGTTATCAAAAAGAAACATATCCATTATAAGGGTTAGCTTATGCGTGTCTAAGCAAATAGGTCATTTTTTGGCAAGGCATTCAAGTTTCTACATTCAAACTAGAGCAGAAATATCGATATCTTTAGCGAATTTTATACATTACTCATCTTTGAAATTAATAAGAATATATGTGAAATTCCTTTGGAGATTCTATCAAATAAAACGGTTGTTAAGATTAGTCTATTTTTTCCATGATTTGGTGTAGCTGTAAGTATATCATCTGTTTGCCTTTATTATTGTACCATAGGTATTTACAATAAATGCTTGAGTCCAGCTTGATGATTAGTTCAGCTGTTGTCCCTTGCAGTGGCATGTGTATGTTGTTGCTAATATCCACTTGTATGAAAGTGCCAGGTATACAGCTAGGTATCTACAGCACAATTTACTCCAGTGATTCATGGAAGATCAAGTTTCTTCTTTTGACATGTATAGTCTATGTGAGCAGCCATAAGCGTATCCTCTTGCCATTATTGTCCCATCTGTTGTAACCACAGGTCGAGAATCTGTCATATCCACTGTGTTTGTAAAACAACAGCGACTTATATGACAATGAGCGATGAGGGTGGTGTTATGCAATATTAAACCAGAGAATTATTATAAAGTGAGTTACACCTGCACTCTGTTATGGTTTTCTTTCATGCATCGTGTGTTTCTTTTTCCTTGCCACTAGTGTCCACTCATTATTGGTGGTACACTGTGTACTTGGCTCAGTGCCACTTGACTCACTATTAGTACACAGTGTACTTGTGTATTTATGTTCCAACACCATCAACCTTATCTTTCCAAAACATTTACTAGCTTATGGAATGATAACGTTTTTCTAATGCAAAAATTTCCTGGTGCTTGGGCTTAAGTGCCTTGCACACATACAGCTGTTTAGTTAATTTTTTATCTCCTTTTCTTCAAATATTTTACACCTGCTTGTGCATTTAGTTGTGTGAGCATTACTTGGACATTTGTTTTGGATTTGGTGTTTTGGATTGCCTCTTGATTTAACAGGTATGAATTAGACTTTCTCCTTTGGTTGTGACCTGATGCCATTTCACTTCTTCTCTTGTGCTTCTGGTCTTTCTGTCTCTCTTGCACTAGCGTTCATGTCTATGCTTAGCGGTAGGTCTGATCGTAGGGTGTACACTGTCATTATGGGAGAAATTGTTCAGCCAGAACAGACAGTTATACAACATTTTGAAAATCAGCTATAGCGGATATCTCGAATATCAACGTGTTGGTTATTGCTCTCATCATTTCTTTAACTTTATAGATGCATCTTTTCTTAGCATTAGAGTAATGTATAATTTGGTGTTTTGATTTATTTGGATCTTCTATAGTGACAAGAACATCTGCTGTATCATCTCTTACATCAGAGTAGAACAGTCCTTTCTTTGAGGGGGGTGATCCACTTATAGAACTGCCACTCTTGTTCCCAGTAAAGCTGTCATCTGTTGCAATATCATAGGTAACGCTGTGCTTCTTCTTCACATTATTCAGGGACAGATTGTTTGCTATGCCCATAGGATGATACAATATGGTGCCATTACTCTTGAGGCCCCCCTTAATAATGACAAATGTCTTATCAGGATTGCAATCCAGTGTCATATGCTTTACTGAGTCATGTAAGTTGACCAGAAGCTTCTTATTCGAGAGCATATCCAAAGTCAACTGGCTGTCTAATAATATCCAGCTGACAGGTATACCAGCTTGTTCTGGAAATTACAGACCGCCATGTCTTGTGTAAAAGCCAAGTTTCTTTCATGATTGAGTCCATCGCTTTCTTCTTTGTTGTTTAGATAACACTTGTCCTGCTTAATACATTCCTGTACACCTAAGCCATTCTTGAGGGTTGTATACTGTTCACAGCCCTGAGGTAATTAGCATTGATGTGCTACTACCCCATCCACGTCAGCCCAAATGAAGCTCACTAGATGTCCACAGATGTCTGCAACAGATCTCTATGGTCTCAAAATCAACGAAGGGGACAATCCATCAAGCTATGTCTTTTTATATCCCCTATCCTTGATCTGTTCAGCTCTTTCATTCCTTGTTGGTGGGAAGTTTTGTTGAGTGAAGAAAATTTTTACTGGGATGGTGTCTTGCTGTATATGGTGTGCCATTTGGTCCCTGTCTTTCGCTTTTTTCTGATACAGTTGTTTTTCAATATAATGTAGTCTGCTTTTGTAATGTTTGAACATAAGAGACAATCATGTTTTTACTTATATGTCCACGGAAATTTTATCGTCTGATGTCCACAAAATTCTACTTTCTGTATTAGATTCCATAGATCTAGCAAGATTCCATATTGACATAAACTATCATTCTGCCGTAAGTATTGTTATAGAAAAACAAAATCATAATATTTCTTACAGCTGATGTGTTGTAGTTTTGTAGTGTTTTAGTGTTTTATTGCCGCTTCTTCGCCACATCGACATCGATACATCTTCATTTGGATGATACTCTGATGTTCCACATTGAGTGTATGTTGTCTGAATTTTCTTTATTGTTTCTCTTTCTCTTGTTGGCAGTTTTCAAATTTTTTTCGTGAGTTATTTTATTGTTACTCTAATTAGATTCCTTTAGTCTTGTTTGTACACTTTAGTTTAAAGTTAGACTGGGTGATAGATATACTGTTCTTGGATAACATTTGGCTCCTTACTTGGAAAATTTCCCTATCTTTTTAAAGAGTCTGCCAGATTATTGTAGGTATGCTCCAAGAACACTTCGAATGCCAGGTATGCAAATCTTGGTCTGTTCAGTTGATTGCGCGTTGTTTATTTTTGACACAGAGAGCCTCCTCGAAAACCTTGTTCAGGTCAGATCACAACCAAACTCACCATCAGAAGAAATGTGATGATTTGACACAGTTATTAAGGTTAAGGATCCTATAAACTTCCGTTTGTTTACAAACATGAGAAAGTTTATTAACAATTTGCAATTTGAACCAATTTATAGAAGTTCAAGAAACAAAAAGCCAGGTTCCTATTTATCTTTTAAACTTTTAATTGTAAGCTTGGAATATTTTTTGTAGTCTCTTTACTTGTATTCCCGATGCGTTGCATGATTTCTATATTCGTTGCTCTGTAAGTTAGTTGCTATATTTTCTTTCTTTATGCACTTATAATATTTAAATGTCAACAATCATATTCAATATTTCAAGCTATCAGTTTATGCACATCACCTAGACATCACTGATATGCCTCATTTTATGAACATGAACATGAGATTCCTAATCGCATAACTGCAAATGCATCGTAATCACTGAGAGCCTTCTTGGCTTAGCTTCGAAATAGTTCCTCGAGATTAGCACAAGGTGTCATATAATGCAACTTGTATCTCCCACACTCCTATTTGATTGATTCGGATCATATACAAGTATCTTTCATGTTTGTGAACGATAGTATAGGTTGCCTATTGTATACTGGGAAATGCTTGAGGTATTTCCTATAGATGCACTATTTCACATGTTGTAGAACTTCAATCAAAATATGAATGGAATCCTGTATAGAATCTATTTTGTTATTCATCCTTGTTTCGGAGGCTCTTACTTGTTCCATTACTGCGGCCAGCTCACCACGTAGTCGAGTTTCGCTTTCTCTCTGTGCTTGTTCGAATGTCTCCCATTCTGACTTGGCTCTAGCAGCGGACTCAGATGAGATTCGATGCATCTCTTTTTGCAAGTGATGGAGCCGTCCTTTCCACTCATGGTCAAGTGCGTTAGATTTTGAGGTGAGTAATCGGTCTGCACTTGTTCCCAACAATCTACGCATCGTATTTTGGACAGATTTATCATACCACATTGCAAGAGTCTGAGTCAAACTATTACCGCCATTGCCTTTATCGTCGCCTGCACCCATTCGCAAGAATTGGACGATTCCATACAATAGTAGGGCGTTTATGACAACGGCAACGATGCTGTAGTTGAGATAAGCCTGCGAGCTGGTGGATAGAGAAAATGAAAGGTCCCACGTCGCCCATGCAATCCAGACTATAACAGAGAAACATAAAAACACCTTCCCTCCCTTACTTCGGCTATGACACCATTTCGGCACTTTCAAACAATAATTATCATAGAAAGATGATCTTGTAAAATTGCTGGAGTCTGAGGGATGCAAGTTGTCACGGCTCATGAACAGGCTTTGAAAAGACACCAACTCAGCCAAAAGAACAACTCTAGCTCGCCCGAACAATCTCTCGGAGCGCAGAAGGCATCTCTCGTGCGAATCTCCAACAATCGCTATCAGGACGTTGAGAAGAATCACAACAACCATAAACGTAAACAAAACAATCAAAAGTACTGAAAACACACTAGTGAAGTCTTCTCTTTCGAATCTTCCGAAATCACCTAGTAAAATAGTATATACAGTCAAATAATATTCTGTTTGATTGCACGCAGTAGAAGTGAGTCGGAAAACTGGGTCTCCGCAATCTTTCGGTACAAGGAGCGTATAGAACATCTGTGCGAAACAGAAAACTGCCGCAAGAAGGATCAAAAGGAACTGGACGATATCTCGAGTGATCTTGGACGAAGTTTTTAGGGGTTTTTAAGGTTAGGTTTTGGAACGTTTTGGCCAAACTTTGATGGACGAGGACACTCACCTGCACGATCGCTAGGACAAAAGTTGCTAGTTGCATATTGATTGTCTTGGCCAGACCAAGAACTCTCAACCACAATAGTCCAGTACTTATTGTAAATAAAAATCGGACCAGATCGCTTCGCTCATCCAGTGGGTATCCATTGATTGCTGCAACGTTCATTCGCAGGATTATCACGCTCGTACATGTTACCGCAATGGAAGCGAAATCCACAATGTTCCAAAAACTCCAAAAATGCTTAAGACCATAGAGATGACGCGCAATCATCGTGAAAGATACAAATTTTCCGAGTTCCCGAATTATGAAATAGAAAATACAGGAGTTTGCGGCGTAAAGCCACTTCAAAATATAGTTTGGACTGAACCAATTTAGATATGCATGAACGGAACAGCGGAAGGCTATTAGCAGTAGGGCCAGAAATAGCATATCAAAGAACACGACAGAAACTGCGAATGGTCTTGAAATCATGTTATCTAAGACCTGCTTAACAATATTTGATGTTGCAGCTTGTTCCATCATTTGTTCATCTAGTGCAAGCATTGAGGGTATAAGATTGTCGAGCTCTCCAACGGTTTGGTATAAATCACTTTGCCTCTGGGCGATACTTTTGGAATCTCTGGATGATGAACCAGCCCAAGATGCCCCCATGGCATCCTCGCCTGTCACATCAGACAGAAGTTCTAAGTACTGGACTGCTCGTTTTGGGACTGACTTTCGTTCGCTGCTTAACATAGATGTCAGCCACTTGCCGATAGAAGCTTTGTTGAGGACGACACGTCGAACTACCGTCAAACTGAAAATGTATTCTCGTTTAGCCTCATCTTCGATCATAAGAAGCGTCTTGATGAAAAAAGGGATAGATGCAACAGCATGCACCATATCATGGCAGATTTTTATAACATTGCCACGAAATGCTGAAATGCGCTTCTCGCCTATAGCTTGTATTCTTACCCTATCCCGCCGTACCGGTGTCTCTAGGGCAGCAACTGGAGTATGATTATTATTCGAAGCTGCGGTCAAAAGAGAGAATCTTTCTTCTTGCTCTGAATCCTCTAAATGTTCTATGAGTGCCGAGAGCATGTGTAGGCACCACTCCACATGTGGACTGATTTTAACTCGTTTAGGAAACTGCTTTTCTCGAGCGTCTTCTTTATGTGTGCTGTTTGAACTGGAAAGGCTCTGTAAGCTCGCCTCACTTTCGGCTTTGATCGGCGTCTTTGTGGGGGGTCTTCTAGAAGTGGGTAGTTGTTGAATAGGTGTGCCTGACTTTTTCCCCAGAGGAGGCCGAGACAATGCAGAAGGTGATTCGAATTTGCGCTCTAGATCAGCATGGTGGGCCAAACCTTCGGTTAAAGTGGCTGTACTGTGAGGGATATTAGTTTGTATATATGTTTCTTCGGGCGCTACGCAATTGTCGAAAACTCCAATAAGTGATTTACTGTTAGAAAAACTTGGAATTGAATCCTTCCCGGTATTATCGTGAGTCGAGAATGGAGAAGAATCGTAAAGGCAATTCTTGCTCGAGTGAACCTTTGCAGAATGTTGTGCAGTCTTCTTCATAGCTGATAGTTTGTTGATGGCGTGAGATACACCGTGAAAATTCAAGCTAATTCCATAGCCTTCATTCCCTCCTACAACCATACCTCCAGTTTGCGGTACGCCATTTCTACGGCTATTTACTTGTCGCGAATTTGTGTCTTTAACATAAACGAAGTTTACCCATCGCGTTATGGACCCCACAAAAGGTATGTGTCCCTCTTCATCCCTCTCAGTCAATCCATTCGGGTGTAGGTGGACTAGCTGTTCGATGAAATCCCAAGCAAAACCTTTCAAGTCATATTCTTGAGAATCCACTAAATTCAACGGTGCTGTTGAAGACGATCGAATAGTGTTGGATTTGGGTCCTACCATCTTCAGTGGAGGAGACCGATTGAAGGGGAATGAAGCGTGCAAATTTCCTTTGAGACTGCTGTTCTTTTGTCCAATGGTCCGTGTAGATGTTGCATTGGGCTCTTGTAGAGAATAAAGAGTTTCTTCGTATACGAAATCGTTTGCGTCGCATTCAAAGTTACATCTTATAAGACGTTTATTTTCCGATAACACGTGAATAGGCAATCTTCCCAATTCATCTTTTTGCGTGATCCATTGAAGAATTTGAGATTTCTGCCTTGGCGATGATCGAAATCTTGTCGTTCCTCTAGGTGTCAAGGATTTAGCATGAGGAAAATGTTCTTTAGCAAAAAAGTTTAAATCTTCCAAGTTTTCTGCTTCGTGACAGCACTTGTGAAGGTCAGAGGGCGCAGCATATCGTGGCTCCTCTGGAACAAGAGATTGAGATGATAATTGTGTAAATGAGTTCCTGGCGGGTACATCTCTATTATTTGAAGAATTCGAGTCGCCTCTCCCAAACTTGTTGGGATGTCCATTCATCTGTGCTGTCCCAAATGTTCTGGCCTGATTAGCTTTTTTCAAACCCTCTCGTATGGAGTTTTGAACAGCTGCAGCAAATTTGTTTGCGCTATTCTTCGGAGCATCCGCTCTCGCTGAAGCAATATTATTTGGAGTAAAACTGGATGATTCCAGCTTCGGAGACAAAGCAGGAGCCCCGGTTTTGATTTGACGGTTTAAAGAGTTCGTACTTTTGTTTTTGATTAGTGGAGTATTTTCTTCACCTACAACTGGGAGGTCCGAGAAGCAATCGATTGTCGCTAATTTCTTGCTGCATGGAGGTGAAAAGTTTAAGTCGGTGATAGAATTGATTGGCATAAATGGAATCGATTTGAGGCTCTTTGTTGATGGTGAGAAAACTGACCCAAGGTTAATTGTGTTTGGCGTATCTTGCGGAGACGGCGGTATTTTTCGTTGCCTCAACCCCGAATTCATTTCATTAGGAGGGCTCATCAACATTCGTTTGAGGTCGACTGTAGATGCCTGAGGTGGGCTTAACATCAAATCTCTTTTGCTTACACTACGGCCATGTCTCGGGATTCCGCTGCCTTGTCGATGAAGAGACGGTCTAGGTGGGGATCTAGTTAGACGTTTAGCAGCTTTCTTTTGTCCAAGCGTCGAAGACGCAAATGATGGCGAACTCATCTGCGATGCAAATCTTTCATCGATTCTATGAACCTCGAATTTTGTTCCTTCGTTTAACACGTGTCGGTAGACAGATGCACGTACTGGAGATAATTTTATACTTTCTTCCTCGTCGTTTTCTTTATTGTCGACATCAGAAGAGTACGAGTAAGCCAAATCGCTATTTTGGCCGCTGCCATTTATCATCTCTTCGTCATCTTTTGAAAGATGCTTTCTCCCGTGCACTATATCAGCGTTATACTCAGGCATTTGAATTATTCGCTGACAGCTACGTTTGTCGCTATTTTCCCACATGAGCACTCCTGATCTTAAATTTATTTAGAAATCTCGAGGGTGATTACTGTTCTAAAATAATTCTTAATCATTCAAGCTTTTTGATGTGGTTCACAGACGCAGAAATGGTGTTGAATCAAATCCTTACCTAGTTAGTAGTTTAAATAAAACTGCTACCGGTAGGTAAATTTCTCTATCGTAGCTGTTGTTCTTCGCTCATAAGTTGAATGCAAGAAAACACCGTTATGATGAGAGCACAAGCGTTTTTGAAAATGTTTCGTAAACGAAAAACGAAAATAGATACATCTTTAGATAATGGACCAAGTTCTACTCAGAACATGCGTGGTTAACAAACACGAGATTTTTGAAAGCTTTCCATTCATGCTTTAAAAGAAAGGATTTCTTAAGATTTTTAAAGGTAGCAGCACAAAAATTTTGAAAACAAACGTTCAGAAAAGCGCGCAAGATAAAAAGTCATAATTTATCTACGATCTTATCTTCGAATCTACGATCAAACACATCGATTCGAAGGTGTTACATATGATATTAATGTGTGGTGCAGCGCCGAATCAAAGCTGATGTAGAAGAATCTTGGATACTAAAAACCCGCTGATGCCATTTAAAGCCAAAATCGAGCAATATGCTAAAATACACAAGAACAACCCTAACGATGGACGACCAAAAAAATAAGCAATCAGGTTGTTTCTTTTGTGGACAGGGTGGCTCAAAACCAAAGCCATCTAGATGATAGCCATGTAAATTGTAAAGTCCTTGTAATGGTTGACTTGATATGTTGTTTTTAATCTTAATTTTTTCGTCAATATTGTGAATTTGTTATTATTCCACATGTAGGTTATGTTCTACTTAATTTTTAGCTCTCTCTTGTAGTTATGTTTATTTCACACGCAACTATACTACATTGCCATCTGAGACTGACTTTCCATGCTTGAGCAGGTTTGATGAACTTTAAAGAGAAGTTAGTAGAAAGTGCGGGAACAAATCCGAATTCAGCATACGTTATCACTAAGAAATATTTTTTTGTTTTAATTTTCTAGTCCTAGTCCAAAGCCAAAGAAAAGTAATATAATCTTGTCAACCTCACCACCATCAAACAATTAAATGGATTCGTCGTAGCCACCTGAGATGTAACCTCATTGACCGTGTGCAAATATTTGGATTTGCAAATCTGATTTGACTATGCCTGCTTCATCTAAGTTACATGGAATATCTGGAATGTAATGCGTTTTACTTGTTTGAATTGCAAAACTATCGTTGCCTTTGAATCGTGTGTCAGATCGCTAGATCTTTGTGCTGCTAATGTTGTCACTCTGCCATATGATATTATTTTGTAATATTTATTAGTCTGGCGGGTCTGTCAGTCTATCCTCGTACACCCTTTCATAGCGCTATTGTGAAGGATGAATAGACAGAGAAGGGCAGTCAAGCTTTTGAAAACTGACATCACGCTCGAAAGCAACATACGAAATGCGATGCATTATAAAGCCTTAAGTTTGACAAGACTTTTTATTTATTCACTTGTACACAGAATCTGTCTTCGCTTTGATCTTTTTGTGTAGAACTAGAGCCCGTCATCGTATGCAGGATATAAAGAATTCGTAATTATCCAAGATTTTAGCTGCACTTCTTTGCGTTGAAATGCGTTCAAGCAGAAAAAATCTTTGGGTGTTGTCACATCAATCCCGTTGCGTTTCTGTTAAATCCAATCAAATCATGACGTAAACTTCTATCAGAGTGAACTTGCATTGAAACATACCTATCAGTTGTAATCTCTCTATGCTCCATTTGACTCTTGATCCATGCTAGTTTGTCAATAGTGAAATCGAACTGCATCTGCCTTCATAAACATCTACTGATTGAAGTTCGATAAATACTTTAATGTGGACTTTATTCTTGTCACTTGGTATCCAAACGGGGCATAACAGAATGAAGATAACTTATATCAATCCAGTTGTTTGCATGTTTCTGGACTACCAGAGATTCTTGTTATTGTGGTGCATGCAACAAGTTTGAAAACATATAGTAATCACGCATATTTTTTTGTTCCATATTAGTTCTGCGCTGAGAGCTGGTCCGTATTGTTAAATAAAAAGCGTGTTTTCTTACATGAATTTTTATACAATTTGTGATTTCCGTATTTATGTTTATTTAGAAATGAAGGCTGATGTGAATGCTGAAAAGAATCTGAACAGAATCTGAACAGAACTCGGATTGTTAACCAAACTGCCTAGGTCAACACAATTCTTTTCACTAAAGTATTCAACCTGAGCTACCAAGTCTAGAAGAACTCGTAATTGAGGATTTCGGGAAGGGGTTTACGAAATTCTTCTGTCAACCACGAATTTGTCTTCAAGCTTCAAAATTGAGGCTGGATACTTAGTGCCTCTATAATTGTCACACATTCATAAAAATATTCGCCAAGTCTAAAATGACATCAATTGAAATCATGGTGCATCTGTAAAACGAATGAGTCTTTTCTTGGAGTAAAACAGAGGCTTTTATATTTATGAAGAGTAAACTGATTTTTTGTATCGGGGAGTAAAATCGATGGAATTTTTAACCAGAAATGAAAATTTCGTAAATTCTCGTGTAAAAAACTGTGTTAAGTCAACATACGAATCATGAACACATCGACTACCTAAAATGAATCGTGGAGAAAGACATTAATTACCAAAGTAATTCATCACATTCACGCAAGCACGAATTCACAGTGCCATAAATTGTGATCCAAATGTACTGCATTTGATGGTATTTTGTCACTTCGCATGCTTAATACTATGAATATAATACCTGTAGAAGACCTTCTTGTAATAAGATCTGTGGCATCTGCCGCATCACAGAGCTTGTTTGTCTTCACTGCCTGCCCTTGAGGTGATGGCATGTTGATGGGTAATGTATCTTCTATATCCTTGTAGAATTGTGACAAACTTTGATCTGATATATTGCTCTTATGTTCAGTATTTGTCATGTCGCTGTAAATACTCAATTCACTTATGACCATTCTGATGCATACCTTTGGCTGTTTTTTTCAGATATGCAAATACTCTTATAACTTATAACAGCTTTCAAACGCCCATTATGCAGACTGCTCATGAATTTGGCCAATGTGGCTGTAACATGCGTAATATCTATTCCACCTAACTCAATCGCCCATGTAATTTTGATACAGTTGTGTCTCATTTGTCCCCAGGAATGTAGTATTAACTAACTCTGGATGGAATGTCGTAGGTGATGGAGTGTTATTGATACTTTCACCAAACATTGCCTTCAGGGATCAAGATCTTCCACAGTTGTAATTGCTTTATTCGCATATGAGTCCGGTGAAATGAACC
>Ga0075156_10001843_pt1 | contig 11662 bp, 8 predicted proteins | sample JI81AbrownDNA_FD_70966 | JGI IMG/M metagenome (GOLD analysis project Ga0075156, IMG submission 70966) | Wastewater effluent complex algal communities from Wisconsin, to seasonally profile nutrient transformation and Carbon sequestration -... | ecosystem: Engineered > WWTP > Effluent > Algae...
CACAGTTAAAGCAGGTAATTAACTGTCCTCCAGAATTAGTCAAGGTGAGTTATCAAATGTGCAATAATGTGCAAAAAAGTTTTTTTGATCGAAACTGACAACTTGCATATCCAAACAAAAGCCTATTTACGGCATTTGCATGGGAAATCAACTCATTGGACTTGCTGCAGGCGGCAAAGCTGAAAAGCTCCCTTTCGGAAACAGAGGTCAGAACCAGCCAGTTCTCAACCATCAAACTGGCGAATGCTATATCACTCCTCAAAATCACGGATTTGTGATAAATTGCGAGACTTTGGAACCCGGCTGGAAGACTCTGTTCACTAATGCTAATGACGGAAGCAATGAAGGTATTGCTCACGAGACTCGACCGTATTTCACAGCACAGTTCCACCCAGAGGCGCAATGTGGACCAACTGACACTTCTTTCATGTTCGATACATTCTTGGATGTATGCAGAGCCAAGTCAACCGAGGGCTTCCAGTTTCCTCGCAGAGATCCTCCGAAACCGCGCCCAAAAGTAAAGAAAGTATTGTTATTGGGAAGTGGAGGAACAAGCATCGGCCAAGCTGGTGAATTCGATTACAGTGGAGGACAAGCAATCAAAGCGCTCAAAGAAGAGGGCCTAGAGGTGGTCCTGATGAATCCAAATATTGCATCTGTTCAGACCAACATGGACGAGAAGTCTGCAAGTAAAGCAGATCATGTTTTCTTTTTGCCTGTGACGCCAGACTTTGTTGAGGAGATTATCAAGAGAGAGAAGCCTGATGGAATAGTAGTTAGTATGGGCGGACAGACTGCACTCAACTGCGCGGTTCAAATGTACCTAGCTGGTACTTTCAAAAAATATGGGGTCGAAGTCCTTGGTACTCCAATCTCTGTAGTTATCGACACTGAGGATCGTCAGCTTTTCTCAGATAAGCTGAATGAGATCAATGAGAAGATCGCTGAAAGTTATGCTGTTGATGGTATTGAAGAAGCTGTAGAGGCAGCAAAAGTCATAGGCTACCCCCTCATGATTCGCAGTGCTTTCGCCCTAGGTGGCTTGGGAAGTGGTATTTGCAACGATGAAGCGCATTTGAGAGAAATGGCAAAGAAAGCGTTGAGTGTCAGCCCGCAAATTCTTGTCGAAAAGAGTATGAAGGGATGGAAAGAAGTTGAGTATGAAGTTGTAAGAGATGCTTACGACAACTGTATTACAGTGTGCAACATGGAGAATTTTGACCCTTTGGGTATCCACACTGGTGACTCGATCGTTATGGCACCTAGTCAAACCTTATCTAATGAAGAGTATCACATGCTTCGAGACACAGCAATCAAGGTAAGTCGCACATGACATAATGGACACTCAGTTCCTGCTCAATACATAGGTCAATCAAAACCATAACTTTGTAATTTGATCCACATTAGGTTGTTCGACACCTTGGAATCATCGGAGAATGTAACATTCAATATGCTCTTCATCCTGAGTCGCTTGAATACTGCATCATCGAAGTGAATGCGCGACTCTCAAGATCTTCAGCGCTCGCATCCAAGGCAACTGGTTATCCTTTGGCTTTTGTTGCGGCTAAACTGTGCTTGGGTATCCCGCTAACTGAGGTTCAAAACGCTGTGACTAAAAAGACTCAGGCTGCATTCGAACCCAGTTTAGATTACATTGTAACTAAGATTCCTCGTTGGGACATGAGCAAGTTTGAGGGTGTAAACAAAGAAATTGGATCTGCAATGAAGAGTGTCGGAGAAGTTATGGGTATTGGGCGTACAGTTGAAGAATCTTTCCAGAAAGCTCTTCGCATGGTTGATCCCTCTATTAGGGGATTCCAGCCTAAGTTTAGATATGAGACAATGGAGGATCTTTTACAGGAGCTTTCTGTACCCACTGACCGAAGAGTTTATGCTATTGCTCAAGCTCTACATGAGAAGACCATGACTGTAGAGGAGATTCATGACATCACCAAGATCGATCACTGGTTCCTAAGAAGATGCGAAAATATTGTCAAGACTTGGGATAAATTGGAGCCCCTAACATTAGACGACGTCACTGAGGATATGATGCTAGAAGCTAAGAAGATGGGTTACTCGGATGTTCAACTTTCTAACATTTTGAAAGATAATCCTACAGAGGACGCAGTACGGGCAAAGAGAAAGGGTTATGGAATTAAGCCCTGGACAAAGCAAATCGATACTTTGGCTGCTGAATATCCAGCTGACACCAACTACTTATACATGACTTACCATGGATGTGAAGATGATACAGCAACAGGTACAGGAGGTGTGATGGTGCTTGGAAGTGGAGCGTATCGCATTGGTTCCTCGATTGAATTTGATTGGTGTGCGGTTAGTGCAATCAGAGCACTGAGATCCATGGGCTTCAGATCTACCATGGTTAACTACAATCCTGAGACTGTATCAACTGATTATGATGAGTGTGATCAGCTATATTTTGAAGAGTTGAGCCGTGAACGTGTGCTGGACATATACGAGCGGGACAATTCAGATGGCGTCATCATTAGTGTTGGAGGTCAAATCCCTAACGGGCTTGCACTTCCACTGGATGCAGCAGGCGTTAAAATTTTGGGAACTTCAGCAAGCAACATTGACAATGCAGAAGATCGAAAGAAATTTTCTGCCATGTTGGATGATATCGGTGTGCAGCAACCTCAATGGAGAGAGCTTACCAGTACTGCAAGCGCTCTTGACTTTGCTGCAAAAGTCGGTTACCCAGTACTCGTTAGACCATCTTATGTTCTTAGTGGAGCGGCTATGAACGTAGCCTGGAGCGATGATCAATTGCGAGCATGCCTAACAGAAGCAGCTGAAGTTTCGCAGGAGCACCCAGTTGTTATATCCGACTTTATCCAGGGCGCAGTTGAGATTGAGTGTGATGCAGTAGCAAAGAATGGCGAGATTATTGCAGCTGCAATTCATGAACACATTGAGAACGCCGGTGTTCACTCTGGGGACGCAACTTTGGTTCTTCCACCGCAAGATCTTACTGCTTATCAGAAGCATCGCGTACGAGAAGCAGCGCGAAAGATTGCCAAATCTTTGGAGATCACTGGTCCAATGAATATCCAGTTTGTTGCTAAGGGAACTGATGTTATGTGTATTGAGTGCAACGTGCGCGCTTCTAGATCCTTTCCATTTGTGTCGAAGACTATGGGGGTGGACTTCATTGAGGCAGCAACTAAAGCAATGGTTGGGGTAGATACTTCAGATATGAACCTACCCACACTTGAGACTCGAAACCGTCCGGCGAACTTCGTCGGGGTTAAGGCTCCTATGTTCTCCTTTGCAAGACTTCGTGGAGCAGATCCAGTTCTTGGAGTAGAGATGGCTTCCACGGGAGAAGTGGCATGCTTTGGTGCAAACAAGGAAGAGGCATTCTTGAAGTCGTTGCTTTCTACAGGATTTAAGATGCCAGAGAAAAAAGTTTTGTTGAGTTGCAACGCCGCTCTGATGGATGACATCACACATTGCGCTTACCAATTGCATGAGCTTGGTTTTGAGTTGTACGCAACCAAAGAAACTGGTGAAAAATTGAAGCAAAATGGTGTTGAATGCACGATTCTAGATTACCCAACATCCAAGTCCTCGGATATGAATGCGATGGATGTAATCAAGGCCAAGGAGGTTGACTTGGTTGTCAACATTCCTGCTCATACATCAACTCGTCTGGAAGACAATTTCTTGTTGCGCCGGACAGCAGTAGACTTTGGTATTCCATTGTTAACAAACATGCAACTTTTCCAGACGTTTACAGATGCTTGCGCCAAGCACAAGAAAGGGGAATTAGTCGGCCTCAAGCCAACCTCTTTGTTTGAACATTATGCCAAAGAGGAGGTCTCTGATGCTTGGACCAAACCAACAGAGTTCCATTAGAATATATATTGAGAATGTTGTCAAACAACATTTAAGGGTTTTAGTTTAATAAGAAGAGTTAGTATTTTATATTGGGTTGAAATAACCCGATTCGAAACTACCCGAAGCTAGCTTTTCATAGCTATCTAATGCGATAGATGAGCAAAACCTTTTTATATTGCACTCTAAAGCAGTTATTATTGAATGCATTGGGTACAGATTTCTATCATGTAAATTGTGCGGTTCTCTCCCGGTATCCCTTGGTTATCTCTATCCCAGGCCAAAGGAAAATGAATTTGATCTGTTAGTCGCCGAGACAATTCTTGGTTTGATGTTTCGGAGTCCAATTGCGTAGTAGAAAGCCGAGCAGCATAAAAGGTGGTATTTGCAGCTTTGGAGGGATTGCAGAACCAGAACTTGCAAGGGTTGTTCATCCAGTCCTTAACTAATCCACCAGCTGCTGGTTTGGCCTCCAGAATATACCACTTGTGTTTGATCCAAACTTCGATCCAGGAATGGTTTCCATTTTCCACAACACCATTCCAAGCATCTGTACCTGCAAGACGAGCAGGGATGCCCACCGCACGCAGTGCATTTATTAAAAATATTGAGATTCCTGTGCAACTGGCATATCCAAATAATAAAACGGACATAGGGTCATATATAAGTGGGGTCTGACCAGCCTCAAATCGAATTTCACCTTTATCGAGCATGACCAAGTGGTTAAAGGCACTCCAAACGTGGTCGTTGACGGCGTCCACCACGGCCTCAACTTTAACATTGTGGTCTTGCACAAATTGTTGGACTATAGGCGCAAGTGCCTTGTAGAATATTGGCCGCCAATTCGTGCGTGGTTCATTAACATTTGCAAAATTTGCGACATATTCATAATAAATATCTTTAGGGACATCTTTTGTCCATGCATGGTAGTCTCGTTTGGCTTCCAAAGATAATTTAATGCTTGGACCAACAATGCCAAAAGAAAGACCGTCAGGTAATTGCGCTGCATTCTTACTGGGAAATCCCAAAGACTCTGCATTTGGAACATCTATTGGCATCATGTGCTGTTGAAGAAATTGCAAGCATTCTCGCTCAGCATGATTTCTCTCCTGAATTTCGTAATTCTCAGCAGAAGTGGAGCCGGCTGTATCCTTTTCGTTTGCCTCCACGATTGGCCATGAAACATGGGTGGAATTCGTTCTGAAAGAAACTTTTGCTGCGTCTTGCGAATATTCCTGTGCGTTGCTTTCGCTTATGTTTATCCCACGGTCCCTGTGTATTGACGACGCACTTTGTAAAAGTGACTGAAAACCTCTGAATCCGAAATTACAAATGAAAGAATGAGTACAAATAAGCGCCCGAAGATATAACTTTTTCATGATCATCGTAAAGTGCCACAACACCTATTACGATCACAATATGAACCCACTCATCCGCGCGCTTTCAAGCACCTAGGAAACAAAAAAAAATACTTTCTGAAATTCTTGAACCTAATTCAATATCCAATTTTCATTGTACAGCTGTACCTCGCCGACAGCGGTTTTTTGTAGATTGAAGGAAATAAAATTCCTAAATCAATGGCAATAGGGTTGTCAAAGTTGCCCGAAAAATTATCAGACGTCGAGTTTTTTTGTTTTTGCCAAAATTATGAACTGGCTGATAACTTCTGGCTTAGCCAATCGAAGCAGCCCAACTTTGACTACCCCCAAATGCATAATAATCAAAAAATTATCTTTGTTACAAGCAAACAAATTGACCCCCTAAATGCCAAGCAACTTAGTTGCAGCTAGAAGGCAGTCAATGCTGCCACTGAGGGCCATGACTATGAGGCTCAACTCTGGGGAGTATTGTAACTAACAAACAATACCAAGAATAGATATATAACATTAAGTAAACATTAAGCTTTTTGGATTGAATTTCGTTAAAGCACTCTCAACACTCGGCATTTGAATCTAGAGCTTTTAGCAATCGTTTGAAGGCTACAATCTGAGAGGGTAAAGATAACATTTAACTAATAATCTCTCTTTAATTTGACTACACTAAATATGAATTAAAATACAAGTTTATTGTTGTTGTTCATTTAGAATAATGTTAAAAATTAGCCTAATTTTGAAAAGCAAAAAGTTCGACGTTGATAATTTTTCGGGCAACTTTGACAACCCCTATTCAATTTTTCGGTCTTCTTACACATTCCAGTGTACGTTAATACTTGTAATGACGGACAAGCTTAATAAATTCTTCATTGCAAAAATAATCCCTGTAGCGGCTTGGTAGAAAAATCTGCCTGCAAAACATTTGTAGGACGAAATTCCAACTTAACCTCTCCATCTTATATCTTGTCTGCTACAAATTAAGTATTGTATGTTTGTACGACATGTTCACTTGCTTCTTTAGGCTTACCCGCAATTTGCGATGAAGCCAAGGTTCCGGTTTGACAATTAATTCAGCAATTGTACCCAGCTATGACATGTGTTCCTAATTATACATGATAGGAATGGCCCTGGCATGTCAATCAAGACCATGCACCTGCCCTCATTTGCATCTAATGTGCATGTTATCATCATCAATTCCCATGAAACTGTGGGTGAGCTGGCTTCTTCCTTGGTCACATATTCTCTTTAAGATCTTCCATCAGCGCAGTCCCTTGGTCTTAATGTTCCACCTCATTTTCATTAGTGAACATAAGGGATCTGAGTGCTTTATTTCAGTTGTTCTGTGGCATTTCTTTCTTCATTTTAGGAGTAGCGCCTCTTGAACATGCAGCATAAAATTTCGATCACTGCTCTTACACTCATCTGTGTCATCATTATTTGCGTATATGGGTTAGGATGTCTTATCTTAGTTACTTGTTGTCCCTGTTGTGTCATATTGAGTTGTTATTTTGCTCACTGTTCACTTTGTGCACCACAAATCCTGTCTTCAGAGTACAGTCATGTGTCACCGTGTGTTTCTTCTGCATATTGCTCAAGGAAAAGATGTTTGAAATGCCAGATGGCTAGTACCATAGTGTACCATAGCCCATAAGGTCTCTATTCTTGGTAAAAAGTGTCTAACCAGCATAAAAGTCCAGTTTATTTTCATGACACGGATGGCAGGTAAAAAATTTTAATTAGAGAACACATCCACCATCTCTGACTTTCCAGTGGTATCCAGCTCTTGGGCATATACGTCTTGTCTTGGATAGAACACACCATGTCACCTTGCAGAAAACCAAAAACCTCGTAGTCATCATCTTGATTCTCAAAGTCAAAAATAGTATCACCTTCATTCTCTTTTTGTCATCAGAGGTGGCTTATTTTCCTCCTCAATCTTCCTCCTCTTTTGAGTATCGCCCGCTTTCGCCTGCGTCGTCATCACTGTCATAGTATGACTTTCTTCATCAGAGCTGCTGTATACTTGGTCGTTTAGAGAACAAGAAAACTACATACTTTCTTGTTGCCTGTTTGAAAATCACATAAATTTTATACTCAGTACGATAGTGTCCCACCTTGTTGCACTTGAATCATGCTACGGAATTCTTCTGATAGCCTTTTTTCTCCTCTTCCGTGGCCAAAATGAGTGCCACCCCGTTATTAGTATCGAATGTCAACCATTACACAACAACCATGACAAATGATAGGTCTCTGCTAATAACAAAAACAAATCATAAACTGTCGTCACAAAAGTGAAGCAATCGCCAATCAAGATATGGAATTAATTATGACTTTGAATTCTATAGATGTCACACTACAAGTTTTACGAAGCATCCTAGAAATTGTGACAAGATGTGAGGTTCAATGTCAGCTGCAAGATTTGAAAAGAATGGAAAATTCTATCAGCTTGGATCCAGCTTGCCACTCAATCAACAATAGATATTATCAACAACCATAAGTTACTTACATACATTCCTGAAGAATAAAAGAAGAGGAATATCCTATGTAAAGCTGGCATGACCACAAGAAATAAAGTTGCAAAATTGCAAATATAGAGGTGTCCGTATGATACGACAAGTCTGGAGTTCATGAAAAACTGTCACTTCCAAATTCAACAATATTCACGCTGTAGAATTTTAATTAGAACACAGAAACATATTCAAAAAACAAATAAAACACAATAAGTCAGGAATGATGCTCTTATTTGAACATTGGTAGAATCAAAAAAGTGATGATATCTCAAGTAACTCTACAAAGCACATTATACAAGTTCCCATGAAAATATTTAATGTTTGATGAATTACTAATTGAATTACTACTAACACAATATTGTATGCATAATGGGCTGAAGATAACTGAAGGCGGAGATATGCACTGGTGCTACAAGAATTGTATGGGCTACAAAATATATGGGTAGTTCACCTACTGAAGGCTGAGAAAGTCAGATTCATCAGAGTATTTGAGGTTTCTCAAAAGAACTGGATAGGTGAAGGGAAGAGGCTGTGCAAATTGGATTGACCACAGATAGTATACCAGCAAGACACAAGATCACACACGGTAGCCATGGAGGCTATATTGATTAGATGTGTGATATTCTTTCAAGCGGGTAAGGACAGTTAGATAGTGAATTTATGTTTACACAGTTGGATGGCAGAGTCTTTGACAGCTCACACCTTCTGTGTACCAGCCATATATAAAGACCACTACTTGCAAACCAATACTAAAGCTATGTGTTCTCAAAGCTTTTATGGTACATCGAGAACATAGTATCCATTTTGGAGTATCTTTACAATTACGATTCTAGAGTTGGGATTAAAACTAACGCTCATGATTCCAATATTGAATACAAAACCATTTTAACCATGTAGTGTTCGATGGTTTTCCAAGCGGATGTTTTGAATATATCTCATATTGATAAAAGAGTACTGGATGAGGTAAAATCACTTTTTGAAAGTAAATTTGGTTAGAATTCACCCTTACTAACATGTAAGTTAAAACATGAATATTGAGATATGAATATAGATTTCGGCATAAACCGTGAAGTGGGGAAATCCATGAAAAATATGTAAAGTTGATACTTGAGTCTGTGCCTCGGATTATGGCTGGAGAGGCTCCAACACCTAAGGAAAATAATCTATTCACTACACAAATGACCAATCCAACATCAGATGCTCAGTTTTTCTTTTATACTGTAGCAATATTATGTTTCATCGGTAATCAGGCAAGGTGGGAAATTCAAACAACCATGTAATTTTGACTAGAAGGGTAAAGAAGCTGGATATTAATAAATTGGGACATGTGTTTAAGTATCTAAGTGACACAAAGGTATCAAAGTCTGCAGAGAGCATTGACGTGATGTGGTGCTGGTTGATGCATCAATTGCAGTTCTTTGTAGAGTCACACAGGCGATATCATGCACTTGGGCAACCGTGCTGTACACTTTTGATCTGGACAGAAGAGTTCTACCAAAGCAGAGCTAGTAGTATTAAACAATCTGATGGTACAAGTTCTTTGGACCAAGATGCTTATCAAAGCACAAGGCAATGTGGTCTAGAGGACTGTCATCTATCGAGATAACATGAATTCTGCATTTTTTGATGAAGATGGAAAAGGCTCATCTAGAAATTGCAGGTTCATATGGATATTAGACATCTTTGTTAAGGACTGCATTAGGAGTGGAGAGGTCTCAGTGGATTGTTGGGCCACTAGTGACATGTATGCAGATCACAGAGTGTCGCTTTCAGATTATGTCAAGGCAGAGTAAGCATACAATTTAAAGATCAAATATATTAGGTTGCGAAAAAACTACTTATGATGTACTTCATGGATTGGCTTAACGTTGTTAATTTGTTAACGTAACGATTTTTCAAATGGTTCGATAACAGTCCTATTAGGTAAGCTTTACTAGTCAGACCCACTGATGGCAGAACCGATGGATAAGTGGAAGAGTTTCAAAAGCAATAGTAAAGTCGTTGGCTACGCTTAAAGAAGATTAAGTGGTTCAAGCATGAACTCTAGCATCGCTGCCGAGCGATCCATTCTTAGCCATCAACTCCGCCACAAGTACAGCGTTTAGAGCGGCTCCTCGAAGTAATTGATCACCCGAGACAAATAGCTCTATACCGTTATCACCAAAGACTAAACTCTTTCTCAGCCGACCTACCTCAACGTCGTACTGGCCTGTTGCGGTGAGCGGCATTGGATACTTGAGATTGGCAACATCATCTACAAGTTTGACACCAGGTGCATCTGCGAGAGCTTGGCGTGCGGCATCTAGGTCGACAGGAAGCTCAGTCTCTACCACGATTGATTCGCTGTGAGCTCTGGACGTTGGTATCCGAACAGCCGTGCAGCTGCAAGGAAAGTCATCAGGCAAGTCGCAAATTTTGCGAGTTTCCCATGTAACCTTCATTTCTTCCTTCGTGTAGCCATTCTCTTGGAATTTATCAATGTGAGGAATAACATTGAATGGTAGAGGGTGAGCGAATACAGAGTTTTCGGCTACTTCTCTCTCCCCGTTTACAACTGCTTTGGTTCCCGCCCATAGTTCGTCCATACCTGGCTGTCCGGCACCTGAAGCAGCCTGGTATGTTGACATGATAACGCGCTTTAGCTTGAAAAGTTTGTGAAGAGGCCAAAGCGCCATGAGTCCAATCGCAGTTGTGCAGTTTGGATTCGCAATTAGGGTTGCGCCCTTGGTCTTCTCTCCGTTGATTTCTGGTACAACGAGGGGGATTTCCTTTCTGTATCTGAAAGCAGAAGAGTTGTCAATAACAACCGCTCCTCCAGGAGCTGCAATCGACTCTGCGTGCTCCAGGGAGAAATCCCCAGATACTGCGAGGAAAACTACATCGCACTCACGTGCTTTGTTCACCTCGAACAGTTCCACAATGACCTTTCCAAATTTAGTGTCGATCTCCTTTCCTGCACTACGCTCGGATCCAAAGATCCGTAACGTGCTGGTTGGAAGAGAGCTTTTCTCCAAGCAATTAACAAGTTCCTTTCCCACTGCTCCTGTTGCTCCTACAATTCCGACACTGTAAGAACTCATCTTTAGGATATTTGTAGCAGATCGCCGAACTCTTGAAATAAGACCAGGAGTTGGCGCTTTGAACTTGAGAGGTGCCGCAGCAATAGGTGAAAAACCCTTTGCTCGAGAGGGTACGGAAACGAATGCAAAAGATTCAGTTGCACTAAAGGCTGAGGCTGTAGCTATAAGTATTGCTGCAGCTTGTGGTAATCTCATGTTTTTCGTTCTTCTGTTTGTCAATATTATTCTACTATAGCGAGTCTGATGTGTGAAGTATCTTGAATACTGTAGATGAGCCTGCAACTTTGAGAAAGCTACTGTAGCTGCACTTGCCGGCGCAAGATTTTGTTCAGCGAAAATATACTTATAAAATACACGATGTTCCGTTGAATACTCTTCTAATACGAGTTTACGTGTATGTTAATCGTCCTACCTAGTTACCGCCAACAATTGACCCATAACTTGTCAAAGATACACACGACGTCCACAAGTGAAATTTTCATTAAAATGAAAAAGATTCAAATCTATCGGTAGAGTACGAAGGTAAGCTCAGATGCACCGCTAGAATTTCAATTAGGGAGAATATCTTGATCTTTTCCTCGCTCAAACACTCTAGACCTTTGCATTTGCTCATTTAAGCATATACACGATCACCAATCATTTAGAAGAGGAATCTTTTAATCATTTAAAGTATAATATTTGAATTTTTGCGTTGAGCTACTCAGCTGGGTTCTATAACTCATCATATGCTTGTATTGGTCATTTAGAAGAGGAATCTTTTATTCATTTAAGTATAATATTTGAATTTTTGCGTTGAGCTACTCAGCTGGGTTCTATAACTCATCATATGCTTGTATTGGTC
>Ga0075156_10001850_pt1 | contig 11629 bp, 6 predicted proteins | sample JI81AbrownDNA_FD_70966 | JGI IMG/M metagenome (GOLD analysis project Ga0075156, IMG submission 70966) | Wastewater effluent complex algal communities from Wisconsin, to seasonally profile nutrient transformation and Carbon sequestration -... | ecosystem: Engineered > WWTP > Effluent > Algae...
CCCCGCCGTCTTGGCCCGGTACAGCGCCACGTCGGCCTCGTGCAGCAGCACCTCCACCGGGTCGCGGTGCCGGTCGCCCGCCACGGCTGCCGCTGCCGCCGAGCCGTCGCCGTCCGCGTCGGCCGGGTCGCCGACCGCGATCCCGATGCTCGTCCCGACCCCCACCATCCGGTCGCCGACGGTGAAGGGCTGCGACACCGCTCGCAGGATGCGGTCGGCCACCACCACCGCGTGCGCCTCGTCGGGGACGTGCTCCAGCAGGACGGCGAACTCGTCTCCGCCCAGCCGCGCCACCAGGTCGCTCCCGCGCGTCGCACTCAGCAGGCGATCCGCGACCTGCTGCAGCACCTTGTCGCCGGCCGCGTGACCTAACGAGTCGTTGACCCCCTTGAAACCGTCGAGGTCGAGCGCCAACACCGCCACGCGTTCTGACGGGCCGCTGGCCAGCGCCTGCACTACGCGCGCACGAAAATGCCGTCGGTTGGCCAGCCCGGTGAGCCCGTCGTGGTGCGCCTGATGCGACAACGCCTCGCGTGACGAGCGCAGCTCGTCGACCAGCAGGATGTTGCTCAGCGCCGTGGAGGCCAGCGCCGCCAGCGCCTCGAGGACCGCCACGTCGGCGGGACCGTACGCCTCCGCCTCCCGGCTGCAGATCGCCAGCACCGCCGCCACCTCCTCTCCCACGATGACCGGCGTGCGCATCATCGACCCGGCGCGCGGTTCCGTCGCCACCGTCTTCTCCCTCGCCCCTGACACCCCGCCGCACTCGTCCACCGAGATGAGCGTGCCGCGCTCGTCGATCACGCGGCGCAGGTCGCCCTTGAGCGGGAGCGCGACCGTCTGGTCGTCGTCGGGGGAATCACCGAGCAGGTGCAACGTCCCGGTGCGCGCATCCAGCAGCGCCAGCGCAAACTCCTGCATGTCCAGCACCCGCTCGCACGACTGGCGCAGCACGTCGCGCAGCGCGCGCGCCGAGCCGGCCGCCAGCACGCCGGCCGCGGCGTCGGCCACCGCGGCCATCCGCTCGGCCATCTGCGTGGCGTCGTGGCGGGCGGCGCGCATCGACTCCTCGGCGCGGGCGCGCTCCTCCACTTCATCCTCGAGCGAACGCACCGCCGTCCCCAGCTTCTCGGCGGTGACGTTGAAGCTCACCCCCAGGAATCCGACGTCATCCAGCGCACGCGTCGGCAGGCGCACCGAGAAGTCGCCCTCGGCCAGATCGGCCAGCGCCCGCCGCGCCCGCCGCACGCGATGCATGTAGCGAATCGGGTTCTGCATCGAGAGCCACGAGATGGCCCCCAGGCAGAACGTCTCGACGAGGATGTGCGCGACCGCCTGCTCGTGCGGCCCCATCACGCGCATGCCGATGTAGTGCGCGACCGGGTAGATCGTGCATCCCAGGACCAGCTGCACCCGCGCCGCGCTGGGATGCCCCATCGCGTACCCGGCGACGGCGTAGATCAGGAACGGAATGACGAGGTGCCCGTCGCCGCCGAACGAGACCACGAGGATCCCGAACATGATCGAGTCGAGGAGCTGCATCCCCCACAGGTGGCGCTCGTCGGCGACGCCACGCCGGTTCCAGCTCCCGACCAGCTCGTTGATGAGCAGCATCAGCACCGAGTCGACCACCAGCACCTGCCACGGCCCGTCCAGCACGTCGAACGCGAGATCGAGCGCGCCGAGGGCGAGGCACAGGATCACCAGGCGGAAACGCACCTGAATCGCGCGCTTCAGGAGCTCCCGCTGGAAGATCGTGCGCTCCCGGGCGATCAGGTCGTGCGCGGAGACGCTGGAGCTGGTGGGGGTGACGGGACGGGGCAAAACGGTCCGAGCGACGGGAGGGACGAGCGGGGGGCGAGGGCGGCAGCCTTGGGGATGAGTTTCGGCCGCCCGCTTCCCCCGCTGCAGCGCGCCAGCGCTCATGTGAAACGGCACATGAGGGGGCATGTGGACTTCACAAGTATTCGGCGACAACGTCTCCTCCCCGACAACGCTCCTCCACGAAGCCGCGTAGCTCCGGTGAGCCCTCCAGGCCCGGACCGACGTGCGGTAGGTGGAGGCGCAGCCTCCAGCACCTTCGTCGCGACTCCATGCGGCATTTCGAGATATCCGTGGGCCTCGTCAGTCGTTTTGCGGCGTGTGGGGCCCTCGTCCTCGCCAGCGCGTCGTGCGCGTCGACGCCGCCACGCACCGTCGGCGGCGTGGCGAGCGTCAGCCCGGCCGCCGGGCGCCCCTGGTCGCCGCCGGCCGGCGCCGGGGCACCGTTCACCCCCGCCGAGCGCGCGGCGTCGCCGCGCGTGGGCGCGCCGCGCGAGGCCAGCGTCCCCGCCGACATCGCGGGGCGGATCCAGCAGCTGTCGCTGGCCGACGTCGTCGATCTGGCGCTGGGCAACAGCCCGCTCACGCGCACCAGCTGGGCGCAGGCACGCGCCGCGGCGGCGGCGTACGGCTCGGCGAACGGGCGCTTTCTCCCGACCATCTCCGGCGACGTGGCCGGCGGGCCGGCGCGCGCCATCTCGGCCAACCCGGCGCGCCTCCCCTCCAATCGCACCACTTGGGTGCCGTCGGTGGCGCTCCAGTACCTCCTGCTCGACTTCGGGGGGCGCGGCGGGGCCGCACGCGGGGCGCGTGAAGCGCTCTTTGCCGCCGACTTCGCCCATAACGCGACCGTGCAGTCGGTGATGCTGCAGACGCAACAGGGGTACTTCGCGTACCAGTCGGCGCGCGGTGTCCTGCTCGCGGCGCTGGCCACGGTCCAGACGGCGCGCGAGAACCTCGCGGCGGCCGATCGCCGCCACGAGGTGGGGCTGGCCACGATCGCCGACGTGCTGCAGGCGCGGACGGCGCTGGCGCAGGCCGAGCTGGCGCAGCAGGGGGCCGACGGGGCGCTGCAGGGGGCGCGCGCGACGCTCGCGCTGGCGATGGGGCTCGAGGCCAACCGTCCCTTCGAGGTCGCCATCGACACCACCCCACTCCCGCTGCGCGAGCTCGGCGAGAGCGTCGATTCGTTGATCGCCCGTGCCGAACGAGACCGTCCCGACCTGGCGGCCGCGCGGGCGCTGGCGCGACAGGGGGAAGCACAGGTGCAGGTCGCCCGATCCGCGACGCTCCCCAGCCTAACCATGGGAAGCTCGGCCGGGCGCAACTTCTCCAACGCGCCCGCCCTCGAGGGGCAGACCTATGCGCTGTCGTTCGGGGTGCAGATCCCGATCTTCAGCGGGCTCGCGCGCCAGTACGACGTGGTCGTCGCCCGCGAGAACGCGGCCGCCGCACTGGCCCGTGCCGAGCAGGCGCGGCTGCAGGCGGCGGCGCAGGTCTTCACTTCCTACCATGCGCTGCGCACGGCAGCGCAGCGCGTCACCACCTCGGCCAACCTGCTGGCGAGTGCCACGCAGTCCGAGCAGGTGGCGCGCGGGCGGTATGCGGAGGGGGTGGGGAGCATGCTCGACGTGCTGACGGCGCAGGGGGCGCTCGCCGATGCGCGGGCGCAATCGGTCACGGCGCGCTGGACCTGGTATTCGGTGCTCGCACAGCTCGCCCGCGATGCGGGAGCGCTCACTCCGGCGGGGGCCATGGCCCCTCGCGTTTCTCCCGACTCTACCGCTGGATTGCCTCGATGACGTGGTTCGTTTCCCTCGCGCCTGCGGTCGTTCGTTCCCGGGCCGCGACGCTGCTGCTCGCCAGTGCGGCCCTGGTGGCCGTCGGCTGCAAGAAGCCCGCAGCACCCACCCGGCCGCCCGTGGCGGTCACGGTGGCGACATCGGCGCGTGGCGCGGCGCCGTATGTCGTGACCGCGAACGGGCTGGTCGAGCCGCAGCAGTCGGTGGCGCTGCAATCGCAGGTGGGGGGCGTCCTGCTCGCGGTCCACTTTCGCGAGGGGGACGAGGTGCAGCAGGGGCAGCTGCTCTTCACCATTGACCGGCGTCCGTACGAGGCGGCGCTGCGTCAGGCCGAGGCGGTGTTGGCGCGCGACGTGGCACAGGCGGAGAATGCGAAGCGCGATTCGGCGCGTTTTGCCGCGTTGGTGCAGAAGGACTACGTCACGCGCGCGCAGGCCGACCAGTCGGCGGCCAACGCCACGGCGCTCGCCGCCGTGGTCGATGCCGATCGCGCCGCGGTCGCCAACGCCCGCTTCAACCTCGACAACGCGACGATTCGCGCCCCCATCGCTGGCAAGACGGGGAGCTTGCTCGTGCGCGCCGGCAACCTGGTGCGCCCCGGGGCGGTCCCGCCGCTGGTGGTGATCAACCAGATCCGCCCCATCCTGGTGCGCTTCTCGGTGCCGGAGCGCGAGTTTCCACAGGTGCAACGGTATGCGGGGCAGGGGGCACTCCCGGTGCGTGCCCTCCATTCGGCCAACGATTCGCAGCCGATCGTCGGGCAGCTGAGCTTCGTGGACAACGGGGTCGACACGACCACGGGCACCGTCACGCTCAAGGGGCGCTTCGCCAACGACGACCGGCGGTTGTGGCCCGGGCAGTTCGTGCGAGTGGAGCTGGAGCTGTTCAGCGATTCGAGCGCGGTGCTGGTCCCGAGCCAGGCGGTGCAGGCGGGACAGGACGGGACCTTCGTCTTCACCGTCGATGCGAAGGGGGCGGCGGTGATGAAGCCGGTCGTCGCCGGCCGTCAGGTGGGTAACCAGACCGTCATCGAGCAGGGGCTCGACGCCGGCGAGCGCGTGGTGACCGACGGGCAGGGGAAGTTGGCGCCGGGCTCCAAGGTGAGCATCAAGGCGGCTGGGGGGGCGGCCACCGCCGCTCCCGCCAAGCAGGGCGGGACCCCATGAACTTCACCGCGCTCTTCATCCGTCGTCCGGTCATGACCACGCTGGTCATGATCGCCATCCTCGCCTTCGGGACGATGGCGTATCGGCAGCTGGCGGTGAGCGACCTCCCCAACGTCGACTACCCAACGCTCACCGTCACGGCGTCGCTCCCCGGCGCCAGCCCGGAGACGATGGCCTCCGCGGTGGCGACGCCGCTGGAAAAGCAGTTCACGACGATTGCCGGGATCGACAACATGGTGAGCTCCAGCTCGTTAGGGGCCACGAGCATCACCATCCAGTTCACCCTCGATCGCAGCATCGACGCGGCGGCGCAGGACGTCCAGGCGGCGATCTCCAAGACGCTGCGGGAGCTCCCGCCGGGGATCGTCCCGCCGTCGCTACAGAAGACCAACCCCGCCGACGAGCCGTTCCTCTACCTCAACCTGCGCTCGAAGTCGTTGCCGCTGTCGGCGCTGGACGAGTACGGGCAGACGGTGCTGGGGCAGCGCATCTCGACCATCAGCGGCGTGGCGCAGGTGTCGATCTTCGGGACGCAGAAGTACGCGGCGCGCATCCAGCTCGACCCGCGCGCCCTGGCCTCACGCGGGATCGGGATCGACGAGGTGGCGAGTGCCGTGTCGCAGGGGAACGTGAACCTCCCCACCGGCGTGCTCTGGGGGCCCAACAAGGCCTACACCGTGAGAGCCGACGGGCAGCTGGAGAACGCCGCGCAGTTCGCCGAACTGGTCGTCGCCTATCGCAACGGGAACCCCGTGCGGCTGCGCGACGTGGGGCGCGTGAAGGACGACGTCCAGAACAACCGCGTGGCCGCCTGGTTCAACGACACGCGTTCCGTCACGCTGGCCGTGCAGAAGCAGCCGGGGACCAACACCGTGCAGGTGGCCGAGGCGGTGCATGCGCTCCTCCCCACGCTGCGCGCGCAGATGCCGGAGTCGGTGGAGATCGAGACCTTCTTCGATCGCTCCGAGGGGATTCGCGAGTCGGTGGCCGACGTGAAGTTCACGCTGGTGCTGACGCTCGCGCTCGTCGTGATGGTGATCTTCCTCTTCCTGCGCAACGTGCCGGCGACCGTCATCCCGTCGCTGGCCCTCCCCATGTCGCTGGTCGGGACGTTCGCGGTGATGTGGTCGCTCAAGTACAGCCTCGACAACCTCTCGCTGATGGCGCTCACCCTGGCGGTGGGCTTCGTGGTCGACGACGCCATCGTGATGCTGGAGAACATCGTCCGGCACATCGAGATGGGAAAGAAGCCGATGCAGGCGGCGCTCGACGGCGCCAAGGAGATCGGCTTCACGATCCTGTCGATGACGATCTCGCTCACCGCGGTCTTCATCCCGCTGCTGTTCATGAGCGGGATCGTCGGGCGACTCTTCCACGAGTTTGCGGTGACGATCGCGGCGGCCATCCTCGTGTCGGGGTTCGTCTCGCTCACGCTCACGCCGATGCTCTGCGCCCGCTTCCTCAAGGGGGGGCACCACGGCGAGCAGGAACTCCACAACCCGATCTTCGACGCCTTCGAGCGTGGCTACGAAGCGGTGCTGCACTTCTACGAGCGCACGCTGCGCTGGGCGATGGGACATCGCCGCTCGGTGATGGCCTTCTCGCTCGTCACGCTCATTGCGACGGTCGTTCTCTTCCAGATGGTCCCGAAGGGATTCATCCCCAGCGAGGACACCGGGCGCATTCGTGCGTCGACCGAGACGGCGCAGGGGACATCGTTCACCGACATGGTCGCGCACCAGAAGCTCGCCGCCGATCGCGTGCGCAAGAACCAGTACGTCGATGCGGTGCTGTCGAACATCGGGACGGGGTCGGGCAACTCGACCGGGTTGCCGAACCAGGGGCGCCTCACCGTGCGCCTCAAGCCGCGCGGTGAACGTCCGAGCGCCGACGAGATGGTGCGCATCCTCGCCAAGGAGACGGCTGACATCCCCGGCATCTCCGTGTACTGGCAGAACACCCCGATCATCCAGCTTGGCGGGCGCACCGCCAAGGCGCTGTACCAGTACACGCTGCAGGGGGCCGACCTCGACGTGCTCTATCCGGCGGCGCAGGCCATGGAAGCCAGGCTGCGCACGCTCCCCGCCCTCACCGACATCTCCACCGACCTGCAGATCCGCAACCCGCAGGCGACCATCACCCTCGACCGCGACCATGCCTCACGACTGGGCGTGAGTGCGGAGCAGATCGAGCAGGCGCTGTACAACGCGTACGGGTCGCGGCAGGTCTCGACGATCTACACGCCGAACAACCAGTACTGGGTGATCATGGAGCTCCTCCCGGAGTTCCAGAGCGACCTGAGCGCGCTCGACCTGCTGTACGTGCGGTCGCGCAGTGGCGTGCTCGTGCCGCTCTCCACCGTGACGCGCGCCGACCGGACGATCGGCCCCCAGCTGGTGAACCACACGGGGCAGATCCCGTCGGTCACGCTCTCGTTCAACCTGCGCGAAGGGGCGTCGTTAGGTGAGGCGGTGAACGAGGTGGAGGGGGCGGCGCGCGAACTCCTCCCCGAGGGGGTCAGCACCGGCTTCGCCGGTGCGGCGCAGGCGTTCCAGGACACGCAGCGCGGGCTGGGGATGCTCTTCCTGGTCGCGATCTTCGTGATCTACGTGGTGCTCGGGATCCTGTACGAGTCGTTCATCCACCCCATCACGATCCTCTCCGGCATTCCGTTCGCGGCCTTCGGCGCCTTCCTCGCCCTGCTCCTCACCGGGACGGAGCTGAGCGTCTACGCCTGGGTGGGGGTGATCCTTCTGGTGGGGTTGGTGAAGAAGAACGCGATCATGATGATCGACTTTGCGCAGGAGGCCGAGCGCTCGGGCGGGAAGAACGCCTTCGAGGCGATCTTCGAGGCGTGCATGGTGCGCTTCCGTCCCATCAGCATGACGACGATGGCCGCGCTGGTGGGGACGCTGCCCATCGCGTTAGGCGCTGGTGCCGGCGCCGAGTCGCGGCGCCCGCTGGGGATCGCGGTGGTAGGCGGGTTGGCCTTCTCGCAGCTGGTGACCCTGTACGTGACGCCGGTCATCTACACGTACTTCGACGACTTCATGAAGCGCACGCGGCGGCGCGACGAGCCGGTGGAGGAGGGCGTGGCGGCGGAACCGCCGGTGCTTCGCGCGGGAGGCGGGCAGTCGGCGGCGGCGTCGGTGGTGGCGCCGAGGGTTACGTGAGGGGACGGGAGACGGGAGTGCAAACGGCGCCAAGAGGCGCCGTTTGCGTTGTATCTGCGAGGTGAGGTCGTACCACAGGTGGGTGGGTGCAAGCTTCGAGCGGCGCGCCGTGCGCGCCGCCCAACGCTCCTCCCGTCCGTCTCACCCGGGGAAGCTCCCAGCCGCCTGACACGCACCGCGCGCGGCTTCGCCGCGCGCACTCCCGTCTCCCGTCTCGCCCTTAGGTTCCCGTCCCGAACTGCTTCGTGTACTTCACCACCAGCGACCGCGAGCGCGGCCGCTCCCAGCTGAAGAACGAGTTGGCCACCTCGCCGTCGTTGAAGACGACAAACAGCCCGGTGCCGGCGGTGTTGAGCCAACCGAAGCGCGCGTTCGCGGTCCAGATCTTCTGCTGGTTGTTGAACTGTGTCAGCGACTGGATGAAGATGCGCGGCGTGAAGAAGTACGCGGCCTTGAGCCCCACGAGCGACCGGGTGAAGCTGAAGTCGGGCAACCGGACGTCCTGGTAGTCGAGCAGGAGCGACGACGAGATGTTCGGCCCGCTCCGCGCGGTGATCGTCACCGTCCCGCCATTGCGCGTCCCGGTGTAGAACTGCCCGAAGTCGCCGCGCACGATCATCGAGAGATTCGCGCTCGGGTTGGTCTGCCAATCGAGGCCGAGCTGCACCCAGTCATAGCCCCCGATGCCGAGCGAGTCTCCCGGGTTGATCTCGAAGGGCCGCTGCAGTCCCTCGTGGAAGACGTTGACCTCGGGGCCGAAGCGGGCGCCACTCGAGAACTCGATCTCCGTGAAGTCGAGGTGGAACTGCCCGCTCTGATAGAAGTCGTCCAGCCCGTAGTAGCCGCGGTAGTTCACGTGCGGGTTCCACTGCCGGAACCACGACGCCCACTCCGTCTTGCGCACGTAGCGCATGAAGTTGACGTCGTAGAAGCGGTAACCGGCCGGGCGGCTCAGGAACCCGACCTCGGGATTGAAGTCCTCGCCGATCTGCAGGAAGCGCACACTGTTGTTCCAGTCGCGTGTGGTGTACGCCGCGCGCGCGCTGTAGCCCAGTTCGTCACCGCTGCGGTTGGGGGTCTGGGTCGTCGCCCCCCACCAGTCGATGGTCCACGCGTCGCCGAGTCCCACGCGCCCGTCCACCGCAAAGGTCCGGTTGTAGCTGCCGGAGCTGTCGGTGGTCATGCGCTGCACGCCCATCACGCCAATGCGCGAGCGGCGCGACACCTCGCGCAGCGCGCGCAGCACCGTGTACGACTGGCCGGCCAGCGTCCCCCCCGGGGCGTCGTCGGTGAAGATCTGCATCGCGCCGACCGTCGTGCTCCCCACGCGCCCCGTCAGGCGCCCGCCGCCGATGATCGGAACCGGCGTCCCGTTGTCGATCCCGATCTTGCGGCTGAAGAAGAGGTCGACCGCCTGCGGCGTGCCGGCGGAGAAGACGCCGGCGTTCTCGAGGAAGAAGGGACGCTTCTCGGGGAAGAAGAGCGGGAAGCGCGTAAGGTTCGTGCGCTGCTCGTCCACCTCCACCTGGGCGAAGTCGGTGTTGTACGTGAGGTCGAGCGTGAGGCTTGGCGTGAGGCCGTACTTCATGTCGGCCCCCCACTCCACCGGGTACTTCGCCTTGACCTGCGAGACGAAGTCGCGCGTCGCCGATCCCAGCACGTAGGGCGTGACGGTCGCGACGCGGCGCACCGGGACCGTCAGCCCTTCCAGCGTCCCCGCGAGCGACATGCGGTACAGGTTGAACTGCCGCGGGACAAACGACCAGAACGACTCCTCGTTCTTGCGGCGAATCATGCGCGCCACGTTGAGCCCCCACGTCTGCACCGCGGCGCCCCCGTACCGCAGCGTCGAGAACGGGATGCGGAACTCGGCGTACCACCCCAACGAGTCGCTCGACGTCGCCACCCGCCAGCTGCCATCCCAGTTGAGGTTGAACCCTCCCATCGATCCCGCCTGCATCCGGTTCTGCCCGGATTGCATCACCCCGCCCCCTTCGCCTTCGCGAATGATCTGCCCGTCGTATTCGATCCCCGCGGGGGTGGTGGCGAAGAGGAAGCCGTTCTGCTTGTCGTGGAACGTGTCGAGCATGATGGCCACGTAGTCGCTGTTGGTCAGCGTCACGTCGCGCACCTTCTCACCCGGGACGATGCCGGACGGTTCGCGATCGTACAGCCACGCGCCGATGTACAGCGCCTCGCCATCGGTCAGGAAGCGGATCTCGGTGCGTTCGGTGGCCGGCGCCCCCTCGCTCTGCTCGCGCTGCACGAAGCCGCGGAACGGCTCACCGTCCTTCCACTCGGCGTCGTCCAGGCGACCGTCGATCACCGGCGCCTTGGTAATGGTGTGCGCGGCGCCGACACGCGCGGTGCGCAGCGGGCGATTCGCTGCCGTGGGGGTGATTTCCTGCGCATGAGCGACGCGCGGGGCGGCGAGGGACAGGAGGCACGCCAGGGCGAGCGGGGCCAGCGTCGCGCCGGGGCGGAAGGCAAGCAGGTGCATCGAGAAGATCGAGGGGAGGAGTGAGAGCGTCCCCGTCCTTACGTCGGACGCAGGCGCGGCGCTGCGAAGGTGCGCGGACGCACCGCCCGATGGAAGGCGTGAGGCCGCGCGGCGCTTGTCGTGCAGTCGTCCCGCTCCGAGCGCGGACGCGCTACCTTGGCAGCGGCCGGCCCGTTCGACGCCGCGCCCCCCAACGCGCCCCTGGACAGACGCCGCATTCGCATGAGTGCCACCGACGCCCCGCTGCCACTGAAGGATCTTCAGGAACTCGCCCCCGTCGCCCGCGAGCTGGTGGAGCGCGAACTGGAGCGCCGCCTCCCCGATCAACACACGTCGATCCGCTTCTATCGCGAGTGGAGCGGCGGGTGGCGCGTACGCGTCGAGATCGGCAGGCCTGCGCGCGGGAAGCTCGATTTCGTCCTCTTCGAGATCGCCCCGGACGCGATCGTCGCCATGCCGCACCCCATCCCCGACGCCTGGCGCGATGCCATCGGCGTCGAGGCCTCCGATGGGTCGCGGTGGTTCTGGAACGATGAGGGGTTCCCCGAGCGCGTGCCGCCCGCGAGCTGAGCTGGACTTCGCGCTCACCGGCGCGCTCACCGGCGCGCTCACCGGCGCGCTCACCTGTGCGATCATCGGCGCGCGCCCCATAAACTCACCCCCCCAAAACGACACGGTGATTTGACGGCGCGTCGGGGGCGATGCACGTTGCCGCCGCCCGCCCACCAGAGGATCTCCCATGTCGTCACTCCGCTCCCGACGCGCGACGGTCGCCGTCGGCGTTGCGCTCGCCCTTGCTGCGCTGTCGCCGGCCCACGCGCAATCGGCCGGTACTCGGCTTCGCATCGCCGTCACCCTTCCCGCCACCATCCCTGGCGGGATCCCCGGCGGTGCGACCGGGCTGGACGGGCGCCTCGTCGTCGTCTTCTCCGCCGACTCGAGCGCCGAGCCGCGCTTCCAGGTGGGGTACGGCGTCAGCACGCAGCCGGCCTTCGCCATCGACGTCACCGACTGGAAGCCTGGTGACACGCGCGTCCTCGACGCCAGCGCCTTCGGCTTTCCGCTTGCATCGTTAGGTGCGCTGCCGCGCGGGACGTATCGCGTGCAGGCGCTCCTCAACCGCTACGAGACCTTCAGGCGTGGCGACGGCGTCACGGTCTCGCTCCC
>Ga0075156_10001851_pt1 | contig 11629 bp, 10 predicted proteins | sample JI81AbrownDNA_FD_70966 | JGI IMG/M metagenome (GOLD analysis project Ga0075156, IMG submission 70966) | Wastewater effluent complex algal communities from Wisconsin, to seasonally profile nutrient transformation and Carbon sequestration -... | ecosystem: Engineered > WWTP > Effluent > Algae...
CGCAAGGTACGCCGTACATGGCAGCACTTTGTGGCATGCGTTCGATAAAGAACAAATCGTTTTGATGCACTTCGGGTAAAAGACCATAGGTATCAAATACAAACCGGTTGCCCAATAAATGATCAATGTGGGCGTGAGTGAGCAAAAGTCGAGTAGGGCGTAATTCCTTTTCAGCAATGAATTTTTGAAGTGTCACGTTTTCGAGGTGGTTAGAGTTTCCCGGATCAATGATAAGGGCTTGCTTATCATCGGTGTAAACCACATAGGTGTTTTCTTGAAAGGGATTAAACGTAAAGGATTTAAGATGTAGCATGCTCAATGTATTTTTTTAATGAATTCTAATTGGTTTTCGTTTAACCGAATCAGATTGAGTCCAGTGTTTTTTCCAGGAATTAAAGACCCAAAGCTGTCTGAAATACCCAGAGCATGGGCGTTGTTGAAAGTATTGGCTCTGAGCAACTCCTCGGGTTTAAACACTCCGCTGTGGCGCAGAATCAAATTGCATTCGTACAACACATCCAAGGTGGTATTACTGGCTAGGCTATCGGTTCCAATACAAATATTGGATTTTAACGATTTAAAAAGGGTGTAATCCGGCAACGTCTTTTCTATATATAAATTGGCGCTAGGACAAAAGCACCAATAACGGTTTTGGGCTTGTGCAAGCGTGATATCTCCGGCGGAGCTATAAGTATTGTGAACAAACATTACTGGTGTTGTATGCAGTTCAGAGGAGTAATACATCAAACTAGACATGTTTGGTGCCCGAAACCAAGTTATGTCTAATTGAAGAAATTTAAAAAGATCATTGAATCCACCGGGCTCGCCCATAAAAAACCGGTTTTCTTCTTGGCTTTCCTGATTATGGATACTGAGGGTTAATTTTTGAAACGAGTTGTATTCTGCTATTTTACGAATTAATTCTAACGAGGTGCTGTAGGCTGCGTGGGGACTGAGACTTCCCTTCAGTCCCTTCGCGGTTAGCTCACCCAGTAACACAAGTCCTTTTTCAAAGATGTCGCTACAATTGGCTGGATTTAATCCAATTAATTCAATAAAGGTGTGATAGTGAATGGAACTTTTTTCTTTTACTTCAAAGCTTGCGTTTCCATTGCTGATGTCGCCAACAGCTACAATCCCTTTTTCCCACATGGCACTGTCTGCCTCTTGTTGAGCCTCCAGCGGCGTAATACTTAGCAAAGCATTGCGTTCAATGATTATGTGTTTGGCAAAGTTGGGCAAGCCTGTATGTTCAGGAATAAGTCCTTTCATGTGACTCAATTCAAGATGACAGTGCGCGTTCACAAAACCGGGACACAAAATGCCTTCGTACTTTTTTATTTTATCCTGTGACACTTCTGCTTCATTCAGTATGGCTTGCAAAGTGCCATCCGGATGAATGGCCAGCACAGATTGTTCCGGTAAAAATGTTTCACCGTTAAATATCTGATTGGCCTGAATAAAATGCATAAGCGAATGTAATTAATATTGAATCACTAAACCTTCTAAATTTACAAGTGATTAATTAGCAAGGGATAAAAGAGAATAAAAATCAGTTTGACTGCTCACCAGGTATCGAAATCGGCGGCACAAAAATGAAAATTAATCCCCGTAAATTGTGGATGAAGTACCCGGAATCCGCAGGGCATGGTGCCTAAAGGATTCATGATGGTTTTTAACAAAAGATCGTTTTGCGAATGCTCGTGATAATGAAACCGGATGGACGTACAGCCTAATTTACGGGCGATTATTTTTAACTCGGCCAGAACCCTAGAAAACACTTCCGGAGAACAAGTTTCAAAATCACCAACCCACAAACCTCCGTCAAGTTTAATCCAAAAGTGGATGCCTTGCAACTTGATGATGTATTTACCCGGACCATTTTTATATTGAAAATACTCTGCATCGTGAACTACCGATCCGATGTTATCGGCCTGCACCGAGTTTTCGAAACACCGGATGTTACTGATTTTGGATTTCAGAACCACATGTGCATAAGCAAGGTAGAGAGGGGTGAAACAGGAAAAGCGTTTGGCTAGTTTGGCTAGGGGCAGGGCCTTTATTTTTATTTCGTATTGGTTAATGGGTTTGTCGAATTGCCAGTGTAATTTGTTTTTGCGAAGACCATAAATGCGTTCGTTGGGAAAGCCATACACAAAACCCACACCCTCTTTCCCCAATTGCGCATAGGCATATATGGCGAGTTTGATAAACAGTCCCCGTCCACCAAAATCGATATGGGTCATGGAGTCGCAGGATTGACCAATACTGAATTCCCAGTCATTTAACCTGGCTTTTTGACGAATGACGCCATAAAAGGATACGGCCAGTTGTGATTGATCAAATGCAATGGATGAGGCATGTATTGTTTGATAAGGGGCAAAGAACTTTTTTACAAGATAGGATGCACTACTCCGTATACCAAACGCGTTGGCGTAAAGCGGAACCAATTGCTGAATGTGTTCATTTTTGAACACCTGTTCTTCAATGCCATGGCTAGAGTGTTGCATCAGTGCTGAGATTAGCGAAACAAATCTAAGTATAATTGCTTAAAGACATCCCACCAACATACCTAAAAACAAAGGAAACGGCCCTATAAAAGTAGGCAAAATCCGTGCGGAATGGTATCTTTGTTACCCTTTACATGGTAAAAAAAGACATACGCGCCTTCACTCTGCCGCAGCTCACGGAAGTGTTTGCAGGCATGGGCGAACCAGCCTTCAGGGCTAAGCAAGTGTATGACTGGTTATGGTCGAAAGGGGCGGTGCAATTCAGCGACATGAGCAATCTGTCGAAGCAGCTGCGCGAATTCCTGAACACCAATTATGTGATCAATGCTGTGCAAATACATGAGTTACAGGTGAGTAAGGACCGTACCATTAAATGTGCCATGCGTTTGCACGACAATTATGTGGTGGAAAGTGTGCTTATCCCGCATCAATCAAGGATGACGGCCTGTATTTCGTCGCAGGTAGGTTGCAGTTTAACCTGTAAATTTTGTGCCACCGGTAAACTCAAACGGATGCGGAATTTAAACGCCGATGAAATCTTTGATCAAGTGGTGTTGGTTAAAAACACGGCCGAACAACGGTATTCGGCACCGCTCACCAACATTGTTTACATGGGCATGGGAGAACCCCTTTTGAATTATGCCGAAGTGTTACGTTCGGTCGACCGCATCACATCTCCCGATGGTTTGGGCATGTCGCCTAAACGTATCACGGTGTCTACCGCCGGGGTTGCCAAAATGATTGTGAAACTGGCCGATGACAAGGTGAAGTTTAATCTGGCACTTTCGTTACATGCGGCTAATGATGAGAAGCGTAATCAAATCATGCCGATTAACGAAACCAACACCCTCGATAATTTGGCAGAAGCCTTGAATTATTTTACGGAGCAAACCGGCAATCGACCCACCTTTGAGTACATTGCCTTTCGCGATTTTAATGATTCGTTGAAGGATGCCCAGGAACTGGTGGATTTTTGCCGGCGGGTAAAAGGCAAGGTGAACATTATTGAATACAATGCCATTGATGGCTCAGAATTTGCACAAACCAGCAAGGAACGGTTGTTGGCATTTACCAATCACTTAGAATCCCATGGTGTGATCTGCAACGTGCGGCACAGTAGGGGCAAGGACATTGATGCAGCCTGTGGGCAGTTAGCGAATAAAAACAAATTGGTTTCACCTGAATTAAAATAACAAGTAAATTAGCCTACGGTGTCGAAAGCAGTTGACGAAATAAAAATGCCGGTGCATGCGCACATGGAAGCCTTTGAAGAAAAGTTCAAGGATGCCATGAAAAGTTCGGTGCCCTTGCTAGACAAGATCACGGGTTACATCGTGAAACGCAAAGGCAAACAGATCCGTCCAATGTTTGTGTTTCTGGCGGCTCAAACCAGTGGTACCATCAACGAAAGCACTCACCGTGCAGCAGCTTTAATTGAATTGTTGCACACGGCTACCTTGGTGCACGACGATGTGGTAGACGACAGCAATGAACGCAGAGGATTCTTTAGTGTAAATGCCTTATGGAAAAATAAGATAGCGGTTTTAATCGGCGATTTTTTGTTATCCAAAGGACTGTTATTATCCTTGGACAACAACGATTTTCATTTGCTTAAAATTGTGAGCAATGCCGTGCGTGAAATGAGTGAGGGGGAATTGTTACAGATTGAAAAGGCACGACGTTTAGACATTTCGGAAGAGATTTATTTTGACATCATCACTAAAAAAACCGCCACCCTTATTGCGGCTTGCTGCGCAGCGGGCACGGCATCGGTCACCAAAGATGAAACCAGCATTGAATTGGCGCGTGAGTTTGGCACCTTAACCGGAATCGCCTTTCAGATAAAAGACGATTTGTTTGATTTTGGGTCAGACGACAAAATAGGGAAACCAACGGGTATTGACATCAAGGAGAAAAAAATGACCTTGCCTTTGATTTACGCCCTGAACCAATGCACCTGGCTGGAAAAAAGAAAAATCATTGGACTGATCAAAAATCATAATGAAGAAAGTGAGCAAGTAAAAAAGGTGATTGATTTTGTGATTCAAAAAGGAGGCATTGCTTATGCCAACAAAGTAATGCATGAATACAAAGACAAGGCCATTAAAGTGTTGCACCAATTGCCCGATAACGAATCGCGCCGAAGTTTGGAGCGTTTGTTGATCTACGCTATTGAACGTAAAAAATAAGTATGAAAAGAACTTTAGCATTGTTGACCACTTTTGTTAGTCTTGTTTGGGCGTGTTCAACGCCATCTTCTAAAATCAACGAAGAAGAAAAACGATTGGCCGACTCGGTATCCAAACTCTCGCAACGCCGGCATGGCGACTCTTTAAAACGGTTGAATCCTTTGCTCATTTTGCCTCCCGATAGCGATTACACCGGTAGTTATGTAGACAAGTATCCAAATGGCATTGTAAAATTTAGCGGGTATTTCAGATTTGGAGAACGCCATGGACAGTGGATGTCTTTTCATCCAAATGGATTGGCTTGGAGCGAACTGCATTTTGACAAGGGCTTGCGCCATGGACCTAATCTGGTGTATTTTATGAATGGGCAATTGCGTTACACCGGTTTTTACAAAAACGATTTGAAGGATAGCGTCTGGTGTTATTACGATTCGACCGGGGTGCCGGCACAGAAGTTATTGTACAAGGATAATATTCTGGTGAAGGAATTGCCTTTAAAATAAAAAAGTTGAATCATTTGAGATTCAACTTTTTTGAATTAGTGTTTTAAAAATCCAAGTATTTTCTCCACGCTGTCTTTGGCGTCGCCGTACAACATGTCGGTATTCGGTTTGTAGAACAGGGGGTTTTCAACGCCTGCATAACCAACGGACATAGAGCGTTTCATCACAATTACTTTTTCGGCTTTCCAGGCTTCAATTACCGGCATGCCATAAATGGGGCTCGAAGGATCGTCTTGTGCACCCGGGTTTACCACATCGTTGGCGCCAATTACCATCACCACATCGGTGTCGGGCAAGTCGTCGTTTATTTCGTCCATTTCCAGTACAATGTCGTAAGGCACATTGGCTTCTGCCAGCAACACGTTCATGTGACCGGGTAAACGTCCTGCTACCGGGTGAATGGCGAAACGCACGGTTTTACCGGCTTTGCGGAGGGTTTGCACCAATTCAAAAATGGGGTATTGGGCTTTGGCAACTGCCATGCCGTATCCTGGAACAATCACCACCGATTTGGCCTCTTTGAGAAGTTGTGCTACTTCTTCATGGTTCATGGCTGTTACTTCTCCTTCAATGGCTTGTGCATCACCCGAAGCGGACGGCGCATTACCAAAGCCACCAAAAATCACAGCAAAAAACGAACGGTTCATGGCTTCGCACATGATGATAGAAAGGATGGCACCGGAGCTTCCAACCAAAGCACCCGTTACAATCAATAAATCGTTGCCCAACATAAATCCTGCGGCAGAGGCTGCCCATCCGGAATAGGAGTTAAGCATCGAAACAACAACCGGCATATCGGCACCGCCAATTGCCATCACCAGCATAATGCCAACAAAAGAAGCGATAGCGGTCATGATGTACAGATACAACATGCCACTGGTACCTTCAGCGCCGGCAAAAAGAACTCCCAATACTATGCAGGTCAATACCAGAATAATGTTCACCAAATGTCGGCCTGGGTAAAGCAGCGGTTTGCTGCGCACTTTGCCTTCGAGTTTTCCCCAGGCAATGATAGAGCCGGTAAAGGTGATGGAACCAATAAACACACCAATGAAAACTTCCACCAAGTGAATGCTGTGTTCGGTTGAAGCAAGGGCATGTGTTTTAGGATCGAGGTAAGAACCAAATCCTACCAGTACGGCAGCCAATCCCACAAAGCTGTGGAGGATGGCTACCAATTGCGGCATGGAGGTCATTTCAACTTTTCTTGCCAACATCACGCCAATTAAAGAGGCAACGGCAATGGCCGAAATAATGTATATATGTCCCTGCACGCCTTCGCCTAACACGGTTGCCACAATGGCCAGAAACATTCCCACCATGCCGTAAAACACGCCACGTTTGGCCGATTCTTGTGAGGAGAGACTACCTAAACTTAAAATGAATAATATACTGGCAAATAAATACGCTGCCGTTTGAATTTCCTTAACGATCATTTCTTCCTTATTTTTTGAACATGTTCAACATACGGCGAGTTACCACAAAGCCGCCTACAATATTAATACTGGCTACCAAAATGGCGATGGATGCCAGCAGGGTCATGGGATTAGAGAGGTCGGAAGTGGTTTGCAACAGACCGCCCACAATGATGATGCCGCTAATGGCATTGGTGAGGGCCATGAGTGGGGTGTGGAGAGAGTGCGACACATTCCAGATAACTTGCCAGCCAACAAAAACCGAAAGCACAAACACGGTAAAGTGTTGCATAAAATCGGAAGGGGCGTACAAACCAATCAAATATAAAAAGGCTCCTATCACACCCAAACGAATGAGCATGGAGAGCGATTGTTTTTTGGATTTTTCGGCTTCTGTTTCTTTAGTTTCTTCGGCTTTAGCAGCGGCTGTTTTAACCGGTGGAGCCGAACTTACCGGCAGGGGTTTAGGCGGCCAGTTAATAGAACCATTGTATGTAACCATGGCGCGCGACACCACAGCGTCTTCCATGTCTATTTTAAATTTTTCGGCTTTGCCCATGTCGTCCAATAGGTGACAAAGATTGTTCCCGTAGAGTTGCGAAGCTTGATTGGGTAGTTGATTGAGTTTACCTAAAATGGTAACTCCATTGGAGGTGGTGTAAACCTCGCCCGGTTTGGTGAGAGCACAGTTACCACCTGTTGCTGCGGCCAGATCCACAATTACCGATCCGGGTTTCATTACGGCAACATGGTCTTCAAGAACCAGTTTAGGCGCAGGTTTTCCGGGGATTTGAGCAGTGGTGATGATGATGTCTACTTCCGCTGCTTGTGCTTTAAACAAAGCCATTTCGGCGGCGATAAATTCCTTGCTCATTTCTTTTGAGTAGCCCGAGGCGGTAGCTCCGTCTTCTTCAATTTCAACGGTGAGGAATTGGGCGCCCATGGATTCAATTTGTTCGGCCACTTCTTTGCGGGTATCGAAGGCGCGCACAATGGCACCGAGCGAATTGGCGGCACCAATGGCGGCTAATCCGGCCACCCCTGCACCAATCACCAGCACTTTTGCCGGTTCCACTTTCCCTGCTGCGGTGATTTGACCATTTAAAAAGCGTCCAAAATAAAAGGACCCTTCAATTACGGCGCGGTATCCGGCAATATTGGCCATGGATGATAACACATCCATTTTTTGTGCCCTCGAAATGCGCGGAATAGCGTCCATGGCGATGGCATTCACCTTTTTGTCGGCCAGTTTTTGTAACAGGGCCGGGTTTTGGGCAGGCCACAAATAACTTAAAAGTACCAGCCCTTCGTGCATTTGATCCACCTCTTCGGGGCTAGGCTCTTTCACTTTTAAGACAATGTCGCTGTCGCTGTATATCTTTGCGGCGGTAGGCACTATTTTGGCGCCGGCCTCTTCAAAGTCTTTGTCTGAAAAATTTGCTTTTAAACCGGCATTTTGTTGGATGTATACTTCGAAACCTTGTTTTTGAAGTCGTTTAACCGTTTTAGGTGTGGCCGCAACCCTAAGTTCATTTGGAGACGTTTCCGCTGGAATCCCAACTTTCATATGTACAATTTAAAGTTTAGTAAGTCGTACCACAAGCCCTGTAGTGCATGGTTCGGGTAGTAACAGGGCTCATCTTACGATGAAAATATTCCGTTTAGGATGCCTGTGTTTGGCCCTCAGGCATTTTTTCAGAGACCAAGGGGTAAACAGGAGGCCTAAACAGAGTTTCAAATAAACTAAATTTATTGTGAATATAAAACGCAGTCCCTGCTTTTATTATGATTATTTTAACAAATCGGGGCGTCTTTGGCGCGTGCGTTCGAGGCTTTGTTCGTGTCGCCACTTTTCGATGTTGGCAGAATGACCGCTGAGCAGGATTTTTGGAACTTCCCAACCACTAAATTCGGCCGGTCTGGTAAATACCGGTGGTGCCAGCAAATTGTCCTGGAAGGAATCGCTGAGGGCGGAGGTTTCGTCGTTTAGCACACCAGGCAAAAGGCGAATCACGGCGTCGCTTACCACTGCGGCGGCCAGTTCACCTCCACTGAGCACGTAATCGCCGATGCTTATTTCGCGGGTGATAAAATGTTGGCGGATACGTTCGTCGACCCCTTTGTAATGGCCGCACAAGATGATGATGTTTTGTAGAAGAGAAAGTTGATTACAAATTTTCTGGTTTAACAATTCACCATCGGGCGACATGTATATGACTTCGTCGTAATGGCGTTCGGCTTTTAAGCGATTGATGCAGGCTGCAATGGGTTCTATCATCAGAACCATGCCGGCTCCACCTCCAAAGGCGTAATCGTCGATTTGTTTCTTATTACCAACGGCGTAATCGCGCAGGTTTATCAGGTTCACTTCCACCAAACCGTTGGCGATGGCCCGTTTTAAAATGGAGTGCCCAAATGCGCTGTGCATGAGTTCGGGAACCGCGCTGATGATGTCTATACGCATAAGCAAATATACTGGCTTTGCTTCATTTCCGCCTTAACAATTTCATAATATTGAGATAAGATTTGAAAGACACCCTTACGTTAATTTTGGGTTGTTGAAAAACCTGATTTACATACTGCTTTTCTTTTTCTCCCTTCAAACGGCTGTTGCCGGTAATCCGGGTGATACCAAATCAAAAGAAAAAGTTGCTGAACGCACCGTGATGGCCAAAGTTACCGATGCATCGGGAGAGGCTCTGATTGGTGCAAAAATAATCGTAGAAGAAACGGGAGAAACCGTTTATACCGACTGGGAAGGCAATTTTGTATTAAAAATCAAAACCGATAAAGACTATTCCATTTCAGTGAATACCATCGGATTTAAGCCGGTTCAACTCAAATCATCCTCGGTGCTTTTGTTCGCCGAATTAACCCTGAGTCCTTTATAGGCCAAAAGCCCTTATTTACAATCGATTAACTCGAAAAAACGCCCTTTAAAGTAAAGTTTAGGTTATCTTTTTGTGACGGGATTGTTTCTAAACCATTAAGGCAATATCTTTGATATAAGAAATCTGTACCATCGGTTTCTTCTATCCTATGAAAAAGTTAAGTGTGTTTTTATTGGCCTTGTTTAGCTCCATGTTTATGGCAGCTCAAACTCAAAACGCCGAAGGACTGTATGTTGACAGCGAAGGCAACTTGTTTACCGGAACCATCAGCAAAACAGTAAACGATTCAAAAACTGATTTTACTGTAAAAGAAGGCGTTGTGGAAGGAGCAGCGAACTATTATTATGCTTCCGGCAAATTGATGGAGAGTGGCATGTTTACAAAAGGCGTGAAAGATAACAAGTGGACCCGTTATAACGAAAATGGTTCGGTGATGGCAGTTGCGTTTTATAACATGGGTAAAAAAACAGGCACTTGGTTGGTGTATGACGACAAAGGAAATAAGCGTTATGAAATGAATTATGTGGATGGCGAAAAAACCGGTATTTGGACCAATTGGGACGAAAGCGGGCTGGTAGCCAGCACAAAAGACTACACGAAAGTAAATTGATACTATATCACTAATTAAGTAGCCCCGCCAGAAGCGGGGCTTTTTTATTGCCATTTCGGCAAAAAATCCTTCGCCAATGTGAGATTCATGAGGGATCAGCTACCAAAAAACGAATGTGTATCTTTGCGGCCGATGAATTTACTCTCTGTTAACAATCTCTCAAAGGCCTACGGTGCGAAAGTGCTGTTCAATAAAATAAGTTTTGGAATTAATTATGGCGACAAGGTTGCCATGGTGGCTAAAAACGGTTCCGGAAAAACCACCTTGTTCAAAATTTTGAAAGGCATTGAAATTGCTGACGAGGGGGATGTGGTATTTAGAAAAGATACAACGGTAGGATTTCTGGACCAAAATTTTGCGTTTGACGAAAGTCTCACCATACAACAATTAATCGATAATGCCGACAATGCTTTTGTAAAATGCATTCGCAATTATGATGCGGTGATTAAAATGAGCGAAACCAGCACCAGCGATGATGTGGCCAACAAACTCGAGGAGGCTTTGCACGACATGAATCATATTGGGGCCTGGGATTACGAAAAAAATATTGTGGAGATTTTATCACGACTAGAGATTCGCGATACTTCTCGGGTGATAGGGACACTGAGCGGTGGACAGAAAAAAAGAGTGGCCTTGGCTCTCACCCTCATCAATAAACCAAGTTTATTCATCATGGATGAGCCCACCAATCACTTGGACATTGAAATGATTGAGTGGCTCGAAAATTATTTGCAGGATGCCTCCATCAGTATTCTGCTGGTAACACACGACCGTTATTTTTTGGATGAGGTATGTGACCGTATTATTGAAATAGACAATCACGAGTTATATGAATACAAAGGCAACTTTGACTATTACCTCGAAAAAAAGGCTGAGCGCGAACAGATCAAGAATGCAGAAATAGATAAAGCGAAAAATTTATACCGAAAAGAAGTGGTATGGGTGCGCAAAATGCCGAAGGCCCGTGGCACCAAATCAAAATCGAGGGTAGATGCCTTTTACGAAATAGAAAAAAAGGCTAAACAAAAACGGATAGAGAAGAAATTGGAACTCACGGTTAAAATGGAAAGGATGGGTTCTAAGATTGTGGAATTGCACCGCATCACCAAGGCTTATCCTAATAAAGTCATCCTTAGCGAACCGTTTACGTATACCTTTATTCCCGGAGAAAAAATTGGTGTGGTGGGAAAAAACGGAGAAGGCAAAACCACTTTGCTCAATATTATACAGGGGAAAGAGGCTGTTGATTCGGGCAAAGTTTCGTTGGGCGATACCATTGTGTTTGGGTATTATTCGCAAGCGGGAATGGTGATTAACAACGACAAACGCATCATCGAAATTGTGCGCGACATTGCCGAACACATACCTTTGGCCAATGGCACCAGTTTATCGGCCTCTCAATTATTGACCCGCTTTAACTTTGCTCCCAATGTGCAATTTAGTTATGCTCACACCTTAAGTGGTGGTGAAAAACGTCGTTTGTTTTTGCTCACGGTGCTGATGAAAAATCC
>Ga0075156_10001852_pt1 | contig 11626 bp, 8 predicted proteins | sample JI81AbrownDNA_FD_70966 | JGI IMG/M metagenome (GOLD analysis project Ga0075156, IMG submission 70966) | Wastewater effluent complex algal communities from Wisconsin, to seasonally profile nutrient transformation and Carbon sequestration -... | ecosystem: Engineered > WWTP > Effluent > Algae...
GACCAAGTCCACACGAGCGACCACGTCATCGTCGCCACCGGTTCGGTTCCTGTCATGCCCCCGATCCCCGGGGCGTCCGACAACCCGGCGGTCGTCGACTCGACCGGTCTGCTCTCGATCGACGCGGTTCCCGCACGCCTCGCCGTGGTCGGCGGAGGAGTGATCGGCATCGAGTTCGCCAGCCTCTTCGCCGCCCTCGGCGCCAAGGTCGACGTCGTCGAACTCCTCGACGAGATCGTCCCCTTCATGGACGCCGACCTCGCGTCCCGGCTGCGCAAGGGCCTCTCCGGTGTCGATGTGCACCTCGGGTGCAAGGTCGAGGCCATCGAGGAGGGCACCGTCGTCTACTCGACGAAGGCCGGCGAACAGCACCGCCTTGAGGCCGATGTCGTCCTCATGGCCGTCGGACGCAAGCCCGCCGTCGCCGGTTGGGGTGCGTCCGAAAGTAGCCTGGAACACAGCGGACGCGGAGTCGTTGTCGACGACCGCATGCGCACCAACCTCCCCAACGTCTGGGCGGTGGGTGACGTCACCGGACGCAGCCTGCTCGCCCACGCCGCCTATCGCATGGGCGAGATCGCCGCGGCGCAGATCCTCGACCCCGTCGGCGCGAGCAACCGTGGCGAGGTCATGCGTTGGGACACCATCCCGTGGGCCGTCTACTCGTTGCCCGAGGCCGCGGGCGTCGGTCTGACCGAAGCCCAGGCGAAGGCGCGGGGGCTCGACGTCATCACGTCGACGGTGCCGCTCCAGCTCTCCGGACGCTTCGTTGCCGAGCAGGGCCTCAAGGCCCCGGGCACGGTGAAGATCGTCGCCGAGCGGGCGTCCCGCATCGTGCGGGGTGTCCACATCGTCGGGCCCTACGCCCCCGAGACCATCTGGGGCGCGGCCGCGTCCCTCGAGACCGAACTCACCATCGACGACCTGCGCCAGGTCGTCTTCCCGCACCCCACCGTTTCCGAGGGTATCCGCGAGGCCGTCTGGGCCTTCAAGGCCTGACGGACCTTCAAGGCCTGACAGCTCCACCGAAAGGACACACATGACCAAGTCGCTGCTCGTCGATCCGGGCGAGGTCCGCAAGCCCTCGTCGATCACGTTCCCCGAGATCCCCGTCAACGCCTACACGACCGACCTCGACGCGGCGAAGGCGCGCTACGGGGCGGACGGCCTGACGGCCATGCTCCACGACATGATCACCATCCGCACGTTCGAGAACATGCTCAACTCGATCAAGACCACGGGGGGCTGGAACGGCGTCGAGTACGACCACCGCGGCCCTGCCCACCTGTCGATGGGCCAGGAGGCTGCGTCCGTCGGTCAGGCCGCGGAATTGGACGCCGACGACTTCATCTTCGGCTCGCACCGCAGCCACGGCGAGATCCTCGCCAAGAGCTTCTCCGCCGCCCGCAAGCTCGATTCCGGCAAGCTCGACGGGATCATGACGAGCTTCCTCGACGGGGAGACCCTGCGCCACGCCGAGCAGGCCGCGTCCTCCGACGCCGACCGCTCCGACGCCTTCATCCTCTACGGCACCCTCGCCGAGATCTTCGCCCGCAAGTCGGGCTTCAACCGTGGCATGGGCGGCTCGATGCACGCCTTCTTCATCCCGTTCGGTTCGATGCCCAACAACGCGATCGTCGGAGGCTCTGCCCCCATTGCCAACGGGGCGGCCCTGTTCAAGCGCGTCAACGGCAAACCGGGCATCGTCGTCTCGAACATCGGGGACGCGTCCATGGGTTGTGGCCCTGTCTGGGAAGCGATGATGTTCGCGGCCATGGACCAGTACCGCAACCTCTGGGGCGAGGACGCCGGCGGCAACCCGCCCATCCTGTTCAACTTCTTCAACAACTTCTACGGCATGGGCGGGCAGACCTCCGGCGAGACGATGGGCTACGACATCCTCGCCCGCGTCGGAGCCGGCGTGAACCCCGAGGCCATGCACGCCGAGCGCGTCGACGGCTACTCCCCGCTCGCCGTCGCGGACGCCGTGCGCCGCAAGAAGGAACTCCTGCTCGCCGGCAGGGGTCCCGTCCTCATGGACACCATCACCTACCGCTTCGCCGGCCACTCGCCCTCGGACGCATCCAGCTACCGCACGAAGGAAGAGGTCGAGCTCTGGGAGCAGGCCGACTCGATCGTCGCGTTCGGTGACCTGCTGGTCGACGGCAGGATCACGACGAAGGGCGAGATCGAGGACGTCCAGGCGTCCGTGGACGACCTGCTCACCCGCGTGCTGAAGCTCGCGATCGACGAGGACTCGGCCCCTCGCGTCGACGTCGCCTTCATCGAGTCGGTGATGCTCTCGAACGGGAACGTCGAGAAGTTCGATGACCGGGAACCCGAACTGTTGGAACCCCTCGCCGAGAACGCCCGCGTCCTGGCCCTGGCCAAGAAGGTGCGCACGGCGACGGACGCGAACGGCAAGCCGGTCAGCAAAGTGCGCATGTTCCAGTTCCGCGACGCCCTCTTCGAGGCCATGGCGCACCGCTTCGCGATCGACCCGACCATGGCTGCCTGGGGCGAGGAGAACCGCGACTGGGGCGGCGCGTTCGCGGTCTACCGCGGGCTCACCGAGCTGCTTCCCTACAAGCGCCTGTTCAACTCGCCGATCTCGGAGGCCGCGATCGTCGGGGCGGGCGTCGGGTACGCACTCTCGGGCGGACGCGCGGTCGTCGAGCTCATGTACTGCGACTTCCTCGGACGCGCAGGCGACGAGGTCTTCAACCAGGCAGCCAAGTGGCAGTCGATGTCGGCCGGCATTCTCAAGATGCCGCTGGTGCTCCGCGTCAGCGTGGGCAACAAGTACGGCGCCCAGCACAGCCAGGACTGGTCGGCGCTCGTCAGCCACATTCCCGGCCTCAAGGTGTACTTCCCTGCGACACCCACGGACGCCAAGGGCATGCTCAACCTCGCGCTCCGCGGCACTGACCCGGTGATCTTCCTCGAGTCGCAACTGCTCTACGACAAGGGCGAGGAGTTCGAGGTAGGTGGCGTCCCCGAGGGCTACTACGAGACGCCCGAGGGTGAACCGATCGTCCGTCGTGAGGGGACCGATGTCACGATCGCGACGCTCGGCGCCACCCTCTACCGTGCGATGGACACGGCGAAGGTGCTCCAGGAGAAGTACGGGGTGTCGGCCGAGGTCATCGACCTGCGTTTCGTGACGCCCCTCAACTACGAGCCGCTGCTGGCGTCCGTGCGCAAGACGGGACGCCTGGTGCTGAGCTCGGACGCCGTCGAGCGCGGTTCGGTGATGCAGACCATCGCGACCAACGTCAGTGAACTGGCCTTCGACTCCCTCGACGCCCCCGTCGTGGTCGTCGGTGCGCGGAACCACATCACGCCCGCGCCGGAACTGGAGTCGTTGTTCTTCCCGCAGGCCGAGTGGATCGTGGACGCCATCCACGAGCGCATCGTGCCCCTGCCGGGTCACGTGCCCACGACGAACCAGACGGGGCTCGAGCGGCTGCGTCGGGCCCGCCTGGGCGTGTAGGGGGACTGGCCGAGAAGGGTCAGCGGCAGTTGTCGAGGCGGTCGATTTCGTCAGTGGTCAGGACGAGGTCGGCCGCCTTTGCCGAGTCCGTGATCGATGCCGGACGCGAGGCACCAGGGATGGGAATGACGTGGTCACCCTTGGCCAGTTCCCAGGCGAGCACGACCTGCTGGGGACTTGTGCCATGGTCGGACGCGATGTCGGCGAAGGCCGTGAAACGCTGCCCGACCTCCTTGGACGCCGACCCCGTGCCACCCAGGGGGCTCCAGGCGAGGAAGGCCACCCCGTGCTCTCCGCAGTAGTCCAGCTCGTCCTCCGAGGACCGGAAGCGGGGGGAGAACTCGTTCTGGACGGACGCCAGGCCACCCTCGCCCAGTACCGTGAGGGCGACCTCGATCTCTTCGACATTGGCGTTCGAGATGCCGACAGCCCTGATCAGGCCCTCCTGCTGGAGGTTCGCGAACGTCTGGATGACCTCGCCGTAGACGCGCCAGCGATCAGGCCGGTGCCACTGGTAGAGGTCGATCACGTCGACGTCGAGAGCCCGCAGTGAGGCCTCTACCGCGAGGCGGATGTACTCGGGGGAGCCGTTGCGTCCCCACCGCTCGCCCTCCTCGCGGGTGATCCCACCCTTGGTGCCCACGACGATGCCCTCGTGCGGTCCGTAGGACGCGAGGGCGGCGGCGACGATCTCCTCGTTGTGGCCCATCGTGTCCCACGAAGGGGCATAGATGTCGGCGGTGTCGATGTAGGTGACGCCGGCGTCCAGGGCGGCATGGACGGTGGCGATGGCCTGCTCGCGACTCGGACGGACGTTGCTGCCCATCGAGAAGGGCATGGCGCCGAGGCCGATGGAGGAGACAGTGAACGGTCCGAGCTTTCGCATCTGCATGGGAGGAACCTATCCGGTCGTCCGGTCGGACCCGCGGGGTAGGGTCACTGCAGGTCATCTGGACGTGGGCAACTCGGGTGAAAGAGTGAACCGCCCCGGCCGGAGTCGTACCCAGCCGAGGCGGTCCACGCGGTCAGTCTCAGGCGTTGCTCTTGTAGCGGTCGTAGGCGGTCTGGTAGACCCCGACGATGTCGGGAAGACCCATGGACGCCAGCTGTGCGGTGTAGGCGTCCCATTCGGCGTCGACATTGCCGTTGACGATCCAGGTTGCGAGCTTCTGCTTGACAAGGGTGTTGATGTCAGTCATCGGCTGCGAGATCTGGTCGAGTTCCTCGTTGCTCATCATGACCGGCGGGTACTTGTCGTTGGCCTTGAACGGTACGTAGAACTCTTTGACCATGTCCTGGCGTTCCTTGGCCCGCGGCTCGGGTGCGACGACCTTCTCGAAGTCTTCGGCGGTCGTGATCTTGGGACCGCCGGGGGCGACCTTCTGACGACGCTCGCCCTCAGACTCGCCGGCCTTGGCAGGGATCTGGACGAGGATGCCGTTGGCGTCCTTCTCCAGCGTGACCCCGATCGGCCCCCAAGAGGTCTGTGCAGACATGACGGGGTCGTAAAGACGGTCGACCCAACGCATGGTCGCGGCCGGGTACTTGTTGGCGCTGGTGATGGCGAACGCTCCCCGGTTGATCTCCTGGAAGTTGGAGACGGACGCGCGCTGGGTTCCGTCGGTGCCCTTGAGGATGCCGAGGTGGACGTAGTCCTTGGCGCGATCCTCGCCGACGACCTCCTTGAGCTCCCACCAGAAGAACGAGCCGAGAGTCGTGGGGTCGGCCTTGCCCTTGGCCAGGTAAGCGGAATCGTCCTGGGAGAACGATTCAGCGTCGATGAGACCGGCTTGGTACCACTCGCCGAGCTCGCGGATGCCGGCCTTCCACTCCTCACGAGCCGCGGTGAAGATGACCTTGTCGTCCTGGACGATGCGGTGGTCGTTGTTGTCGGGAAGACCGCCGGCGGCCGCGATGAGGTCCCAGGGGTTGGCGCAGAAGTGGTCGATCTTGAAGGACAGCGGGATGACTCCCTTGCCGCGTTCCTTGAAGGCGATCAGGGCCGCCTTGAACTCCGCGAGGGTGCTCGGCACCGGGAGCTTGGCCTCGTCGAGCCACTTCTTGTTCAAGAAGAGGAAGTTGGGGTAGGAAAGAATACCCAGTTCCTCGACAGCGGGGAGGGTGTAGATGTGACCGTCCGAGGCGGTGATGGCCGACTTGATGTCGGGACGCTTCTCCAGGATGCCGCTCAGCAGAGGGGCGTGGGCTGCAATCAGCCCTTCGAGAGGCACAAGTACTCCGTTGGTGCCGTTGGTGACGACGTCGGAGTCTGACAGGCCCGTGTTGAAGAGCGCGTCGGGGAGGTCGCCGGATGCCAGCATGAGGTTCTTCTTCTCGGCGAACACCGTGTCGGGAAGGTTGTTCCACGTGATATCGATGTTCGTGTCCGCCTTCCATTCCTTGACGAGTTGCATCGTCTCGTAGTCGGGTGCCAGCGCCGACTTGGTGCCGGAGAACTTGAGGGGGAGGGGCTTTTCGGTGATGGGCAGGCCCTCGGCCTTGAAGCCGAAGTCGGCGGATGCGTCAGGCGGCAGGCCTCCGGTCGACTGACCGGTGGCCGTCTTGTCGCCGGAGCAGCCCGCCACGGCGCTGCCGATCGCCATTCCGGCGATTCCGAGGAGGAGTGAACGTCGAGAGAACATGGATCAACCTTTCATTTCTGGGGTAACGGGTTTTGAGGGATCACTTGAGGGCGCCGAGCGTGGCACCCTTGACGAAGAACTTCTGGAGGAACGGGAAGAGGATGAGCAAGGGGAGCGTCGTGACGACGATCATCGAGTACTTGATGAGTTCGCCCAGACGCTGTGCAGCCGCGTAGGAATCGATGGATCCGGTGTCAAGGGACGCCGACGCCTGCGACTGGATGAGCACGTTGCGCAGGACGAGCTGGAGCGGGTACTTGTTCTCGTCGTTGAGGTAGATCATCGCGTCGAAGTAGGAGTTCCAATAGGCGACGACGTGTGTCATCGTCATCAGCGCGATCAGCGGCATCACCAGCGGCAGCGCGATCCTGAAGAAGAACCGGAAGTCGTTTGCCCCGTCGATCTGCGCGGCTTCACGCAGTTCACCAGGCACGTTCTGCTCGAAGAAGGTGCGGGCGATGATCAGGTTCCAGACTCCGACAGCTCCGGGCAGGATGACACCCCACACGGTGTCGAGCATTCCGAGTTCCTTGACCACCAGGTAGCGGGAGATGAGGCCACCGTCGAAGAACATCGTGATGACGAAGAGGATCATGAAGAAGTTGCGTCCGGGCATGTCCTTGCGGGAGAGGGCGTAACCCGCCATGAGGATGATGGAGACGCTCACGAACGTTCCCAGCCCGGTGTACAGCAACGAGTTGCCGAAGCCACGAAGGAGAGTTTCGTCCTTGAAGAGGGTCTGGTACCCGTCCAGGGTGATACCGCGCGGGAAGAGCCAGACCTTCCCCTGCTGGATCAGGTTGGGATCGGAGATCGACGCGATGATGATGAAGTAGAGGGGGTAGAGGATGCCCACCATCGCGGTCGCGAGGATCCCGATGGTGAAGACGTTGAAGATCTTGTCCCCGGTGTTGGTATCCGGCTTGCGACGCAAGCGGCGCGTCTCGGCATCGGGATTGCTGGCGGTTTGGTCGGTGTGGGTCGTCATCGTGGTCACCAGAGGCTCGATTGGTTGGCCTTCTTCGCCACGCCGTTGAAGACGAGCAGAAGGACGAGGTTCAGGACGGAGTTGAACAATCCGATGGCGGCGCTGTAGCTGAACTGGGCTTGCTGCAGGCCGGCCTTGTACACGTACGTGTTGATGACTTCAGAAGACGGAAGGTTGAGCGGTGTCTGCATGAGATAGATCTTCTCGAAGCCGAGATTGAAGATGTTCCCAATGGCCAGGATGAAGAGGATCGTGATCACAGGCAAGATGCTCGGCAGATCAATGTGCCAGACTCGTCGAAACTTGTTCGCCCCATCGACCTTCGCTGCCTCATGCAGGCTCGGGTCCACCGCTGTGAGAGCGGCCAGGTAGATGATCATCGAGAAGCCGGCGTTCTGCCAGATATCCGATCCGATGTAGAGCGGCCGGAACCACCCCGGGTCGCCCAGGAAGAAGATGGGATCCCCACCCGCGAGCTGGATGACGTTGTTCACGATGCCGGACCGAGGGCTGAACAGCAGGAAGATCATGCCGACAACAACCACCACTGAGATGAACGATGGCGTGTACAGCACCGTCTGGACGAGCCGCTTGAAGCGCTCATGTGCCAGCTGGTTCACCAGCAGGGCCAGAAGGATCGGGACCGGGAATGCCAGGAGCAGGCCGAGTGTGTTGATCGTCAGCGTGTTCACCATGAGCAACTCGAACTGGAACGAGTTGATGAACCGCTCGAAGTGCTTCAGTCCAACCCAGGGACTGCCGAAGAACCCACCGGCGGGAGAGTAGTTGCGGAAGGCGATCTGGGCGCCATACATCGGCCAGTACTTGAAGACCACGAGGTAGACGAGCGCGGGCGTGAGTAATACGTATAACTGCCAAGAGTTCTTGATGCGTGGGCCGAGGGAGTAGTGGCGATGTGCCACTTCCTCCTCGACGGTTGTGGACGTCATTGATTCTCCCTGGGTTGGGCGACGGAGCCGCCGATGTGGATGGGGCAGTGCACGGGGACCGTCCGGGGCCCCGCTGAACCGGGATTGAGAATCTCCTCCACAGCCAGCCGACCCAACTGCTCGAGGGGGAGTTGGAACGTGGTCAGCCGTGGGTTGAAGAGCGAATCCAGAGAACGCTGGTCGTCGAATCCGATGATGCTGACGTCGTCCGGCACGGAGAGGCCGAGGGCGGACAGAGCATGGTAAGCGCCCAGGGCTGTGCGGTCGTTGGCGCAGAAGATCGCAGTGGGAGGTTCTTCCCGAGCCATCAAAGCCTGCGTCCACTCCTGTCCGGACTCATAGATGCCGTGTCCGTGGGCGATCAGATTCTCGGGAATCGGCAAGCCCGCATTGGCGAGTGTCTGGGTGAAGCCTGTGAGGCGGCCGGCAGCGGCAGGGAGAGTGGACCCCTCGGGAGCGATGTTGATCATGGCGATGCGCCGATGACCCGCATTGAGGAGAGTTTCAGCCGCCTCCACACCGCCGCGGAACTCGTCCGGAATCACGCTCGTCGTTGCCCCTGATGAGTCACGCGCGTTGGCGCACACGGTTCTGATTCCAGCGAGGGACGTGGGAAGCGTCACCGACTGGTGGTACATCGCTGCGTAGATGATGCCCACGACTCCGTAGGAGAGCATCATGTCGATCGCAGCTTTGGTCAGGGAGGGGTCACCAGCGGTGTCCACCGTCAAGAGCACATGCCCCGCGTCCCACGCTCGCGTCTGTGCGCCAAGGATCATCTCGCCTGCGAACGGGGCAGTTGCGATCTCACTGCCGATGAGCCCGATCATGTGGGATCGCCCCTCGCGAAGCACCTTGGCGTGGACGTTCGTGCGGTACCCGAGTGTGTCAGCAACGCTCAGCACACGTTCCGCAGTTTCGTCTGACACGCGATTGGACTGTTTGCGCCCGAGGACGAGGGAGACAGTCGCCTGCGACACGCCCGCGGCAGCAGCCACATCGTGCATCGTCGGCCTCTTCGCCATCTTGTCCCCCCGAGGAGTTATACGTATGATGAGACTGTAGCTGGCCCAGATGGACACGTCAACACCCTTCCGGCAGACGGACTGAGCCACCTGTCAGACGCCCTTCGAGAGGAAGACACGCCCCATGATCCAGCCGGCCCGGCCGAGACTGCACTACACAGCCAGCGCGACGTGGCTCAACGATCCGAACGGACTCATCCACCACAACGGCGAATGGCACCTCTTCTATCAGAACAATCCTTACGCCAACGTCTGGGGCAACATGTCGTGGGGGCACGCAGTCTCGGCCGATCTGGTCGAGTGGCGGGAGCTCGAAGTCGCTCTTCGCGCGACGGACGAAGTCGAGTACTTCTCGGGCAGCTGCGTCCACGATGTCGCGAACAGTTCGGGGCTGGGGCGGGACGGGAAGGGTCCCTTGGTGGCCATCTTCACGGAGAACTACAGCGCGAGCTCGCCACGATCTGGCACCCAGGCACAAGGGCTCGCCTACAGCCTGGATGATGGACGTACCTTCACCACATATCAGGCCAATCCCGTCTTGACCCGCCACTCTGCTGACTTCCGGGACCCGAAGGTCACCTGGCTCGACGGCCATGACTTCTGGCTGATGACCGCAGTTGAGGCCACCGACAACATCGTTACCTTCTACCGCTCCGACAACTTGATCGACTGGACACTGCTCAGCGAGTTCGGCCCGGCGAACGCGTTGGCTCCGACATGGGAGTGCCCGGACCTCTTCCCCCTGATGGTCGAGGGCACGGGCGCCACGAAGTGGGTGCTGCTCGTGAGCGTCAACCCCGAAGGCCTCTACGGAGGCTCAAGCGTGCAGTACTTCGTCGGGGACTTCGACGGCCAGACCTTCCGCGCCGAGACAACTACCTCGACAGATCCCCGTGACTACAACTGGCTCGACTTCGGCTCGGACTTCTACGCTCCCATCACCTTCAACAATGTTCCGGACGGACGCCGCGTCACCATGGGGTGGATGAGCAACTGGACCTACGCGCGGCAAGTGCCCACCGCCCCATGGCGGGGCTCCATGTCCGTGCCGCGTGAGCTTTCACTGGTGCGGAAGGATGGGCGCTACCTCGTGCGGCAACGGCCTGCACGCGAGCTCACGCTGACAGGCACCGGAGAGGTACTTGCGCGCAACACAGTCCTCGCTGAGGAACGCGTCCTCCTTGACGAATTCTCCGTGGGGGTGGTCAGCCTGCGGGTGTGCCCCACCTCGGGGCCGCTCACCGTGACACTGGGCGATGTCCGGATCGTCTACCAGGACAGCCGACTGGAGCTGGGCCGCGAGCCGGGTCCAGGTTGGTCCATCCATCCCGACTTCACCCGCACTCAGTGGGTTCAGGCTCCTCTGGAAGATGGACGCCTGGAGCTATTGCTCGTCGTCGACCACGGCTCCATCGAAGTTTTTGCCCAGGACGGCCTCTACGTCATCACGAGCCTCACATCCGAGCAACAGAACCGTGAGTTCAAGATCGCTGCGCAGGGGGGAGCCGTCATGGAAGAGGTCCGCGCCGCTCGTTGGTGAGATCTCCCCTCAGCGGCTGCCCCTGCGCACGGCCGAAATCCGCTCGGCGCGCAGGGCGTCCAGTTCGGTTCGGGGGAGAGGCTCCAGGTCGAGCCCCGTTGCCAGCGTGAGCAGATGGTCGGCGAGGTCGGGATTGCGCGCCAGCACCGGCCCGTGGGGATAGGTGCCGATGACGCGTCCCTGCATTGCACCCTCGCCGCCGCGTCCGTCGTTGCCGATGCCGATCTCGACCCTGGCGAGCGGGGACGCCGAGGTCCCGAGAGTCGTGAAGCCGCCGTGGTTCTCGAAACCGGTGATGAGGCTGGTGGTGCCGTCGGGTCGCGTCCACGACGTCAGGATCTCGCCCACGGCACGCTCCGGCCCACGGCGTGTGGACACGTCGAGCACCCCCAGGCCTTCGAGGACCGTGTCGGCGTCCCCGACCGTGAACGTCGTCCCGCAGATCTGGTAGCCCGCGCACACCGCGAACAGGACGGCCCCTGCGTCCAGGCCACGAAAAAGGTTGCCGTCGGCCTTCAGCGCCGTGACCGCGCTGATCTGTGCAGCGTCCTCGCCGCCGCCCAGCAGGTAGAGGTGGGCGTCCGGGGGCAGAGGGTCGCCGGGCTCGACCACGACGAGCTCGTGGGGAATACCCCGCCACTCGAGCCGCTTGGCGAGGACGGTCGCGTTGCCGCGGTCGCCGTAGATCCCGAGCAGGCTCTGGTAGATCAGGACGAGCTTGATCGGGCTCATGCGAGGCCTCCGAGCTTGCGCAGGCGCTGGAAGGGTGTGTAGGTCGACACGACGTCGATGACGCCCTCATGGCCGGTGAGGGCGGCGGACAGATCGTGGACGACGGAGTGTTCGACGCCGGCGTAGGTGAGACGCACTGCGAGGTCCTGGGCCCGGGGTCCGGTCGCGACGACCTGGCGTCCGGCCAGTTGCTCGTACTCGACGTCCCAGAGCCAGGAGACGTCGCGTCCGTCGGCGGCAGCGGAGTCAATGGCGA
>Ga0075156_10001855_pt1 | contig 11617 bp, 10 predicted proteins | sample JI81AbrownDNA_FD_70966 | JGI IMG/M metagenome (GOLD analysis project Ga0075156, IMG submission 70966) | Wastewater effluent complex algal communities from Wisconsin, to seasonally profile nutrient transformation and Carbon sequestration -... | ecosystem: Engineered > WWTP > Effluent > Algae...
TTCTGCAAAAACTCACGGCGTTTGCGAGTCGCGTCTATTGTGAAGACGGTCAACAAAGTGACAACTAAAGTTGAGATGAACGTTTCCATGTCCAAATAATACCGCAGGTTTTTTATAATGCACTTAAGAGGTGGTTAACAATTTGTAAAGGTGTTTGCAAGGTGCTTTATTTCCTGTTGGCTGGCGCTCGAAGGGTTGTATAATGCCTGCACTGATCGGGTGATCAATGACTTGTAAAATAACCGGCATGTTCGCTGGGCCAATCTTTTTCTGGGAGAACTGAAATGAATTTATATATTATCCGCCATGCGATTGCTGTTGAGGAAGACCCCTCAGGTGATGACAGCCAAAGGTCGTTAACAGATAAAGGCCGCAAAAAAATGCGGCAGATCGCAAAAGGACTGCGGATCCTTGGCGTTGAATTTGACATGATCCTTTCAAGTCCCTATGTCCGCGCACGGGAAACAGCAGAGGTTTTGAACGATGTCTTCAAAATGAAAAAACAACTTGCTTTCAGTGAGCATCTTTTGCCAATGGGCGACCCATCCGCGCTGATTGCAGAAATAAAAGAAAAATATTCAGTGAATGACCTGGCTATTGTTGGGCACCAGCCTTTGCTGACAAATTTCATCAGCCTGCTTTCTGCAAAAGGGGCACATGTGGATGTGGAACTCAAAAAAGGCGGCGTTTGCAGGCTGTCCACTGACGACATGCATTTCGCCACCATACAATGGCTGTTTACCCCCGGCGTGCTTGTCGAGATCAGCGAGGAATAAATGCTCCCCAAAACGAACGATCTCGCCTCCCCGTCTCTTTACATCAACCGCGAACTCAGCCTGCTCGAATTTCAGCGCCGCGTGTTGGAAGAAGCCTGGGATGAAAACAGCCCGCTCCTTGAACGATTAAAATTTATAGCCATCTTCGGCTCCAACATGGACGAGTTTTTCATGGTGCGCGTTTCTGGCATCCGCAAACAGGTGGAAGCAGGGGTTATGGGCTTCTCGCAAGATGGAATGACCCCGCGTGATGAACTTGCCGCCATTCGAAAATTATCGCAGGAATTGCTTCACAATGCCCAGCAATATCTTCAACGCAAAATATTGCCCAAGCTGGAAAAAGAAGGCGTTCAGGTACTTGATTATCACAAATTGACCAAGTCGCAAAAGGAACGTGCGGATAAATATTTTACCGATGTGATCTATCCGGTTCTGACTCCGCTCGCGCTTGATACAGGCCATCCATTTCCCCACATCTCGAACCTGAGTTTGAACCTTGCCATCGTCATCCGCGATAAAAAAGGGAACGAAAAATTTGCCCGCCTCAAAGTGCCAGATACCTTGCCGCGCCTGATTCCCATCAAACGATCCTCTGGTGCCGCCCGCAAAGATGGCACAATTCCCCACAACCATTATTTCGTCTGGATCGAACAACTCATTGCCGAGAATTTGAACGTCCTTTTCCCTGGCATGGAAGTAGTCTCTTCGCACCCCTTCCGCATCGTGCGTGATGCCGATATCGAAATTCAAGAACTGGAAGCAGACGACTTGCTCGAAACCATGCAGCAGAATATCCGCAAGCGTAAATTTGGCTCGGTGGTGCAGGTGGCCGTCTATCCATCCATGCCGGAAAGCATGCGCGAACTGCTGGTGGATAATCTCGAAGTCACCCACAACGATATTTATGCTTTGCAACATCCGCTGGGGCTGGTGAATCTATGGCAGTTGTATAACAGCGTGGAACGGTACGACCTGAAAGATACTCCCTACAAGCCAGGCATTCCAAAACCTTTGAAACTCCTTGCCGAACCAGGTGATATCTTCGATGCCATTCGTTCTGAGAATATTTTTGTTCATCATCCCTACGACTCTTTTTCCCCAGTCATAGACTTCCTCACCGCCGCCGCTCGTGACCCGAACGTGCTTGCCATCAAACAGACCGTCTATCGTGTTGGCTCGAATGCGCCTGTGGTCGAAGCCCTGCTCGAAGCTGCCGAACGTGGCAAACAAGTCGCTGTGCTGGTGGAACTCAAAGCCCGCTTTGACGAAGAGTCAAACATCGGCTGGGCGCGCGCACTGGAGCAGGTGGGGGTGCATGTGGTGTACGGATTGGTTGGCTTGAAAACCCATTGCAAAATAACAATGGTTGTTCGCAAAGAAGGGGAGGGCATTCGTCGTTACTTGCATCTGGCAACAGGCAACTACAACGCTGTCACATCCCGCATCTATGAAGATATCGGTGTATTCACCTGTGATGAAGACATGGGCGCAGATGCCACCGACCTTTTTAATTATCTCACGGGGTATTCCACCAAACAGGATTACAAAAAATTATTGATCGCCCCTGTAAATTTGCGCCAGAAAATTGAAAGCCTCATTCAGCGCGAAATTGGATATGCACAGGCGGGGAATCAAGCGCGTCTCATTTTCAAAATGAATTCCCTCGTGGATGACCGCATGATCCAATTGCTGTATCAGGCTTCACAGGCGGGCGTCAAAGTGGATCTGCTCATTCGCGGCATGTGTTGTTTACGCCCGGGTATCAAAGATGTCAGCGAGAACATCCGCGTTATCAGCGTAGTGGGTCGCTATCTCGAACACAGCCGTGTCTATTATTTTCAAAATAATGGCAGTGATGAGATCTATCTCGGCAGTGCAGATCTCATGCCGCGCAACCTTAACCATCGGGTCGAAGTCGTTTTTCCAGTGGAAAGCAAAACCCACATCCGCCACCTGCGTGACAAAGTATTGGAACGTTACCTCAAAGACAACACCAGCGCCCGCATCCTCAAGCCGGATGGTTCATATGAACGCATCCAGCCAAAGGATGGCGAAAAACTATTTGATATTCAAAATCATTTGATGGGATATTAATTCTAAAATCGGGCAGCTTGCTGCCCGATTTTTTTATGACAACGGAATTTCAAAATAGATCGCACAGCCCCGGCCTTCTTCGCTCTCCGCCCAAATTTTTCCGTCATGCGCTTCCACAATATGTTTCGAGATCGAAAGCCCAAGCCCCGTCCCTGAACCTGTGCGGGATTTATCCACGCGATAGAACCGTTCAAAAATACGAGAGAGACTCTCCGCTGGAATACCGCTGCCCGTATCCCGCACAGCGCATCGGATGAAATCCCCGTGGGGGGCCCCGCCGACAGTTGACTCTGCTTCGAGAGAGATTTCTCCCCCTGGCTTTGTGAACTTCACCGAGTTATGGATCAGATTCACAAGCACCTGCTCCAATCGAGATTTATCCACGTTGATCGTTGGCAGATTATCCGCACATTTTACAGTTAACTTTAATCCCGCGCGTTCGGCTTGCATCTTCATTCTGTCCGCTGCGGAGGATAATAATTTTTTTGGTGAGATCGGCACACGGACAAGTTCCACCTGCCCCGACTCAATGCGTGAAAGGTCGAGCAATTCCTGTGCCATTTGCGTCAGCGCATCTACTTCAGTGGTGATTCTGCCAAGGAAACGCGGACCAGCTATCGGGTCAGAAAGAGCGCCGTCTTGCAGTGTCTCGGTCAATGCTTTGAGAGATGCCAGCGGAGTCCGCAGTTCATGCGACACATTCGAGATAAAGTCCCGCCGTACATTTTCGAGTCTGCGCACACGGGTGAGGTCTTGCACGAGCAGCAGGCTGCCGCCTTCATGGGTATCGGGGATAATGATGACTTGCAGGAATTGACGCCGCATGGGTAATTCCACCGATTCGCTTTGCGTTTCACGTGTCTGCTGGCACCGCCGCCAGGCTTCGATCAATTGATGGTTGCGGACAACTTCAGCCACGCTGCGGTTGAGCGGGGTGTTCGTTTCAAACAATTTGCGAGCTGCTGGGTTGGCGAACTGCACTTGCCCGAATGAGTCAGCGATAAGCACGCCATCGGTCAATTGTTCAAGGACGGTGGAAAGACGGTCATTTTCAGAGTCTAATGTCGAAAGTCGAAAGTCAAATTCTGTTTTGAGAGATGCGATTGAATTTGATAAATTTTCAAAATCTTTCAAATCAGTGGGGAGTTGGTCTGGCTGGTTTCGGATGGCGTTTGCGTATCCATTCAACCGCTTCTTTAAATCATAATATCGCCACGCAAACCACGCAGCGATAATTACCAGGATAATAATGAATGGCAATAGAAATGAATTCATCCCGACCTTCGGCCCTTCGACCTGTTTTCATCCTTCAAATCGATACCCGCCACCACGCACCGTCACAATGCGGACAGGGTTCGCGGCATCCTTTTCTATTTTCTGCCGCAGCCAGCGGATGTGAACATCCACCGTGCGGCTGTCGCCGATGAAATCCCAACCCCAAACTCGTTCCAGCACAAATTCACGTGAAAGCATTTGGCCTTTGTGTTCGGCAAAGAATAAGAGCAGCTCATACTCTTTTGGCTTAAGTTGGATGGGGGTATTGCTCATGGTCACTTCACGGCGGGTGAGGTTGATGATGAGGTTGTCGAATTTCAATGTTTCGTGTTTTGCTTCTGAAAGATTTCCCTGCCCCATTTCTTCGCGCAGGAGGCGGGTGCGCCGTAATTGTGCTTTCACTCTTGCCATTAACTCGCGCATTGAGAAGGGCTTGGTCAGGTAATCATCCGCGCCTACTTCAAGACCAACTACGCGGTCAATTTCGTCATCTCGCGCGGTCAGCATCAGAATGGCTGTGGTCATTTCTTTTCGCAGAATGCGTGCCACTTCGAAGCCATCCATTTCGGGGAGCATAATGTCAAGGACGATCAGATCAGGCTTCAGTTTGCGCGCTGATTCGAGCGCGGAGCGCCCATCCCCAACGGCTTCCACTTCATATCCCTCTTTTTTTAAGTTATAGACAAGAGTCTCTTGCAGGGATGGTTCATCTTCAACAACAAGTATTTTTTCAGGCATGAAAAAGAATATACCATAAAGGGAATTATCATCTGTTAATGGCTTGTTAAGGAAAATGACCCGCCGAGTTGCGGCGGGTCATTTTTGTTTTATTTGGTTACAGTGAATTCGATGGTTTCTTCGAGCGTGTTGTTCAGCAGAAAATCCACTTTGTATTTTCCAGGTTGAAGCCCGCCCTGGCTGACGACCAACCTGACATTAGGGTCTTTATACTCATTGACCGTGTTGTAGAACTGGCTATCCACGAGAACGCCCGAGACATCCACTGCACTTACAATGACACGGATAATATTCTTTCCTTGAGGATCAAGAAAGCTGAAAAACACATAAATGGGCTGACCGCTCTTGAAATTGGTTTCAAGTAATTTTCCGTCAAAATCCAAAGTTGTGTAGATGTTGAAGATGCCAGATTCCTGGGTGGCTGTTGGGGTAATGCTGGGTTCAGCAGTTGCCGAAGCAGGGATGTTCGTGTTGGTTGCTACAGCTTCTTCTGTAGGAGCCGCAATTGTAAATGTTGCCTGAATTGCGGTTGGACTGGGTGGAATAGTGGTCGCCTGCGAGGTTCGATCCAATACCCAGGGAATAACGGCTGCCATTACGGTGGCTATTGCGCCAATGATCGCAATGACTAAATTTTGATTGAGATGCGCCTTTGGTGGTTGTGGTGAATTTTCGCCTGAGCTATTTGTCATTTCTGCCGCCTTTTTGAAGAATTTTAGTCCATATAAGTTTCATGTCAAGCGGGATGTTATGCAACTGCAATCGTCATCTCGTTGCAATGATTGGCGGTATCAATATGAGTAAAATTATCCCATTCTTACACGTCAGGAAAACATGGCTAAAGAATATCATTATTTATGGATTTGGGATCTCGAATCTTCCCCAGAGGCGCTCTGGCCTCTTATCTCGGATACGAACCGCTTCAATCGTGATACGGGGTTACCTCCCATTCAATTGCTCGGCATCAGCAAAGGTGTGCGGCTTGTAAAATTCAAAATTCCAGTTGTGAGCGTCGAATGGGAGGAAGAACCGTTTGAATGGACATACCCATATCGCTTTGGCGTCTTGCGCCGCTACCGAAAAGGCCCGCTTGCTGAAATGCGCGTGGACTGCCGCCTTGAACGGCTTCCCTCTTCGGGCACTCGCATCACGTATGAAACATGGGTAAAACCAAAAAATATTATTGGGAATATTGGCATTCCACTTGCGATAGGCATTATCAGCGCAAAGAGATTTGGCAATGCCTTCAAACGATATGACCTCATCGCTTCAAGCGGCGGCGCGGCATTATCTATTTCAACAGACAGGAACCTATCCCAGGCAGGAAAGGACCGTTTCAAGGTCCTGAATGAACGTCTGTTCCTGCAAGGCGAGGATGTGGATACCCTTGATCATCTTCATGACTATCTACTTCAGGCAGATGATCTTTCCATCCAAAGAATGAGACCCTATGCTCTTGCAGATGGATGGGAACTTCCCCGCCGCACCGTGCTGGAGACATTTTTGCGAGCTACTCGTGCTGGTATGTTGGATATGTATTGGGAATTGCTTTGCCCTGAATGCCGTGGAGTGGCGGAAGGACATCAACATCTCGGTGATGTGTCGGGGACTGCCCATTGCAATACCTGTAGAATCGAATTCAATGCGACGTTTGACCACAACGTAGAAGTGATCTTCCGCCCTAATCCATCTATTCGTGCGGTGGATGCCAGCGTGGAGTTTTGTGTAGGAAGCCCGCAGCGCCAGCCGCATATTATCTTCTCTTTGATCGTTCCCCCTCATGAGGAGTTACCGCTTTCCACCATGCTAAACGAAGGACGTTATGTTCTGCGCACGTCTGACTTGCCTGGCTCACAACTTGTGCTGGCAACCAAAAACGGAATGGAAAGATCTGATTTTCGGGCAAGTTCTTTTGGGTGGAATACAAACCTGCTGGAACTTAGCCTGACCCCTTACATTCGCCTAATCAACGAAACCGACTCAGCCCAGACCTTTGAGTTGGAGCGTACTACCTGGTCAGATCAGGCTGCTACGGCAGCAGATGTGACCGTCTTGCAAGTTTTTCGTGATCTGTTCTCCAGTGAAGTTCTTCGCCCTGGTGAGGAAATTTCTGTTGGCTCAACCACCTTGATGTTCACAGATTTGCGTAATTCCACAAAGCTTTATCGTGAGATCGGTGATGCGCCAGCTTTTGGACGGGTGCGCGAACATTTTGAGATTTTGGAACAAGCCATCGCTGAGCAGGGCGGTTCCATTGTGAAGACGATGGGAGACTCGGTGATGGCGGCGTTTCGCAACCCTGCCTCAGCGGTGAAGGCGATTTGGGATGTGCAGAAGCAGCTATCGGCGCGGGGTGAACCGCCTTTGTCCATCAAGGCAGGGATTCATCACGGGCCGTGCATCGTGGTTAATTTAAATGACCGCCTGGATTATTTCGGCTCCACGGTGAATATTGCAGCGCGTCTGCCGCATTTTTCACAGGGCGGAGAAGTGGTTCTCTCTGAGCCGATTCGTAACGACCCTGAGGTCATTGCATTTTTGGAGAAGTCTGCCGCTCCAAATTCGATGAGCCGGTTTCAGTCCGAGATTCGCGGTTTTGATACGTCGATGGAGTTGTGGAAGATCAGGATGTAATTTGAAACAAAGGCTGTATAAAAAGACACGGAGTTTTTCTCCGTGTCTTTTTAGTTCAAAGAAAATTATTGTGTCGGTTTCTTTGGCTTGCGTGTGAGTAATTTCCACAGCAGCCAGAGAAGGAAGATGGGCGGGGCAATGATCGGAACAACAACCACGAAGAACCAGATCAGCAGGTCCACGATTCCTTGATAGGCACGGGTGACCGTCTCTTTGGATTGGTCGAATGTTTTGCCAGGTTCCCAAACATTTGGCTGCGGAGTTGGGGTGGGGGTGGGCAAAATTTCGGGCAGCACAGGCTCAAAGTTGACAGTGATCGTGGAGTACGAAGAACGATCTTGCAGATAATTCATTTGTCCCTTGATCTGCTCGATCTGCGCTTCGATGTTGGAAAGTTCCTGGTTGATGCGCAGGGCTTCATCCACGGTTTTGGATTGGTCAAGAAAAGATTTGATGCGGTCGCGTGTGGCTTCGAGGTTGGTAAGCTGCGATTGCAGATCGACAAATTGATCCGTCACATCTTCGCCGGAGGCGGTCTCGTCCAGCACTTGCACAGACAGGGCGCGCAGGCGGCTGAGAGTCCGCTCAAATTGTGCAACTGGTACGCCAATGGTGATGGTGGCATACTTGTAGTTTTTTCCATCGTAATATGGCTGGTACCAAACCCGCGAGCTGACGATGTATCCGCCGGCATCTCCAATTGCCTGCGTGGCGCGGTCAATGGCAGTGTCGGTGTCTTCCACTAATAATTTAATATCCCCATTTTTGATAATCATGTGATTGGCAGCGGCAGGGAGCTCGGCGCCTGTGTTGAACACGGCGCTTTCTGGCAGATTCGAGGCTCCCTCGGCTTCCTGTCTGGCTGCATCTTCTGCAACAGCGGGCGCTTCCATGGCGGGAAGGGCTTCTTCAAACATCATGGCGGGAGCTTCCGTGGCGGCAGGTGCCGCGCTTCCGCATGCGCTCAAAATCAGCGCACTTAATAAAACGAACAAAGCGAGTAATCTGACACGTAATTTCATTTGATCCTCCAGTTTAGATTTTGTATTTCGGCGTTACAAAATAGACGAAGGATGACATGGAATGTTCCCCGTGCGCTTCTTTTTTGGACTTTGTTCTGGTTGCTGTTTCAAAATATAGTTTCACCCCTTTTCTTTTGCCCCGTCTTTTTTACCTGTGGCATTATTTTTCCACGAGCGCAACACACTCGCTCTTCCAACCATCCCTGTGCGAACTCACAACGAATTCTGCCAGTTCACGCGGCAGGACATTTTTTTGCAGCACTTCATCCATCGGCATCCACAGTGGAAGGTAGGTTCCGTAATTTGGGTTGTATTCGCCATACTCTTCACCCGTGCCGGTTCCAAATTCCCCGCTCACATGGCGGACTAAAAAATAAAATTGCCTGCCAGATGGACGGGTGAGTTCCGCCGCTTTTTGGATAATCTCAACGACGATCCCCAATTCCTCTTCCGCTTCACGGATGGCGGCTTGTTCTTCGCTTTCGCCTTCGTCCATGCCGCCGCCCGGGAAAATAAAATAATGCAATCCTCCGCGATGCCGCTCGATCAGCGCAAGTTTGTCCTCTTCGATCAGGATGATACCCGCGCGGTTTCTCATGAAAGCATGGCCCGCGTCTTGTCTACATCGTCATGGATTTGTTTGATGAGCGCATCCACCGATGTGTAGCGGATCTCATCCCGTAGGCGGGCAACGAATTCCAATTGCATGGTCTCGCCGTAAATATCGCGGTCAAAGTCAAGTAGAAACGCTTCCAAACTTGGGATCTGTCGTTCAGGGGTGAAGGTTGGGTTAAGCCCGATGTTTGTGGCTGCCATGAATTTTTGTGAACCCAAATGCGCCCAGCAGGCATAGATTCCATTGGGCGGCATAACCTTGCCCTTGGGATAGTTCACATTCGCCGTTGGGAAGTTGATGGTCTTCCCGCGCCCTTCTCCGTGAATGACCTCTCCGCCAAGTTGATAGCGATAGCCAAGCAATTTGGATGCTTCGCTAATATTGCCGGTTGAAATCAATTTGCGTATTTCGGTGGATGAGATCACGCCGCTTTCGTCGCTGAGGGCTGATACTACTTCGACGGAGTAATTCAATTCCGAGCCGATTTCTGTCAGGCGGGCGGCGTTGCCTTCGCGTCCCTTGCCCAATGCAAAGTCATACCCGATGAGCAGGTGAGATAAGCCGAGACTCTTTTTCAGCGTGGTCATATATTCAAGAGCAGTGGCAGTGGACAGGTTAGGGGTGAAGCGCTGAGTGATGACCACATCCACGCCAAGCGAGGCGAGCAAGTTTGCGCGTTCATCCGGTGTGGTCAAACATCGAATTTCCCTGCCGGTTAAGACGGTGGCGGGGTGCGGGTCAAAGGTTAGCACAACGGCGGGGGCGTGGTGGGCGTGGGCATCGCTGACAAGTTTTTGAATGATCTCGCGATGCCCGCGATGAACACCGTCGAACACGCCGATGGTGAGCCAGGAGTTTTGAAAGGATGCTGCTTCGAGGGAATGATAATGTTGCATAGTATAAAAAAGCCGCCATGTTATGGCGGCACCTTGTCATTGCGAGGAGGGCGCTCTTCCCGACGAAGCAATCTCTATCATTGTGACGGAGATTGTTCACTGCACTTGCGTACAGCGCAAGTGTCGGGCAAAGTGCGCCCTCGCAATGACGTGTTAATTAATCTGAAGTGAAGAAGACTTTCTTTGGCTGCCATTCGGGCGAGCCGTCTTCGCCGGTAGTGAGTTCCATCAATGCAACGAGTTCGCCTTGTGTACTCACGCCGCGGACTTTGGTGACAGTGGGTTCGCCAACGACTTTTACACGATGACCGTGGCGCACGCCTTCGACTTCATCGGGGTTGAGTTCAACGGCAGGCCAATCACCGAGCGCTTCGGCGGCAGGGATGAGGTATTGGTACCAGTTTCCGGCGGTGAAGGCTTCCTGCAATTTTCGCAGAGGCACAGAATCGCGCAGCGAGAAACGTCCGCTTTTGGTGCGGCGCAGCCCAACAAGATACGCACCGCAGCCGAGCTTGATGCCGAGGTCATTTGCCAGCGAGCGGACGTAGGTGCCGGAAGAGCAATGCACATCAATAACCACTTCGGGCGGAGTCCATTCGAGAACTTCGAGATGATGAACGGTGATCTTGCGCGGTTCGAGGTCTACTTCTTCGCCTTTGCGCGCCATTTCGTAGGCTTTGCGTCCCTGTACTTTTACGGCAGAGTAGGGCGGGGGAGTTTGTTCAATTTCACCGACAAACGTTGCCAGCGCTTCTTCAAATTGGGCTTCGGTGACATTCAGCGGGTCGTTCGATAAAGTGACCTTGCCTTCAGCATCGAATGTGTCGGTGGAGCCGCCCAAGCGAATGATGGCTTGATAGCGTTTGTCTGATGCGGATACGTATTCGCTTAACCGTACTGCCGGGCCGACCAGGATGACGAGCACCCCAGAGGCGCGGGGATCCAATGTTCCAGTGTGTCCTGCGCGGCGCAAACCTGTTCCGTTTCGAATTGCCTGCACTACATCATGCGATGTCATGCCGACGGGTTTATCCACAACCAGCGCACCGGATATGGCATTTTTTATGTCCTGACTATTCATTCGTATTCCTCCTTATTATCCTTTTACGTTTTTATTATGACACATTTATCCGAATTTGCAATAGGGTACAAAAGGGCTATTATTTGTCTGATTATCTACAGATTTAGAAGTTCGCGAGTCTTTTTTAGTACTTCCTTTTGGACTTCGCTCAGACTTCCCTCGATATCTGCTCCTGCGGCAGCGGCATGACCTCCGCCTTTAAAGTATTGTGCAATGGGTGAAACATCTACCCCCGGCGCGAGTGCCCGCCAGGAAATTTTTACGTGTTTGTTGCTCTGCTCCACGAAAACCATTCCGACTTTATTTCCGTCAATGGAAGAGATCATATTGATGAGATCGGCATCATCATTGCCGCCATACCCAGCGGATTTGCGGTCTGCAACGGTGAGCGTGCCCCACACAATGCCGTTTTTGCTTTCAAGGCTGGCGAGGCCTGCGCCCCAAAACTTGGCGGCAGGGAATGATTTCCGCACCAGAGAGCGCAT
>Ga0075156_10001857_pt1 | contig 11613 bp, 9 predicted proteins | sample JI81AbrownDNA_FD_70966 | JGI IMG/M metagenome (GOLD analysis project Ga0075156, IMG submission 70966) | Wastewater effluent complex algal communities from Wisconsin, to seasonally profile nutrient transformation and Carbon sequestration -... | ecosystem: Engineered > WWTP > Effluent > Algae...
AGAAGCTGATGGGTCGCCAGAACCTACACCAAAGCGATCGTTTATGGATCGCATGCGTGGTGTTAAGGATAAAGCTAAAGGTCTATTTGGAAAGAAACGTGGAGCTGCTGATTTAGACGGCGATGGTGACCGCGACGGTAGTGCCGAAGACCAACGTCAACAACGCGATGCTGCAGAAGAAAAAGGAATGATGAAGAAGTTTTTTGCAGGTCTTGGAAATAGCGCTAAGAGTGGGTTTGAGGCAGGTAGAGGAGACGGCGGGATTGGCATCATTAAATCCATGATGGGGTTAGTTCCAAAACTGTTTTCAGGTATTGCTGGTGGACTAGGTTTAGTTTTTCAGGCAGCGAAAGGACTGCTGACGTTAAATGTCGGAAAGATTGCTAAAGCAATTGCAAAACCATTAGCTGGCGCTGCACGAATGGCCATGGGCACAGGCGGAATGCTATTACGTGGCGGAATGGCTGCTATGGGTTGGGGCGCTGCTATTTTAACAAGCCCTGTTACATTGGCAGTTGGTGCTACTGCATTAGCGGCATATGCGGGCTATAGCTGGCTTTCCAACAAAATGAAAAACAATGACGTCTTATTTAGATTCCGTATGTTGCAATACGGCTTTAAACATGACGACCAAGATAATGTATCCAAAATCATTCAGACCGAAAAAATGCTACAAGGGATTGTAAAGTTTGAGTCAGACGGATTGGCTACACTTAGCCAAGGCATTAAAGCTGAAACGCTTATGGCGATTTGGGGTATTGATACGACAGATTCTAAAGAGGTCGAGCGATGGATCGTGTGGTTTAGTGGACGATTTAAGCCCATTTACTTATCACATTGTACCGCCGCTAAGACATTAGCAAAGACTGTGGATCTTACTAAAATTGATAACATGAACACCGACGATAGTTTGAAATATATCAAGGCAGTTCACTATGCTGGAGGCGGACAACGCCCTTACGATATCATGGCATCGCCAGTTGCAGGCGGAGATGATTTAGATGTATCGGGCGATGCATGGTTAAGTCACAGTGTAGATAACGAGTATGACGATGCAGTCGAATGGCTAAAGGATAATCGTGAAGAGGTTGATTTAGAAAATCAAGCACAGACCGATCCTAAGAAGGCTAAAGAACTGCAGGATTTAAAAGATAACAAATGGCAAGAGAAAACTAAGCGTGCTTGGGAGAACACGAAGAATGCTGTTTCTGATGGCTTAGACGGTGCTAAGAAATGGTTGTGGGATAAACCTATCGAAGGATGGTCGATGATCGGAAGCGGTGTTGCAAATGTGGCAGCTGGGGCTAAGCAAATGGCTTCAGAGAAAATTGCCACTATGAAAGAAGGCGTAGATAACTTAACAGGATTCAACTTTAAGCACAGAAAATGGGCTAAAGAAAAGCCTGCCGAGTTGGATGCATTAATGGCAAAATACGCACAAATGTACGGTGTACCGTTGTCGCACATGCGAACTACAGCGCTTATTGAATCTGGCGGAAATCCGTTGGCTTATTCCAAGAGTGTTAAAACAGGTAAACCGTTAGCTGTGGGTATTTACCAGTTCCTTAAAGGAAGCGCGGAAGATCCACGCGTTAAGTTGAACATTCCGGGTGGACCAGATAATCGGTTCAATATGGAAGCCAACGTCCAAGCTGGCGCTAAGTATGCTGTGGCGGTTAGGAATGCTCTTCGTAAATCATTAGGTAGAGAACCTGAAAACTGGGAATTATACGCTGCTCACCAACAAGGTGAAGGTGGGTTCCCGATATTGCTAAAAGCAGCGGCGCAAGGTTTAAATCCTGAGCAAGTTATTGTTGATCGAAAGAACAACATAACGCTTCGCCAATCCATGGATCAAAATGGTGGTAAAGGCATGACCGCCGCAGGGTTTGTCGATTTCTGGAGAGCTAAATATCGCTTCCATGAAAAAGACGCAAACAACGGCATCAGTTCAACGCCTGCAAACACAACTATTGCATCTGCACCTGCAGGTAGTGCAGCTCCCGCAACACCTGCAAGTCCTGCGGCCAATGCATCACCAGATGCCAAAGTTGCATCTACTGGTGCAGCTGCTCCAAAAGCAGCTGCTGCAGCTGCTGTAGATAAACCTAAAGCTGTGGCTTCCGCACCAGCGCCAAGTGATAGCAGTGAAGCTGTGGTAAAATCTACACAGCCGAATACTGCTAAAGTAGCTGCTGCCGCAGTGGCTGCACCGCCTGCTACAAAGGCAGTAGACGATGCAGGTGGCGAATCCACATATGTACCTACCTCACCTAGCAACCAAGAGGCGTCTGTCATGCCTGTCAGTACGACGGCAGATCCATCTACACGACGTGTCGTCAGCGATGAAAGCGTAATTCCTGTTGATATCATGGCTCAAAAGGCTAAGGAACAACAAGAGGCTGCTGCTATGATGGCTGAGAAACGTCGACAAGATGCACTCGATACAACATCAACTGGCATGGATGCTGCTGTGATGTTAATGAAAGAACAGTTGCGTGTGATGACTAGCATGGATACCAATCTAGCTAAGATCGAAAGACACATGGCTGCTATGGCTAAATCAGCCGGCACACCGCAAGCTCCAGCACAGCAACGTCAGACACCATCTGCACCACCTAATTTAAAGTTGGTGCAGAATAATCCTACGGTAGAACCGACACAACCACCTGTATCGGTTTCACGTAATAGTTAGTACAGTAACCACAGTGGGGGACTACAATCCCCCACATCCACAATGGGAGAATTCAAATGCCTAGTTGGCTAAATCGTGTCCCCGGTAATGCCTTACATGACAGTAATTGGGTAAGACAGACTTTTTTGTTATCTGGCGAGGATGTTGGACGGTCACGTTATAGAACAGAAACACTAGCAAAACAAAAGTTTACGTCAGCACGCTTAGGTGGGAACTGGACTATCAATAACCCACCGCAATTTACACGGTATGCTGATCCACGTGAAACGGGATTGTCTACGGTAAACGATTGGTTTAAAAATCAAGATACTCAACGTTTGGGGATGGGTCATTACTACAGTGAAGCAATTGATGATACGCGTCAAGAAATTGCTATGCAGTTTGGTGTACCTGAATACAACGGGATGTTGACGTTCTTTACAGGCTTTTATGACAATGAAACCGCGGTCATGTCCAATGAGGGCTTGGGCGTAATTGGCTATTACATTGGTCGTGTAGCAGGGTTGATTATTGGGTTGCCCGTATTACCATTAATTTGGTTAGGACAAGCTGCACGCTTTTTCTTAGGCAGACCTTCCAGTAAATATTACTACATGCGTGAAACCATGCCGTTATATTGGAACCGTGTCAACACGATTGCTAATGGCATTGCGCTGAACATGGGGCTAGTGCCTAAAATCGAACTACCGTTTAATGCTGCACCTAGCGATGGTGCTACACCTGAATTAGATACAGCTACTACGGAATTACGTGACAAAGGTTACGTGGACTATTTTAGCCGTGAAGACTCGGACATCTTTTTAAAAGGTGGGGGCATTGACGTATATGCCATGGCTAATGCGACACAGCGTATGGCTGACAAGCGATATGATATATTAGTTGAGTCTTTGGGTGCAGAGGGCGAAGCAGATGCTATAGAGATCGCGCAACGTGTACGTGATCATCAGAAGACACAGATCACGCCTCCAGAAGGGCAGTTTGTAGATGCGGAGGGTAATCGTGGCCAACGTGCGTATATGGAAAACTATTTGACTACGCGTGCCGCTATCAATGGACCCGGTCGTGCACGTTCATATCAAACCGATTCACGTACACAAACCGATGTTTCCCAGATAAAACAAGAGCAACCTGCTGGCGGCACACCAGAACAAACCGCTGCTGCGGAGGCAGCAGCAAATCCTACACCCATGCCCGGACTACGTCCTAAGTGGGATGCTGTAAATGAACAATACACTGGAAAAGATGCGGCATCGTTTGAAGGTAGTGGTGGTGAGCTAAAGCAAAAGTTAACATCGGGGCTGTGGAGTGGTGATGATACATTTGCTGATTTTTATATGGCTGACCGTCGAGATGGTTCTAAATTCGTACGGTTCCGTGTAGACAATGGCGGTGCTGTGTCAGAATCCTTTTCTAACTCCACAGGCGAGTCCTCCATTCAGTCGACTATTAATAGCACATCAGGAAGCGCACGTAATGCTCGATTTACCTTCAGTGATGGTAATACAGGCGTGGGTGTACTCGATACGGCCATCAATGGTTTAAAGGGGCTTGTAGCAGGTACGTTGGATAGTTTACAGATGTCGGGATTGATGTCATTGGCAGGTTCTGCTTTTGTCGATATTCCTAAGACATGGCAGTCATCTTCTGCTGACTTACCTAGCACGCGTTACACCATGGAACTCCGTACGCCGTATGGCAATCACATGTCTCGGTTCATCAATCTGTTTGTTCCATTGGCATGTTTATTGGCTGGAGCCCTACCGTTATCTACGGGTAAGCAATCATATACGTCGCCTTTCCTGTGCCAGCTATGGCATCGTGGACATGCGCAAGTACGACTAGGGATGATTGATTCATTATCTATCCAACGCGGCACGGGTGGTTTGGGATGGAACATTAACAACGAGTGTCTGGCTATTGATGTTTCGTTTTCTGTAGTAGATTTGTCCACCATTATGCATGCGCCTATTGACACAGGGTTTTCTATCCTACGTCCATGGCGTGGGCTATTGCAAGACCAAGACGATCCATTTAACGATTACTTAGCTATTTTAGGTAATCTGTCTATGGCTGATCAGATATACACGTTACGTAAAGCCATTCGTAATCTGACACGCAAAGCTAATCAAGTAGATGCTTACTTTACACAAGCACATGCAGCGTCGATGATGGATGAAATGTGGCCTACACGTTGGGTAGGTAAAACCATTTCTGCAGTAGTGCGTGGATCGGAAGGTGCTATTGGTGTCATCCGATAGCCAAAAAAAAAAACAGCTTGGCAGAGTGGGGTGTCCCACTCTGCTATGCCGCTTATCGAGCTTTCGCTATCCGTTCATGCTGCCTGCGGTATTACGATGGTAAGTAACCACCGGCATAACCGCGCGCAGGGTCACCGTAAATATCGGTGAGCTGGCTTGCTTTCGATGCCATCCATGCGGCCACTAACTCCGGCTCGCCACCCAACAGACCCACCTTAACGCGGGGGTCGCGCGGACTACCGGGCATGGTGTACTCCATCGGCAGACCGGATATCAACTGGGCATGGTTGCCCAGCGCGATATCTTCGCTAGCGATGGCGTATACATGGCCAGCCAGCTCACCACGTGGGGATGCCTGCAGCTTGGCAATGCTGGCGTCAACAACCTGAATCCATGTTTCTGGATCCATCTTGTTGAACGCCGCCGAGTTGGCAGCGCGCATCGCTTTGAGCGCAGGGATGTCCACTCCCGGACATTTGCCGGCAAAAGCGTGTCCCGGACAGTGATCGCTTGCCGCAATGAGGAAACGATCTTCCCCAAACGCTTCATCGACCACCTCCGATGGTACCCAGTTCACATATTGGAACAGGCGATAAACCTGACCAATTGAACTGGCTTCCCAGAACTTTTCTGGACCTTTGCCGTATCCGGGGTCACCTTTCTTATGGTGATCGCAGACATCCCCATGGATGATTGTGCCACCCGCTACGTAGCATTCGACCCACACCGGGCGGTAGCCGTCCATGTCCTCATAAACGGTGTCGGAGCCGTAGCCCGATAATCCGTCTATCGACATGAGCTCAACTACCTCGTTGGTGGTAGCATCGATCATGGTGGTGGCTTTATAAGCCACGCCGCCATGCACACGTGCTACAGTGCCATCAGCGCCTACGAATGCCGCATGATAAATCTGCGGGGTACAGTCGTAGTGGGCATAGATGTTGCGGATGGCCGCCTCGATTGCAATCATCTCTGGGTCCGAAGCACCCAGAATGAAAACATACTCGGAAATATTGCGTGCAATTTCGGATTTAGTCATGATGAGACTCCTGAATAGGATTGTAAAAAGCACAATAAACTGACTAGGGTCTATTGTACAGGAAGGTTCATAAAAGTAATATGTATCTGAAATAAAATGCATTCTTACAGATGCGGCATATACCCCACCTTGTCGGGTGGGGTATATAGTTAGACATATGCCGCCATGGGGTACAGTGATTTACCGTATTGCGCTAGACGTACTGACTTGTAGTTGTCAGCAATTAACAGATTTAGTTGCATGTCAGGATCCGGGTCTGTACGCATTAGCACTTTAGCGTCTTCAGACATTTTAGTAAACGGCTCTAGATTAGCTACCTGCACAGCTTGACCTGTACCGCCCGTGCCATCACCTTTACCAGTACCATGCGAATCATCACGCAAATATTTATCCCAATCCAAGTTAATGGTCTTAGCCATGGATTTGAGCTCTTCACGTTTATTTACTTGAATGCTGGGTAAATCGATTTCGCACTTAGGTAGAATGTTTGTAAACCCTTTAAACATGCGCAAATTAAAGTCTGGAAACTCTGCACCTAACTTACCGCCACCTAAGTTAAACTTAGCCATTTTTAAATGTGGCCAGTTAAAGTTCTTAAATGCATCTTTCAATCCATTGGACAAAAAAGAATTGCGTTCTTCTCCTTCTGGAAACATATCCATCATGGACTCAAACATGCCGTCCACACCTAGCTTAGGGAGTTTACTAAACAAATTCCGCATGGACTTAAACTTTAATCCAAAATCAATGCCTTTAAATCGGTTCTTACCTAATGCCCCATTGAGCATATCTAACAAACCTTTGCCATCGCCGTTAGAACAATGTGCAGAGCCACCGTCAAATGAAATGCCGTAACCACTGTATTTATCCGCTAATCCTTTTACACCCTCTAGACGATCCTTTAAAGAGGATACGCCTTTTAACTTACCAATCAATCCTTTAGCATCTACGTTAAACCCAGCCGATGACAATAGACCACCCATGAGCTTTTTCTTCAGGTCTGCAGGATCACCAAAGCCTTTGAGTACAGATGACCCCAACACATCCTTTAAACGACCTAACGCTACGTCTTTAGAGACTTTACCACGCAATGCACCTTTGACCAATGTCTGTAACTGTTTGTCATCTGCAGCGCCTTTGACGGCCGCTACGGCAGACGATAGGGCTGTTTTCTTAGCTGAATCTAGCACCGCTGTAGTAGAATTTATAGCCGTGGTCAAACCATCGGGTTTTGTATATGCATCGATGACCGCAGCAGCATCTGTACCCTTTGTTAACAGGGTAGTTTTTGATAATTTGTTAAGTGACATAAAAAATATCCTCAGTTATAAAAGGGCATAGAGCCATTCTGCGCAAGCGACATGCTCACACAGAATGGCGTTGTAATCAATCTTCTTTATGGAATCTTAGTTTGCTAGCGGGTACAATCAAGTCGCCGTTGTCGTCTTCATCGGTAGTTCCTTCGGGTGGGATATGGATATCCACAACTTTATAAGCTTGTGTGATATTGTAGGTTTTATGGCCAAACTTAAAGCTAAATGAAAACTCAACCATGCTAGGCTTCAACATCTTTACGGCTTTTAGAAACACTTTCCAAGACATGGACGGACGTACCAGTTCTTTGATAAAGTTTCCGCGAGCAGAAGAGCGACGTTTCAAATCCGTGGCTACACCGTTTTTAGGATCATTTAACCAATCGTAAAGCAGACGATGGAATTTTTCAGGCTGAACATCCAGTTCTAACAAAAGCTGTCGATAGATTCGAGACAAAACCCCCGTGGCTTCCATGACACGTTTGGTAGGGTCACGCAATAAATCATCGATTGCTGATGTGTTTTGTTGGTTCTTCGGTATCATAGTTTAACTAAGGATGTTAATACCATCCCCTCCTGTACGGCGTAGAGGTCTTGAATGACTGCGCTAGCTCTACGCAAATAGTACAACTGGAGCGATTCATCACACCACTCTTCCAAGGCATCGTAAAATGCCATGATTCCATTTCTCAACGCGACTTGATACTCTAGAAGTGATATGGAACCACCATTATCGTTGACGAGAAACTCGTCTATCGTAGGGTGCCATTTGCCATAGCTTGGGAATAAATGCTCGTCCTCTAAAAAGGAATGAGTCTTTATTTTCTCCACGACATACAATAGCCAATTTGTTAAATCGGTTGCACGCTTGGCTTTGACATACACCTGTATTTTTTCACCCTTATCAAAGGTGTACTGTTTACACAATACATCATCCGCTACGCCAGATAACATAACAACATGTTCTAGCGTTGCTTCAAACGATTGTCGTCTATCTTGTTGAATCAATGATAGACGATAACTTAAAAACTTATTACGTAAAAATAACATCAACGTATTAAACATTATACTTCCTCACTACACAGCCTCATTAAGATGATATGTGTCTATAACTTTTTAGTTGGAGGTTTTTATGGCCAATCCAGTGGTCCAAAACGACGAAGATGAAATCCTGAATTATACGCAACAATTACGGCGAACATTTGTAGATCAAATCACTGAAAAAGGTGCGCGCATTCCTACTGACCAAGATGGTGCCAATTTAATGTTAAATGCATTGAATGACATGGACCGTCAGGCATTAGGTCGTAAGCGATTGAAGGTAGATCAAAACTTAGGCGACACCATGAAACAAGGTGCCGCCATTATTGCTACCGTGTTAGATCGCATGTCAGCAGGACCTAATCCATTCCGTGGTGAGGGACGGCTTGTGGGTGTAGTGCCAGAACACCCACAAGAACTTGCTGCTATTGAATTAGTACCCGGTGAATTGGATGACATGGCGCATGATTTAAATTACAATGATTTCATGGGAAGCAAATAATAAGTGAGGAGTTAAGTCTCCTCACTTTTTGCCGTACTTGCATCATCCCGATTTGTAAGCCCCATCAAACTAAAATCTGCTGTAGGCAGGAATTTAAACCCCACGATATCCGCCATGAACATTTGTATTGCATGAAATGGACTTACACGCTCTTTCGTAGGCGGTGTGATTTCCATTTCCTTCTTAACCTCTGCAATAGATGATATCAAGTGTGGTGCAATGACAATCGTACGTGGAATAGGTCTGGGTTGTTTGTTAGGACTAAACGCCTTTTTAATCCATGTAGCAATATCGTACATCACAAGCACAGTCCATCCGTTGGTGGCAATGAACTCAGTGCTTAACACATCAGGTGGGAAATACCCTAGCGTAACAGCCTTGTCTAATCGTAACGATGTAGTGATGTTATCTATCCAGATTTGCTGTGTCCCTTCATGGATAACGTAGGGATACATGTTTATCATTATCTGCACATCTTGCACCTGCGCATCATTCTTATTAGCCGTGCGTATTCGCTCGTTAATGAGCTGATTTAAGAATAAGGTAGCGTCGGTAGGTGCTGAGTAGTAGAGGGTATCTAAATCGCGTTCTGCGTAGGCTCGCGTGTAAATGTCACGGTCTATGGCGGGGTTTAATAACCATAGCTCATCAGTAACACGATTAGCGTAATCGTCGGTTAATAACGACTCAGCTAACGCATCACTCATGAGCGCTACAGTACCTAGACGTGTGTCTAACAACACGTCGAGTTCTATTAGAAACTTATCATCCATCTACCACATCCTTACGCACACGGCGTGGTGGTGGTGTGAATTCAGCAATTACAGCACCTGCATCAATGCTCAATATAAACATCAGATACAGGAACACGACCCATGTGTCTGTACGGAAACATGTCTCCCATTGTGCCTTAGTCAAACCACGTTGTACATGTTCATCAGGAGTGATAGATGCGTAATTATCTTGGCCGCGTTTAGCTGGATCACGAGGGCGTCGTGTTACTGTGATGGATTCTGCCAATCGTTCAAAGAACTTTTGTTCATTGTAATTATCTAACAATGATAAGCGGAACATGATTTCGCTAGTGCCTAACATGATAAAATCAAAGATAAGCTCATGCTCTACAAAGTCTGACCAAAAGCTAGTAATGTTAGGTGCGCTTAATGAATACCACCGTGTATCGTTTTTAATCCGTACCAAGAACGCTACGAGTTCTTCTAAGCGCTCTTTGGTATCGGGAGCATTGGACGTGTGATATAACGCTACGGCTATGCGTTCACGAAATACTTCGTACACAACGCCACGATAGTCTAGAAATGATGGGTTAGGCGTTGTTGTCAAGATGCATCCCCTTTAATAGAATTGAAAACGTAGTGGTGGCTTTTGCACGTGAATTCAAATGGTAGAATGTTTCCATCCGTGCACCGCCAGTGTCATGAATCATTTTATCCATAGCTCGCATAGCGGTTAAGTCACCACCACGGAACTTAATCAACTCCTCAGCTGATTTATCACAACCCTGTGCACGTAACCCCAGTAACTCAGGGAATGAGATAGAAGAACCTTTGCTAGCACCAGTAGGTTGATCGGTTAAATCATCTACATGTTTGTTGTCTTCAGGCACCGACATTTTGTTTTTCAATGTCTGGATTTGTCGACGGATGGGTAGCCATAGGCACAGATGTTTGTATTTGGTTTTATAGGTCATTCCCGTGACGGCATCGGTGAGCCATAAGTGATGGAATAGCTCTACACCCCATTCTTTAGCTAAAGCAATGTTACGGGCGGTGTCCATTTGACCTTCTTCTAGGTTAGGTGCAATGACCGATATGTAGTCATCGCCATTCTCTACAGCGGTCATGTACGCATCAAACTGTTTATCCGTCATGTGTGCAAAACGGGTTTTCAGGAAGTTAGCGTTCATTCCGCTGGGGTCCATTTTTGCAATCATGGAAATGATGTAGTGTTCTGCATCTTTACGATTATTAGCCATGGTGGATATCTCTGTAATTAAGTGGTCACAAAAGATGACCACGTTATGTTTACATCCAATAAGGTTTGTACTTCTTGGCACGCATGTTTAACAAGTCCATGGTCGATAAGAAAGGCACGGGATGTGTTTCGTTATTAAACGTCCACCATCCACGCGTAGCCAGTAATTGATCCCAATCATAACCCATGGCTTTTAAATCATCGAATAGAACCTGTGGTGTACACATGAACTCACGTGGTAGATGACGCCACAAATGTGCCATCTGACATAACTCCGATGTAATCTCTAATGCACGTTCCAATGTAGGGTTTTCATTTATCTTACCACGGATTTTGGTTCTGCTGAGTTTTACATCTGGCAATAACTCTAAATAGAAATTCTGTAGATTTCCACCAATACCAAAACGACCATGGTCTTTCAAATAGTAGTATTCACTTAATCCTACTTGTAAACCCTCACTCTGCGAGAAGATCAAATCAAACGGTAATCCCGATGGACCACCTTTACCACGCAGGTTGCACAATGTAGTCAACACCAAATCAGTATCGCCTTTTAAATCATCGTCAGATGACCGCGGAAACTCTACCGTCTTATCATCCTGTAACATCATGGCAGCACCCATGATCCACCACACGTTGGCAGGTAAGTATAAGAACTTCTCTGGTACGTTTTTGATTTTGATTTTATTGTTCATAAAAATCATTTTCTTACGTGGCGGAGAACGAGGATCTAATTGATGCACATCGCCTGTATGTGCAGTCATCATTAAATG
>Ga0075156_10001858_pt1 | contig 11607 bp, 7 predicted proteins | sample JI81AbrownDNA_FD_70966 | JGI IMG/M metagenome (GOLD analysis project Ga0075156, IMG submission 70966) | Wastewater effluent complex algal communities from Wisconsin, to seasonally profile nutrient transformation and Carbon sequestration -... | ecosystem: Engineered > WWTP > Effluent > Algae...
CAAGACATACAAACAGCAGTGGATGACTAAAAGAATCTGGCCAAAGTAATGCAGTACTTACAAGGGACTAGGGAGCTAACACTGACCATAGAGTCAAGTTACCACCATAGCTGGTGCGTAACTAGTTCATATGCTGTACACCCAGATATGGGGAGCCATAGTGGGATATTTATGACTTTGGGTAATGGTGCGACATCCTCAGCATCCAACAAGAAGAAGCTCAACACCGAGAGTTATACAAAATCCGAACTGGTGGCTATAGATGACTCAATGGCACAGGTCATATGGATCAGGCATTTTCTCGAAGTACAGGGTCAGTTCATACTGAACACCACAATATACCAAGACAACAAGAGCAATATTCTATTGGCTAAACATCCAGTAGCAGAAGAACACAACATCTGCATATAAAGTGTTTCTTTGTAAGAAACAAGATCCAAAAAGGTTGGGTGAAGGTCACATTTTTTCCTGTACACAAAATGATAGGAGACTTCTTCACAAAACATTACAAGGCACGCTATTCGCCTTAATGTGAGAAATATTCTAAATCTGCCTGGCAGTTCAAGCTCTGCTGTGCAAAAGGCTGTTTTCGAAAATCGAAAATATGGTATTGGGGAAAATGAGCAGACAATAAATTATGGTGCAGTCAGACAAGTTGGAGTGAACACAGATGAAAGGAAACTTCTGGAAACACACAGCAATGTGACAGGAAAGAAAATCATAAGACTCGAAAAAAATGCTAAGAACACTCGAAAATTGTTTAAAGTTGAAATTACGAGATCATGCTTCTCGCACTGGCTCATAACTCTTAATTTTATCAGAAAATTATTAGAATATGACTTAGTTTTGGTTTACTGCTAAATTATTTTTACATTTTCAACAGCTATTGCAAGTATAAATCCTGATATAGACGTGGACTGCAGAGCATTTAGATTTGGTGGTAGCATATCCCCAAACTACATTGTTGGAAAGCTCTTTACTAGGATGACCGAAGGTTTAAAAACTTGATTGATACAAAACTTAACAATACCACATACTGCAACTTTTTGAAAAGATGTACAATAATCTTGTTTGGTCATTTGAGAGAAGAAAAAATAATTCATATGGTACAGAAATCTCAATGGGGACACTGGTAAAGATAGCTGCCAGGTGCAAGAATACCGCAAAGAGTGATGTAAGAGTTCTGTAAGAGTGCCGCAACAGCATCGTCACTTCTGGAGTGATTGGCAACAGCCTGAACAATTGATCTAAGTAAGAGCAAGGCAATCTAAGCAACAACAGGCAAGAGAAAGGGACAATGTGAGGATTAACAAAATTATAGGTATAACTATTATTAGGAACTGTTAAGAAGGATCTGTAGGTGACTATTTGAAAGCGACTTGACACAGAGCAATACGCATTCCCAGATAGTACAAGTGCCAAGTGATTCTACAACACAATCACTCAAGAAGTCCCTCAGTGGAAAGAACCAATAGAAAGCATTGAAGTAAGTCAAAATCAAAGAGCACAGAGAAACAAACTCACAATGTATGGAAGGGGCAGAGGTGGAGGAGAAAGAGGTAGACCAATGGAAGAGGTCGATATAACATGAATAAATACAGTCTAAAGAGATTTAAAACCTACAACAAGACAAAGCTGCCAGATGATGTCTACAAATTTACATCTGTATCCAAACAAGTAGGAAAGTTTAATGAGATCACACATTATATACAAACCTATGTCCAGCAGACATACGTCTATGGAGGTGATATTCAGAAGGCATTGGATGATAATAGAGAATTCGATTTTAGTGCTATCATGCCAAAGAGAATCCGATCAACAAATTAGGATGTGGATTTTAAGGTACAAGAAGATGAGGATTACAAGATAATTTGCAAGGCCGAGTTGCAGCTTTATCTGTAGCGAAAAATGTTTAATAAAGGAAACCAAGAGAAAGGGTACTCCCTACTCTGGTTGCAATTTTCAAAGAAGTTGTAGCATAAGATTCAGAATAGACAAAATTAATTGTCAATCAAGAATGACCCTATCAAGCTATTGAAAACCATTCAGCTTCATTCACTGACCTGTGAAGAAACTGATATGATGTCCAAATTGTTGATGATGCGTTGAAGAATCTGATCAATAACAGAGAAGGATGATGAAAGCCTCATTGATTATACAGCAAGATTTAAATCCGGGTGAGATTGTACATCTTGGAGGGCCTATAGTTCTACTCAAAATTATTGAAAATGATACCTCATCAGCAACCTAAAAAGAGAAAACAACAACAGCCTGGGAAGGATACATGGCACACCTATACATGGAGAGTGCTGATCAAGCCAAATTTAGATCTCTTTTATCCAATATCAATAATCTTTGGATCACAACCAGTATCCAAACCCTCTAGCTGAAGCAAGATCAATTCTTTATCAACATCAATGGGACGAAGAATGGAATAAAGGAAAAAGTAATGAAGAGAGATCCAGACTCAAAAACAAGTATAAGGACACCAATAGTAAATCCGACAAGACTAAATCTTTGAAATCACATTTGCACAAACAGAAAATGTGTACTATTATTGTGGAACGCAAGGGCATTTATCCTCAGTATGCCAACACAAAGATAAGCCAGTGACTGAATGGCATATCAACAAAACTAAGCAATTACAACATATCCAACAATTCATGAAAGCAGAACATGCAGATAATGCAACAATTGGACAAATGCCTAGTACATCATTAGCATCCAGCACTACAGATTACTGAGATATTTTGCATTGGACAACAGGAAAACAAATCGTTACGATTGGAAATATTGGGATGATCTTATCACAGAAGCAAATGGAGACCAACATGAAAAATTGGATCTTATCGGACAATAAATCTACAATTCACTATTTCTGAAACCAGGAGATGGTTACAAATATCCATAAATCACCAACTACAATGGCAATCAACACAAAGCTGGCAATTTGAGTACTAATTTGCAAGCAACACTGCCTGGCTTAGGTGATGTCTTGTTTGACATGAAGGGCATGGTAAATGTTCTAAGTTTGGGCCTGATAGAAGACAGATATCGAATCACATATGATATATCAATTGAGTCTGCCTTAATTGTGCACACCAAAAAAGTGGCAAATTGAAGTGTTGCAGGAGTGCTGAAGGCCTCTATTACTATAAACCTGACCTCAAGAATGGTACCAAATTGGTACAGACAATTGATGACAACAAAAGCTTCTATACTGATAGACAAATTGTATGCGCCAAACAGCACAAGAGTTAATGCACACTTTGGGATGTTCAAGTTTCGCAGATCTCAAGCACATTAGAAAGTGAACGCTATCATGGACTGTCCTATGACAGTTGATGACATAATCCTGGCCGAAAAGATCTTTGGACCAGAAGTGTCATCCCTTAAGGGAAAGACAGTGCAACAAACATCAATGCCTCTAGGTGATGATATCATTGAGATTCCAAGGGAACTCATTGCAGCACAAGAAAAAGCAATCCCATCTGGCAACAGAGACTGCAGAGAAGTTGATCATAATTTAGTCCAAGAGAGATTATGAGTCAACAACATTTAGACTATGTCAAGCATTGTAGTGTCTGACAGTTCAGTTATGTTCAAGCTCATGATTTACACAAGCCAAAGAATACACATCAAGCACAAACCATTAATTGCATTTACATATGACCAATCTATAACCAGCAAGGTAGGCACACTATCTTTATAATTTATCAACTCATTTTTATTGAAGACTTTGCCAAACCAGATTGTATGGCAAGATTTGTGCTACAAGACAAGGCTGGAATCAATTGTATGACAAGATTTGTGCTACAAGACAAGTCTGGAATCAAATTTTATGACTCCACTACTATCGCAGGAGTGTATCACAACCAGAACAATGCCGATCAATCTGACAATGTATTCAGAGATCCATACTACATACACAAAGAAAAAACCATCAATAAACTTGTACTAGATTGTCAGATATCAGAAAAAGAAATCAACTTAGAGATGGATTCTGAATATTAGAAAATTGTGGTTACAAGAGTGAATGAAGCTCTACTATATGTACATGTACTCAAGGCATTATATGGCATGCAGGTTTCAGCATTTCTATTCTGTAAGAAACTCAAAGGGGATCTCATTGGATTTGGATTCAAAGTGAAACCATATGATCCATGTGTTGCAATCGCCTAACATTTCAAGCAATGAAAGACGCTGTATCCAGATGGCTTGTAAATGCCGCATTTGCAGTGCATCCTGATCAAAAAAGTCATACAGGATATTATATGACTGCGTCAGTGCAAGCAGAAAACAAAAACTTAATACCAGAAAGTTCAACTGAAGCGGAGCTAGCAGCAACAGATGATGATGTTCGTCCTACCATCAAGATTTCTACTTGAACAAGGATATGATGTCAAGACTATACTCTATAAAGATAACAGGAGTGTAATGCTTATGGAATCAAATGGTCAATCGAGTGCCGCAAAGCGCTCCAGACATCTGGACATCATGTGGGATTAGTCTTCATAAAATATTGTCCAACAGAAGAGATGGTAGCTGATTACATGACAAAACCTCTTCATGATTCAAAATTTACTACATTTCGCAGCATGCTTATGAACCTAACAAATCAACAATAATTCCTGTTATAATCGTTAATCATTCCGACAGCAGGAGTGTTTTGGCTCATTCTAGAAAAGAAAAAAAACTCATATGGTACAGAAATTTCTATGAGGACACTGATATAAAAAGCTGCCATGTGGAAAATTGCCACAAAGTGCTGTAAGAGTGTCATAAGAGTGCCGCAACAGCATCGTCACTTCTTGAGTGATTGGCAGCAGCCTGAACAATTTATCTAAGCAGGAACAAGACAATCTAAGCAACAACAGGCAACAGAAAGGGACAAGATCAAGGATCAACATAAGAATAATAAGTATAAATATTATTGGGAACTGTTAAGAAGGATTTGTAGGTGACTTTTGGAAGACAGCTCGACACAGAGCAATACACATTGCCAAATAGTACAAGTGCCAAGTGATATTACAACAAATCTGAACAATTGATCTAAGCAGGAACAAGACAATCTAAGCAGCAACAGACAACAGAAAGGGACAACATCAAGGATCAACAAAAGAATAATAATTATAAATATTATTAGGAAATTTTAAGAAGGATCTGCAGGTGACTATTGGAAGACAGCTCGACACAGAGCACTACACATTGCCTGATAGTACAGGTGCCAAGTGATATTACAACAAATCTGTTTCCGGAAATACTTTAGAAATCATAACGGAGAAAATGTTAATTATAACAATGAAAAGTTCACTAACTAGGGAATGAGAAGGATGCCAAACAAGAACTCTCAGAGCTTGGAATATTTAAAATAATGAATACCTGATACTTCATATGCGAAGGTGCTTTACAGTCCAGGTTGAGTGGTGAACCAAAGCAAAACCAACAAAATGCAGACTCAAGCCGCGGGGGAATTCCTCTGGGATACAACCCTCATCATCATCGAATTCAGCATAGTTATTATAATATAATATGTTGACCTTAAAATAGCTTGCAAAGTGAATGTCGCACAAAATTTCTCCTACAATATGCAAGATGCGAATGTGATTAACTTATGAATGACTCATTGTCTTTTCAAGTAAATAATAAATTATCAGGCAATGAAAACATGCCGAGACTTGTTTGTTTCATTTTTTGAAGTTTATGGTACTCCATCTAAATGAACACAATATTTGCTTTTGATTCGGCATCATGGCTTGGGATGAAACAGGTTTTTGTTCAGTTCCTGTGTGAATCTGGGTTGAATCGTAGCAACAGTTACGAGTTCAGGATGCAATTTCACCTTGGCTTATCATATCCTCACTCTCATCCAGTGCAGATCTCTCATATAAAGTGTTGGCTTCTTCTCGGTTCCGCTGTTCTGAAATCTGAAGTGCACGAAGCAAACGCCCATCTCCTGTTACAAATGATGTTTCATCGTCTGTGGTCATGTCATCTCTTGATCTACTAGTAGAAGATGTGACTCGACTTTCGTTATCAACTTCTTGAATTGAATGCAGACGGTGTTTGTCGATATCTTGTGAAGATTGCTCATTAGGGAGCTGCTTAACGATCGAAGATGTTACCATCGTGGAATCAATTATCTTTTTTATGCGTTCTTTTTTTTCTTCCTCGGTCAAGCTGGTATGGCGTAGTATTACTTGTATTAGTTCATGACGGTTCTCAACAGGCTGACTATCATCTGTTGAAATTGAAGATTCTACGTTTAGAACCGTATGGGTCTTGTTCAAAGAAATATCATCTTTCCCAATTTCGAGCTGAGGCGAAAATTCAGCAACAGATGATGAGGCATTTGTTTTGAGAAGTTCTTCATCTACGGCTTTAAAAGATGTAACAATTGTGGATGTTTGCAGCTGCCGCAGTTTTTGTGTCTTGGTGGATGCAGCATCTTGCAGTATTGACTGCCTTTGCGAGGAAAGATTGGGAATCTGCTGAATAAGTTGTAATTTCCCGGTTTGTGTCAAGCTTGCATCAGCTAAAATTGCCATGACAGTTCTGTCTTCAGTTAAAGGCTTGCTTTCAACTGATTTATCCGAGTTTTCCTCACTTCCACAACCTGATTCCGGCCCAAAAGCGCCGTGATCCGACAATCTTATACCACTGCGAAATGAAGAAGACTCGGAGCTTGGACTAGGAGATTGAACATAAGTTATGCCGCCAAATGGCGCGCATGGATTTGATGACGGAGAAGCAGATCCAATAGATATTCCACTGTCATAATATTTACTGTATCTCGGCTGCTCAGAAGAAGGCGAAAAGTAACTTCTGAGTCTCCTTCCTGATGGTGCAGAAATTTGGGAAGATGCAAAGGAGCGAACGTCACCATCATTTAGAGACGCTGGAAGGTTTCGAAAGCTGCTAACAGGAGAAACAGCATAAGATCTTAAATCTTGTGATATCATTCCGTCCTCTCCATACTCAGTGTTTGGTGACCTTAATTCATGATAAAAGTCAGGAGATGCGAGAACAGCACGAACACTTACGGCTCGTGGGAAAGCAGCGCGTTCGAAATCTTGCGGGTGCATTTCTGAGACTTGGAGCGAGGATGCAATTGAGGTAAATCCATCATCGATTTGAGTTGATTGCGCCTTGTACCCCGGGACGTTGTTGCGTGACTTGAACTCAGAACTAGATTCATCGTTCTGCGCCAGTAATTGATGCTTGTAGGGATCATAGACTTCATCTTGCTTCAGACTACGAGAATCATCGTACGTATTTTCGTAAGACGCAGTGTAGCCGTCGTCGAATCTCAAGTCTGTTTCCAAGGTTCTAATCGTACTTTGCTTGACTAAACCATTAAAAGGACTGCCACAGGACATCGTCTCGCGACCTTCTAAGTCGTATTTTCGCTGTTCCTTTTCCCTCTTAGTTTTGCGATGGAATAAGAAAGCAACACATAGAACCAATAAGAGCGCTAGGCCGCATGCAACCCATACGTAAATAATCCAGCTCTTATCATCTGACGGAGGTGGTTCTTGGGATGGAGGAGATGGGTTCATCGAATTCAGTAACTCAGGCGGCATGGGGAAAGAGACGGTCTCAGCCTTTACACTGCGCGCTTCCGCGAATACTTGACCCAAATCTTCAGATGACTCTTTCAAGCCCGAGATAAAATCGTCGCCTGAATCATTGAAGGAGTCTTCTACTAGTGATGAAAAGTCTACGACGGGAGGCGGACTGTATTCACCTAAAATTGTTTGATAAACGTCTAAAGAAGGTTCATCTTCAGCTGCTCCTTGCAAGTACCTTCGAAAGACACCTGGAATCGATAACTTGAGAGCTCGACTGACTTGTGAGGGATCTATGTTAGGGGAAACAACAAAATGAGTGATTTTGATAGGTGGGGCATCATTGCGGTTAACGCTTTTGTCCAAAAAACCGGAGCCCACTTCTTCGAAGTACTTTCTAACACTATCATCACTCAACGTAGAAAGCTGCCGAAGAGCACGTCTAGACATGCCTTTTATTGACAACTTGATTTGGGTTTCCAACCCACCTCCCATGGATGTTGGTTTTGAGGTTGGTGCAGGTGATGGGGACTCAGTTTTGATTGTAGAATAGACAACAACACCGTTCATACCTGCAGGATTTAACATACCAGCGAAAGCATATTTGATAGAGCTCCCTGAAAATATCTTTAGATCGGAGTTCTCTGCCCAAACAGATCCTTTACTGAAGCCCTCGGAACCAGTGGATAATAGAATATATGACCCTTCGGAAAAAGTTATGTAAAAACCGTGCCTGGAACCTTTGTTGATCAGGGTTGGGGAGATCTGGACTTCGACCAAGTTAACCTTTTGACCAGCACTCGTGGTTTCTTCTGTTTTGACAAAGGAAACGAGAAGTTTGGTCCAATCCTTTTTTATGCTTTCATGTCCTTCATATGGATTATTAATGTGGTAAACTTGAATCGTCTCCAATACGTTTTGTGAAAACGAGCCATAAAGAGCCAATTTCAGACCCCGAACCACAACGTTCTGTGCAGATGCTGCAATGTCAAACATCACTCCTTGTCCTTGTGATCTGCCAGATACGGGCGCACGAAGTTGTTTCAAGTCGTGCGGCTCCATCACTTCAGCGGCAGAAGGTGGAGCTGTCTGAGTTGTTGTTGGCATTAAAGTGGGAAGTGCTGTGGGAACAATCGAAGGAGCGCCAGAAGGTGCTTGTGTAGGTTCTGAAGTAGCTTGGAGAGCATAAGTCAAATTACCATGCCATAGACGTCCTTCGAAGAACTGATTGTAGTCCTCGTTTTGAGTAAAATTCACTGGAAAAATTCCGACACCAGCACCCATGTAAATTTTGAGCTTGTCGTCCTCTACCCATGGCTTGCTACTTTCAAAATCAAGGTGTTCAGTATACAATACGTCAACTGTGGCCATAAGTATTAAAATCGTTTGCACTGATTCCCGGGGAACGAAAAATGGAGTCAAGCAACCTTCGCCACAAGTGTAGGTAGCTCCAAACTCATAATCGTCTGGCGCTCCCATTAGAACCACAGGAGTTGTTGCCTGAAGCTTCCAATTTTTGCGATCTAGTCTGTCCATGTCTTTGTAGCTGCCAAATTTGGTGTATATGACCAACGCGGCGGAATTCATCGAACTTAATGGTTTTTGTGTATTAATCGATATAGAAGTAATCACAATATTATCCTCCTTCGTCTCAATATCAAAAACGTTACCGTGAGAGTAGCGGCCATTTCCTTTGATGTCTAAGCCTGTTCCAATACTCGCAAAATCATATAAAGCATTTACATCCACGGATGGCATCAACACGTCTTGCATTTGGCGCGTTTCTTGGGTGTGACGCGTTATGCTCCGATAAGTTTGTAATGGTGGACGTGCTAAGGTCTCTAAATTATCCTGTTGGACACGCGACAAATGATTAGAAGTTGTGGTCATTGAGTGAGGTGAAATGTGCGGATCGGAAGATTTCAGCCTTGCATGCTGCGAGTGAAAGAGACCGTCCTGGTATCGCTCTTCTGGCGAGGGTCGAACATCGACCAGCCGACGCCGTTTAACTTCGGATGAGGAGTCAAGTATACTGGCGATGCCGAAAATCTCATCAAAAAGTGCGAGGTCGGACGAAGCTTTGAACTGTTGTCGGCTCATTTTGGGGGAGGGAATTCCCGTATCCAGCGAAAGCTTAAATCCGGATGTACCAGTTGTATTGTGTTTGTCCTTCTCCGTGTTCTGATGGGGGAGTTCAGAGTGCGATTTTAGAGGGTTGGCTGTTGCAATGTAAAATCCTCCAACAGAAAGTGAACACAATATCATCGGCCGTATTAAACTCATGCACAGTGTCGTCAGGAGGCCGAAACCTAAGTTTTTGCCATGGTTCGGAATCCGAGACATTTGGCCATGTTTACTACCGGTAGATTCTATCGTAACTTTAGCAGAGTTTCCGACATGCCTTCTGCAATATCTAGCATACACAAGATTAACACTCGAACTTAAAGCTTCTTCGTGAGACCAAATAAAGGATGATAATTGAAGAGTCATGATATAACTTCTTCGCGACAGATCTACAACCACCTCTTAACCTAGCGAAAGAAGTGTTTAAAATTTAATAAAATGGGACGACGCAAAACTGGTATAGGTTGCTACGAACATTGCCCAAAGACATAATACACACACCAAAAAAGACTTCAAGACCTGTATGGCAATAGGTTTGACAGGAATTAGTCGTAGTGCCTATCGTCTTGTTGCTGTTTCGTGAAGACCATCCAGATAGCCATCAAGATTGATTGATATCTCATAACCACATATACGTGTGTTAATTTTGATCATAACGTTTCTGTACACACTTTGGCTTCGAGCATTCAGTCATTGGCTAAAGTGTGATTATTCTCATGCATCGCAAACTTACATAAATTCCATTCTACGGTACAACCTTTACTGCGCAAGGACTAGAGAAATTTAGATATATATAAGTATCGTGTCCGATTAATCTACCTATAGAATAGTGCCAAGATACATATAAGTATCGTGTCTCATTAATCTACGTAGCATGGTGCAATACTACCAATATTCGATTGACCTTAACTTATCACATATAATTTGATGTGATTGAAGTACAGCAAGACATATTTCGATGCGGGTGTAGTCTTCTTTTTACACAACCCCATATTGTAACCTTTTCAAAAATCTAATAATGGCTCAATTCAATACGCTGGGTATCAACACATACAAGTATGTTTATATGATACCATCATTTGAGATCAAGTTGTACAAATCATTTTCTTTATTTTTTTGCACACAAGTTAGAATCGCCCATTCAGTTAGAAAAGAACGACAATGAGAATGAAACCGTGTTGTGGCGTGGTCGTCCGAAAGCAATTCCAAGTACTGCAACAAGTAGCTTTTTACATGCCGCTTGCTCCATCAACAAAAAATAATAGCTATTATCAAATCAAGAATACTCAATAGAGATGATGCACTCCTAGAAACGATTTCGAAATAGAAATTTCCAAATACTCAATTAACAACCATAAGCTGATTCACATCTCAGATCCTTTAACTGATGCACATTCTATACGAAACTCCAGTGGGTTATCAGATAGCCTCCTTTTTACACTCTAACTATTGCTGCAAGTGTTGCGATTTTTTTATGATGCTGGTGCAAGTCATCCGTGAGATTTTGTTTTGGAAAAAGCTTGCTATGGTTAATAAAGGATCTGTGTAACAACCATCATTCGTCTGATTTGCCTATGAGTTTTAAATGATCTGATACTTAGTTTTGGTAGATCAGTGTCGTCTCATAAATCATATGATTATTTGAGTTTGCAATTCTTGGCTCTCAATACTATCGTTGGTCAAATGTAATACTAGAACGTAGATACAGAAATTCCTGGCAGCAACCTTTTCGTCTTGTTAATTTTTCCGTTCAAACAACTGTTTCTATAAATGTTACTGAATCTAGGGTCGTGTTAAAATGAAGCCTTAAAGAAAGCAGCCTGCATTTCAAGGAATCTTGGGGGTAATTTTAAACTAAGTAATGCAAAACACACACAACGGCTATTGATATGCATTTCCGAAATAATTTTTAAAT
>Ga0075156_10001859_pt1 | contig 11603 bp, 10 predicted proteins | sample JI81AbrownDNA_FD_70966 | JGI IMG/M metagenome (GOLD analysis project Ga0075156, IMG submission 70966) | Wastewater effluent complex algal communities from Wisconsin, to seasonally profile nutrient transformation and Carbon sequestration -... | ecosystem: Engineered > WWTP > Effluent > Algae...
TATTATTTGAGCAAATCATTATCAGAGCTACTTGCAAGTGTGCGAAGATATGTTATGAAGTGTAAAGGCTTAGTGGTAAATTTGTTAAAAAAAAGCATGAAAACATTAAACAACAAGTTTGCGACTTAGATTAAGCTGAAGATCATCAATATGATGAAGGGGGCATTTCTTAAGAAGACACAATCATGATCCTATTTGAATCATAAATGAAATCAAATAAAGAATCACGAAACCTAAATGAAATTCCAATATAAAAGGAAATAGAACAGTTACGGAGGAATCAAAAAAAGTCCAGTCTGGACAAAAATACAAAACATGTGGTAAGTAACATGATGATAGCTGGAAGCGTGCCTATAGTCGGTAAGTATTTTCGTAGAAAAGACAAATTAGGGGCAAAAGAAATTCAAACTTGATGGTGTAGAAATTAATTTAATAAAATATTAGACGGATGTCAATTTAGCTTCAAATCGCGTTTTTGTGTTTTCGTTCATGTGAATATTTTTAAGATAACGAAATCTTATTGGCTAACCTCGAGAAAACGCCTTTTAGAATAAGATAATCGTTTTTGGTTCTCATTTTTTCATTCAAATTCTCATCTCATCTGTTTTCAGTCGTGTTACCATATAAGCCATTATGTGTACGGCTTTTGGCTACGGCCTCCAAATTTTTTACGAAACTTGCTTTTTTTGAGAAGCGGGGCATTTTGGGGTATGCGCGATTTGGTTTATCCGGAAGTTTCTACAGGGTGTGTTCGTTCGAGAATTCTTAATTTGAACGGCCTTGGTGAATAAATTGACAACCTCTTGGTGCAAATAAATGACAAATTCACAATGATTACGCACAAAATAAAAGAAGGAGATTTGAACAAATTCAAATTATTCCTACAACAAATTCAAATTATTCCTACTGAAAACACTTGTTATGAGGATCATACTGCGATCTCAGTACAGGGCTATCTGTCAAGCGGTTTCCAAAAGAATTAATTATTGGTTAAAATTATAGTCGAACCATCAGCGATACCAATCATATTTCAACTTTGAATCCAAAATTTCTACCAACACTTCTTCAAGAGAATTATGAAGCAGTGGAAATTGGCACATCTGACAAGCAAAATTTATTGACTACTTGACCATCAGCAAATTGCGCTCACGCAAACTTTCCACAGTATCTTTCAAATCATTTTCCAAAGAGTGCTCATAGGTAATTCCCAACAATAGTTTGGTGGGAGTGTCATCATATGTGCGCCTTGCTTCCTCTTCGGAACTTGTTGGGCCTTGATCATCTTGAAGTTGAGGAACTTCACAAATAGATGCGTACAATTGGGAGAAGGACCTAACAGTACAGTTTTCTCCATATGCCGCAAAGCGTGGACAAGACAGCCCATCAAACTCCTGCTTAACAATGGCCAAATAAACTTTGGCAATATCATCAATGTGAATGAAAGCATGAGCAAAATCCACAAACTTTTGCTCCAAAAATTGTGCAGCGGCCCAATCCCAAAATGAGAATTTACTTCCAATACCTGGCCCGTAGACTCCCGCTGGAATCAAAACGCATGCCTTAGACTTGCCACAATGCTCTGTGACAAAGTCTTGTACTGCCCAATCCTGCCGATGCTTGGCTTCCGCCAATGCTACCACAGCTTGCAACCCACTTCCCTCGTGAGAAAAGGTTTCCCAATGCTCTAACTTCTCAACGGGAATTTCTGAGTTTGGATCTTTTTCGGGTTTAGCATGTAGCTCAGTTGAGTAGGTTCCTCCAACATTTCCTGCAGTGGGTATTGAGAAGTTGCCACTGGTGTGAATAAAAAGACAGTCAAGCTGAAGTGCGGCTTCCAGACCAGCCATAATAGGCGGCAGATCGTTGTCAAGTTGTTTCAGGACCGTCTCACATGGAGGCATCAATTGGTTGATGAAATTTATAATGGCTATGCAAGAATCACAGTTATTCCTAATAGAGGAGAACAAAAAATCAACATCACTTAAATCTCCGCTGCAAACAATATCAGCCACCTCATCAGTCAGCGCAGAGCAATCTGTGGTGGCTCGTACTAAACCGATCACTCGATATCCTCCATGCTGTTTGATGTATTTTGCAATTGGACCTGCCATGTAGCTGGCCGCGCCCATGATAGCCACACATTTAGGAGCTTCGTTAGACTCTGTCGCCATGGTTACAATACGGATTTTCAAAAATGATGGCGTGTTGTTGTGGAAGATATCTTGGTCAAATCTTGAGTAATTTTGTCCTTGAAGTACATACTGATCGCAAACCCAAATCTTCTCCGCTACAGAACATGCAGGTATCTACACTATTCTTTTGTCACTTCGACAAGAACAAAATTATCACAAGATGAACTGTATCAGAAGATTATCACTTGTATATCACTTGACAATCACATGATTTTCACTTAAATAATATTTGCCATATGAAGATTCTCATAATGAGTTCGGACCACTTCTAACAGCGCGTGTAACTCTTAAGGAATTATGCAGTCCACAGAAAATTTATCAAAGTGGATTTTTGTTGTGGCCATTTTGATAACTTCCATCTTGTAGTCGCTTATTCTTTATTGTCCGCCGATGAAAGAAAATCTATTGGAACCAACCAAGTTTTATGAAATATATCTGAATCGTGTAATTCTGCCTTGTACATAATTTTTTCGCGAATGATAATTCCAAAGATAAAGTCTACTCTCATGTCTTGTGCTCCAATACGTTTAAATAGTGCACATCAGCTTATGATGGCGGCCCATAATTTTTTTGTTATTTTATTCATTTGGTGATTGCAGCTCTGCCATGAGTTTACTGTTTCACTAGATGACTGATGCTCTTGTTATTTTCTAATGAAACAAATGATCGAGGATACCAAAATTCAATACTCGTGCTTATCAAACTCTTTGAAGCAACTACGGTAGAGATCTTGTGGAGTTGAAATACAATTCAAACAGATAATTATCTTCTCTTTCTGGCCATCACTGACTTCTTCTCTTTTCTAGTTTGTGCTCAACTTTCTGATGAATTTAGTTATTTGTCTGATCCAATTGCTAGAAGTACAAACTTGAGGCAATCAAGGCTTTTGGTTGTACCTTTGATTGCAGGTCTATATTGAGGCGGGAGAGTTCTCATGTTACTAAATATGTGGTTCACTTGAAATTTATTCGTAATTTAACATCTCACAATTGTGTATGACAGACAAGACACAAAGTCAGAAAGAGCATACTCTACTTAGTGAGCGACAGCACGCGCATCAATTCAAATATTTTTGGTTGTGGCCTTGCATATTTAGCAAAAAAATGAGACACCATACATACGAACACACTCGAACATTTTCAAGGCAGTTGGGAAAAAAATTCTTCCGACTTTTCTCATATCAATACTAAAATATTTGACTACTTACGAACGAAGATTATTGTTTCATGTGTCTTCGCTTCAAGAAGCGTGGCCTCCATGCTTAGTTGGAAGTTTTAGAAATTTGCTCCAGTCCTGACCTCAATATAAGAAGAGTGCACTCGTTACTCGCTTGTGTCAAATAATCTAGCTTGTCTTTTCGGGAGCCGTTTCGAGAGTATTGAGGAGTTTGTGATTTCTAAGCAGTTACAATTTTTGTGGAGGAGATTTCATCTTTACTGATATAATTTGCAGAATCGACAATCCACTCTGAAGTTGTCATGATAGATCGATTATTAGAAACAGATACCGACGAGGCAGGGCATAATTATTATTACGGGGATGAATCTTGGGTAGGCTATGTTCGCAAAACAAATGATCCCGGTCATGCTATGTTAATTTTCACGCTGATTTTTTGCATCGGTAGTGTGCTCATACTTCCATGCCTCGTAGCTTGGGGCTCACAATATGAAAACTATCGCAAGAGATCGAAAGCCCAAGCCGAGGTTGAGACAGTTGTTGAGACTTATCCAGCAAACGATAGCCCTGTAAATCGTTTTACAGTTCCATTCAGGCAACAGCAAGAATCGCCAAACCAAAATGGCAATATTGGTGCTATTTGTATGTCACAAACATCAGAGTCGAGTTCAAACGACGAAATCCAGCCTAACCCAGAATCATTCATTCAATCTAATAAAGGAAAATCATCCTCAAATGAAGAAATCCATCGCTTTGACGCGACCTTTGCTGTCTTCCCTGATGAACACAAAAAACCTCGCAAAGAGCGTACATCCTTTCATGTGCACTTTTCACCTTTAGAGGCAGAAGGGCCTCCCAAAAAATCTTTAGATAAGCACGAACACTTTGAAGATGTCGAATGGGCTGATGCCCAAAGCCAACACGCTCCTAGCAACAAGTCCGAAACTCAATCGCAATGTTGGCACAGCGTCGCTAGCACTGGCAGCAAACCAAGTCTATCATTTTTCATGGATGCAATAGACACGCTATTTATCCCGTCTTACCCAGATTCAAAGGACAAAGCGCAAAAGGAAACCAGAAAGAGAGCTACAGATGCTCAAAAGAACACAGACGACAGGTCTGTAACTTCTTCATCAGTAGCCTCCGCAGTTACTTCTCATAGTGCTGCGTCGTTTTTGGACTCCGTGCTTTCCGGAAAACCTCGGAAACAAGGAACTCGTATCGTTGGAAGAACTGCAACAGAGCGTGCCAGGAGAACTCAAAAAAAATTGGAAAACGAGGAAAGATATGACTTGGAAGATCAATTTAGGAACAGAGTGATTGCTGTTCCGCCTGATGCACACAGGTCAGCTCTCACAACTTTAAGTCGCCAAAGCTTGAAATTCCTTCCAAATGATCAAAATAATTCACTAGAAAAAGTCGAAAACTCCTTTCTCAGGAAGCCGAACGAATTGACAGGTAATGGTTTGCAGGGTGAATTAGAATTAATTGACATGACCGAAAAGGCTTTTGCTATTGCACCTGTATTGGACGACATTTCACCAGATGACTCTCCTGATTGTTGCGCACAGAAACAAAAAGTCGAGCCTCAACTCCAAAGCGGAGAAAAAAGCGAAGATAATGAACTTCATGTATGTTGTGGCAAGAATGCTATGTGGAGGCCTAGAATTATAAAACAAGCCTATGACGATCTACTCATGTTGGTTGACTGGGACCATGAGAGCCGGCGGATTTTTCGGCTTACTGTCCCTGTGACTCTGTCGGAAGTTCTGGTAGTTGTATTTGCGAATATTCGACTAGCTATCGTAGGTCAGTATTTGGGGACATACGCAATCGCGGCCGTCACTGTAACAGATCTTTTCATTGGCATGACCAGTGAGTTCCTTGGCGGTATTGTTGATGCTCAAGACTCCATCACATCACATGCTTTAGGGGTTGGAAACAATTTCCTAGCTGGTCAGTATGTTCAGCTGATTATGATACTCTTCACCGTATTGTACCTTCCCTTTATATTTTTGTGGTGGTTTATGCTAAAACCGGCAGTAATGTGGCTTGGACTGAACGAAGACATTGCGAACCTTGCTCAAGAATTTGCACGATACGACGTGTTTACGAAATACGTGACAATGCTGACCGAATCAATTCATGCAATTTTTATTGTGACTGACCATGAGCAATTTAGTACTGTTGTAGTAGTAATCCACGGTATTATCGAGGTATGCGGTATCTTGTTGGTTCTTAACACAGTGAACGGTGCGGGTTTGACCAGTATTGCCAAAACGGAACTTGTAGTCAGCTTTTGGAGTTTGTTTTTCTCATTTGGGTTTTCGTATTGGAAAGGCTGGCTCAAAAACTTCATCCCAGGTTGGCTCAAAAGTTTTGCGCTTAAAAACACCATGGCAGCACGGAACGTTGTGAAAACTGCACTACCATTGGCATTTGGACAGTTGCTGGCTTACGGTGAATGGGAAATACTTACTATTTTTACAGGACACTTAGGACAAGCTGAAGTAGCGACATGGGGTATTGTAGGATACTTGTGGGAAATGTTCGAAGCGTGTACCGAAGGTATCGGAAATGCTGCTGAAATTCGCGTCAGCTATCATCTTGGAAAGGGTAATGTCGAGCTTGCCAAAATTTCGGCATACAAAACTTCTCTGATGGCCATGGGAATTGCTTCTGTTGTGACATCGATTTGTTGGATTATCGGAGATGACCTTCCAAGGATGTACACTAAAGATCCTGCCCTGCAAACTTTAATTGCCGAGCTACTTCCCCTTGTCGGTATTGGAAACATCACCATGACTTTTGGAATGGTTTCATGGGCAATCATTGGTGCCCAAGCGCGTTATAGCTTGGCAACAGCGATCGCTACAATCTCAAGTTGGTGCGTAACTTTGCCATTGGCAGCGATCTTTGTCTACGTATACAAATTTGACTTGACAGGGCTCGTGGCGGCTGTGAATGTGGGCTACTGTGTTACTGGATCTGCCATGGCTTATGTCATGCTTAGGTCAGATTGGGTGCGAATATCCAAGATTGTACAAGAAATCAATGCGCTTACAGGAGAAGTTATAAGTTCCAGCTCTAGTTCTGATTCAAGCGATTCTGATTCTAGCAGTTCTGATTCTAGCAGTTCTGATTCTAGCAGTTCTGAATCAAGTTCCGATGAAGCCAGCTCCGACGCAAATGAGTCTAGCTCAAGTTCAAGTAGCTCAAGTTCAAGTAGCTCCAGCTCAAGGTCCAGTTCAGACTCCAGAGGTTCTGCTATAAGATCCGATCACACGGTCCCGATATCGAGCAGTTCCAAACCACCATTCGAGCGAAACGCCAAGTCTGGATCGATACCCACTCGTGCAATTGTGCGTGAGTTGTCTGATTCCAGTTTTACCTTGAGCTCAATAAGTGCAGCTACCGAAGATGTTTCTTTAGCTCGAAGCGTTGGCTTGCAGAGTAGAGCTTTTAGATGATAAGAAGCAAACGGAAAGATGTTACTAAGCCAGGCTATTCTCAAGGAGTTCATTTCTTTGTCATCTATTTGTAAGAAAAGTGAATTAGACATGAAAATTGATGAAGTCAGAATCAAGACAAGAGTGATATTCAAGACTCTAAAAAATGACCCACAAATCACAATCGGCTCCAAGATAAAAACAATTCCAATTAAAACCCTCAAAATATAAACAAAGCTGTAGGGGGTGATGTAGATACTGTTGGTCAAAGTATTTAGCTAAAATTTTGAACAACTTCCAAAATCTTTCTGTGACCAAAGCGAATCCCTCACACTTTCTCTGTGCAAAACTTAAGTCAAGTCAAGCAAAACAACGTTGGTACAGCGGCTATCCTAGAAGAATTACACAATCTACATGAGAAGGGTGCAACTCAACCACACCATTCAAATCCATTGAGTCAAGATGCAGAGGCAGCTGCATTAAGGTAACAAATGATTTTTAAGAAAAGATGCAGAAAATCAAAGGCAGAGGTTGTGTAGCCCAGACACATGAATGAAGAGGATGTACAATCACCTACAGTAGCAATTGAGACACTAATACTGTCATGTATTATAGATGGTGTGGAAGGCAGTTTTGATGCTACATGGTATATCCCAGGAGCATTCATGCATGCTGATATTGATAAGGAACTGGAGCATCTGACACTCCCTGAAAAATGGGGCTATACTTGTGCAACTGGCGCAATCTCTATACAGGAAGTATATTAAAGTTGTGAAAGGAATGCCTATATGACATGTGAAACTATGCAAGGCTCTCTATCACACCTTAAGAGCAGCATATATATTCAGTAAGAAGTTCTCTGGCCAGCTAATCAAGTGGCATTTTGTTTTAAATTCATACAATTCATGTGTGGAAAATAAGGTCATAAATAACTCTCAATGGCACAATAATATGTCATGTGGTTGATCTGAAAATCTCTGCTAAAGAAAGTAGAGTAGTTGATCAAGTAATTTTTGCTCCTAGAAACAGAATTCGAAAAGGAATCTCCACTCACTAAGACTCAAATAAAGGTTCTCTAGCTATTCCAATGCATGATTATATGTCCAAGATAATAGACAGTGCTCCAAATGAATTGTAATGTAATGTAAGGCTGTATCGCTGCAAGTGAACCACCTGTTCGCTTTTAATACATAAGACCCAATGCCTCAGGATGAATCCAAGCCACAACTATTCCTCTATATTCTAGCAAATATGCTATTTCTACAAAAGAGATCACGACCTGATACTTCAACTGCAGTGGTGTGAATCAAGCCGTGAAAATAGACGCTTGCTAATAAAGTTAAAATTATAAACTGCTTCAGTTTCCATATTTTTTTACGGTTCATAGTAACATGAAGGTTGTTTCTTCCATATTGGCATGAAGAAAAGCTCTGTGTATGTCCGTCACTGTGACATACCTTCCTTCTTTTGAATCAATTTCACAGGCATCATTGCCTCGTATGGTACATTAGGAGCGCTGGTATCTTCTTTGTTTATGTATTCGCGCTGTGGTCTGGCGCCAACACACCCTCTTGCTTTAATTGTTCTTTCTCTTTTATCCTTTAGCTTCATGAGAAGTCTAAGGTCTTTTTTCTGTCCTCATACAGCATGTTGTCCCTCATTATTGGCAGTAGTGCTTGTTCTGTATGTAATTGTCTTAGTTTTTTCAGCATTGCACTACTGCCTTTCTTTGAAAATTGTGTTATTCCTTCATAAATATTCATTTGTGTTAGGATGACATGCGGATGGGTTTTTGGATATGTGATGCTATGTGGTTACATAGTGTTTGTTTCATTGTCAGTTTGGGTCATTGACATTTGTGTTCTATAAATTTGTTGCTCAATGCCTGAGGTTGTATCTGTGTTGGCATGAATTGCCTGTCATGTCATTAATGTCTGCCATTTCTTGTGTGTCTAGTTGTGCAGTATTCATTTCTGCAGTATTGTTGATATCATTGATTGTCATGAGATCTGCAATTTCGTGACTTTCCAATTCTGAGTAAATTGATTTAGTTGCATTAAAGCTAATAAATCAATTTGCTTAAAATTAAAGTTGTTTCAAAATGTGAGTTATATTCATTTAGGTAACTAAAAGCAAACTATTTCGACCTTACAATTTCCTCTTGTTTCTTTACGTTACCTTTCCTGGCTTATCATCCCTTCTAAGTCCGAGCCTCATTGTTACCATCAAGGGTTCTTCCCTTGGAGTTGTGCTCTTGTGGAGCTGATTTGCATTTGGCGAGGCGCTGTTTGCTCCAGTCTTGAACGTTATCTTCGTCGAGTCCCACTTCTCATTTCCCAGGACTCCATTGGCTTTAACAACACTGGGATACCATTGGCTTTTGCAGCCGTATATTCACCAGCATTCATTTTCTCTTCATTTTTCTCGCAAATTCTTCATCTCAAATTCCTGTTTGTTGCTGTTTTCTGATTGTTGATCAATGGATTTTGGTGGCAATTGATTGTTTTATGCTATGTTTCTTCTTGTCACATGTATGCCGTCCTATGAGGAAAACTGGTTCATCCAGAATACAATGTTGCACTCCATTTACGCAATTTTATCGAAGGTGATGTGTTGGTGATGGCCCCTCTCCATTTCCTTGGTTGTCCTAATGTATTGTTCTACCTCCAGGACATGTTTGTCTTGGCATGTGACATTGAGTGTTATGCCCATATCCACCAAATGTCTCCTCATGCATTCAAGGCCTCGGTCTCCTAGTATATTCATTACTCTGGAGCCTCTTACTATATATGCTTGTACCACTTGTTTTGTACGACATTGCTTTTGTTGTCTTGTCATGCACCAAATCTGCTGTGCAAAATGCATATTTCTTGATGTTGTAATTATAAAAGGATTTTTGTTAATTGCTATGTTGTCTATTGCTAGTGTCAAGTTTCCGTATTTATCTAGTATGTCCCTAGACATCTATTGCCATTTTAGCTGTGCATGTTCTGCAGGTTAGCTTGTTGTTTTGCCTTTCTGGGATTCTAGGTTCGGACCAAAGATATTTTCAGCCCATATGACTTCCTCCTGTGTTATGGGTGTATTTGATGAAGTCTTGAGTGCTAGGTCTAAGTCTAATATCTTGTAGTTCATGCACTTTTTTAACCCTAGAGTAAAGTCTAAAGTGAATATTTAGATTTATTGCTTGCTTTGCTATGCAAAAGTACTGTCCCAACTTTGTTTGTCATATCTGAGTTTAATAACCCCTTCCTTGAAAGTCTAAATAGATGCTTAGCTTCATCATACTTGTGTACTACGAGACCAGCTTCTAGTTCACTGTTCTGGGACCCTGTACTTTTTTCAAGTTCCTCAAAGATAGAATGTTCGCATTCCCATTAAGGTGTTACCATACTGTATCATAGCCTTTAAGGTTGCCTGTCTTGGTAACAGACATTGTGCAACTATTACAGTGCAGTATTAGGTTCCTCTTCGCGTCATGAATGTTTCATAATAGCTTTTGTTGCAGAACAAATCAACAGTAGAGTGATTATTGAGCAGTATCCCGCTGGCCAGTATGCCTGTTTTTCCTCTAGGTTACATACCACACCTGCTTGAGGGAAGACGACACCTCCATAGTCCGGATTATCATATTGTGTCAAGTTTGTATTTGGATTCTGATGTGTCTTCAATGCTGTTATTCTCTTCGTCAATCCTGTTGTCTTGAGACAGTTCTTATTCAATAGATCGTGCCAAGGCCATAGAGCAACTATCACTATCTTTGTCTTCTTCAATTTTGTTGATTATGATCTTCATAAATTTCCTTTACATTTTCAATATCTCTTTTTTCTTAAATCTCAGCTTCTAGTATAAGCATGTTTGTACCTTTCTTTGTTTGTGTCTTGGGCAATTGTTCCTCGCACTCATTGGAGTAGTGCCCTACTTCCTTGCATTGGAAACACATGATTTCTACTTTCTCTCCTTTTTTCACACTGTCATCTTTCTCTGATGATACTGGAGTAAATCACTCGATTCAGTATGAAAAGACTTATCACCATAGTTGCTTTGTCACCTAGTTAGAGCCTGCATGCATCAGACACATCTTTTGGGAAAGAGTCTTACTTGCATAGCACGGCATTCTCCATATTTTCGATGATCTTTCCCTATCTTTGACAGCCAGCCATACATAGGAACAGAATCACTTAGTACTCCTTCACAGCAGTCTTGGTCGCCATTTAGAGTTCAAATCAAATCAACCCTCTTGAGTATTGCCTTCGTCGCCTGTTCAGATTGTCCTATCTTTGGATCCAATTTTTCACACACCTGTCTCATTGCAGTGAACTGATCACAGAACTCTTAAGGGATTTGATGCAATTCCTGCCACCATTACTTATTAGTTATAGTGTGTAGCTCTTCCCTTCCATTCAAGTACCTCAGCTGTTTAATAATACTCAGAGTCGCAATGTATCCCTAGTTTGCTTTACCTTGTCATAGTCCTCATGTTTTGAGATCTTGTCCTTCGTTGTAGGACAACATAGTGACGATACAACTGCATACATTGATTGCATGTTCTGTCTGAGTGTATCTACATTCTTGACAATGGCAGCAGATCACAAGTCTGACATTTTGCTGTGCATTAGGGTTATCAGGCAGCACTGGCTCTTCAGGCAAGATCAGAGATTCTGCTTCAATACATTCCTGCATGTGTGACCCATTTTTATAATTGATGCATACATAGAGTCCAAGTCTCTCTACAGTATTTCAGTACAGATCTGGGCCGTGTTTTAAGAGATAAAAGCTGACTCCC
>Ga0075156_10001860_pt1 | contig 11597 bp, 10 predicted proteins | sample JI81AbrownDNA_FD_70966 | JGI IMG/M metagenome (GOLD analysis project Ga0075156, IMG submission 70966) | Wastewater effluent complex algal communities from Wisconsin, to seasonally profile nutrient transformation and Carbon sequestration -... | ecosystem: Engineered > WWTP > Effluent > Algae...
CATACCGGCGGCTATCCCGGCACGATCAGCGGCTGCTTCACCGAGCGTGAGTCAGGCACGACCGGGCTGGTCTTGATGAACCAGTCGAATGCCCAGACGCCCGGGAGCTTCGCCGTCGGACTGGGCGAGCACGTCCTCGCCAACGATCCAGCGCAAGCGCAGCCGTGGCAACCCGGGACCGAGATTCCCGAGGGACTGGAAGAGCTTCTCGGACAATGGTTCTCGGAGGGTTCGGAGTTCGTCTTCTCGGTGCGCGACGGCAAGCTCGAGGCCCGGTTGCGGGCCGCGCCGCCGAGCGTCGCGCCCTCGGTCTTCGAACGCATCGAATCCGATCGCTATCGCACCATCGCCGGCCGCGAGCGCGGCGAGCTGCTCCGGGTGCGGCGCGACGCGGACGGCGCGGTGACGGCGATGAACTGGGCGACCTATCTCTTCACCCGCGAGCCCTTCGCCTTCGGCGCGTGGCTGGAGCGCTGAGCGGCGCCCGCCCCGTCGATGCCTCTCAGGCACGCAGGCGCGCGGCGGCCTCGGTGATCTGCCCCGTGCTCGCGGTCAGCGCAATGCGGACATGCCGGGCACCGGCCGGGCCATAGAAGGAGCCGGCGGCAGCCAGGATGCCGCGTTCGGCGAGCCGGGCCAGGGTCAGCCAGCAATCCTCGTCCGCGCTCGCCCACAGATATAGGCCCGCCACCGAGCCGTCGATGCGCAGCCCGAAGTCCTCGATCGCCGGGCGCAGGATCTCGCGCCGGCCGCGATAGATCTCTACCTGCTCCGCGACGTGCGCATGATCGCCGAGCGCCGCGACGAGCGCGTGCTGCACCGGCGCCGGCATCATCATGCCCGCGTGCTTGCGCAATTCGCCGATCCGCGCGATCAGCGCGGGGTCGCCGGCGAGGAAGGCCGCGCGATAGCCGGCGAGATTGGACTGCTTGCTCATGCTGTATGCCGTGAGCAGGCCCGTCACATCGCCGCCGGTGACCCTCGGGTCGAGCAGGCTGGGGGTGGTCGGGGGATCGTCGCTCGGCCGGTCGGTGCGCCAGTCCAACTCCGCATAACATTCGTCGCTGGCGACGATCACACCATGGTGGCGCGCCCAGGAGACCACCTTTTGCAGGTGGCCGATGCCGAGCACGGAGCCGTCTGGGTTGCCAGGACTGTTGAGCCACAACAGTTTTGGCCGCGTTGCAGTCGTCAGCGGGCCGAGTGCCGTCAGCGAGGTGACCGCGATCGGCGTCGCCCCAGCGAGGCGAGCCCCCACGTCATAGGTGGGATAGGCGATCGCCGGGAAACCGACGATATCGCCCGGACCGAGGTCGAGGAAGGTCGGCAGCCAGGCGACCAATTCCTTGGACCCGATGCTCGGCAACACCCCCGCGGGGTCGAGATCGGGGACGCCGCGACGCCGGGCGAACCACTCGGTCACCGCCTCCCGGAGCGACGGCATACCGATGGTCAGGGGATAGCCGGGGGCGTCGGCGTGCGCGCGCAGCGCGTCCTGGACCACGCCCGGCGTCGGGTCGACGGGGGTGCCGACGGAGAGGTCGATCAAGCCGTCCACATGCGAACTCGCCCGCGCCTTCAGCGGCACGAGCGAGTCCCACGGGAAATCCGGAAGCGTGCGCACCGAACTCAGTGGTCGTGCTCCTGCGGCGGGAGCGCGGAGATGATCGGGTGATCCTTGTTGATCATGCCCATCTTGGCCGCGCCGCCGGGGCTGCCGAGGTCGTCGAAGAACTCGACATTCGCCTTGTAATAGTCCGCCCACTGCTCGGGGACATCATCTTCGTAGTAGATGGCCTCCACGGGGCACACCGGCTCGCACGCACCGCAGTCAACGCACTCGTCCGGGTGGATATAGAGGCTGCGCTCACCCTCGTAGATGCAGTCGACGGGACACTCCTCGATGCAGGCCTTGTCCTTGAGGTCCACACACGGTTGAGCGATCACATACGTCATGCCGGTCATTCTATGCCGTGGCTCGCCTCGCCCGGACGCCCATCCACCCGGCTACTCTCGTGCGCGTGTCCACCGCAACCGCCGTCGCTATCCCCACCGCCTTGGGAGCGCTGCCCGCGCAACTCTGGCTGCCACCCGGCGGGTCCGGCCCGGGGATCGTGCTCTTCCAGGAGATCTTCGGCATCAGCCCGTATGTCGAGCGCCGCGCCGCCGCCCTGGCCCGCGCCGGCTATGTCGTGCTCGCGCCCGAATTCTATTGGCGGCTGGGCGAATCCGGAGTAGCCAATGGGCCGGAGATGTTGACCGAAGGGCTGGCGCTGATGGAGCGCCTCGACTGGGACGTCGCCGTGCGCGATGCCCTCGCGGCCCACGCATGGCTGTCCGAACAGCCCCAGGTGAGCGGCCCGGTCGGCTATGTCGGCTTCTGCTTCGGCGGCGGCCTGGCCTTTGCGACGGCGGCCCAAGGTCGCCCGCACGTGCTCGTGAGCTATTACGGCTCCGCCCTGCCGAATCTGCTTCACCTCGCCCCGCAGGTCTCGATGCCGAGCCTGCACCATTTCGGCAATGCCGACGCCTATCTTGATCGCGACACCGTGGAGCGGATCCGGGCTGCCGTCGCCGGCCCGCGCACCGAGTTCTATACCTATCCCGACGCCGACCACGCCTTCGACAATGCCGACTTCGTCACCTATCACCCGGAGGCCTCGACGATCGCGTGGGGCCTGACCCTGAAGTTCCTGGCCGCCAACCTGCCGACGTGAGCGAGCCGGATCCGAGCGCGGTCCGGGCCACCGTCCGCTATCGCCTGGACCCGCCGCCACCCCCCGGTCAGCCGCCGCTGACCGATGCCGTGGGTGAAGTGCTGCGCAATGCACCGGACGAGATCGTCCTGGCCACGCGCGCAGGTCTCGTGCGCATCCCGCGCGCGTTGGTCGTCGCCACCCGGATCATCCCCGCGACGCCGCCGCGGCGTGGGGTGGTGGCGGGGAACATCGAGCCGCTCCGCCTGCACCGGCTGGTCGCCGACAGTTGGCCCGCGATGGAGACCGGGCAGCTCGGCGACTGGTTGCTGCGCGCCTCCCGCGGCTTCACCGCGCGCGGCAATTCCGTTCTGCCCGTGGGAGATCCAGGTATCCCGAACGAGCAGGCGGTCGACTGGGTCGAGCGGTGGTATGCCGAGCGGCGCCTCCCCGCGGATGTCACCCTCGCCGGCCCGGCCGGCTTCGATCCCGCCCGTGACCCGCTCGGGGCGCTGCTGATCGAGCAGGGGTATGCCGTCTCCGAGCCCTCCCTCTTCCTCACGGCGAAGACGGCCATGGTGGCGGCGTGGGCGCGGGCGGTGGACGCGTCGGATGCGATCGCCTTTGAGTGCTCCGGCGAGCTGACGCGGGAGTGGCTCACGGCATACGACGGCTATCGCACCGGTGATCGCGGCGCGGCGCGGGCGATCCTGACCGGCTCACCCGAGCAGGTCTTCGTGGCGGCCCGGGAGGGCGATCACGTCATCGGCGTCGGGCGACTCGGGCGCAGCGGCGACTGGGGCGGGATTGCCGCGATGTGGGTGGACCCCGCATACCGGCGGCGGGGCGTGGCGAGCGGGCTGGTCGCGGCGGCGGCCCACAGTGCGCAGGATCGCGGGATTGGCCGCCTGCACCTCCAGGTGTGGGCGCGCAATGCCGCCGCCCGGGCGCTCTATCGGCGCGCCGGGTTCGTGGCGCACCACGCCTATGTCAACCTGCGTTCGGGTTCGTGCAGATGACCTGATCTTCCGGAATGTAATGGGTCGTCAGGTATTGCGCGTCGACGACCTTGCCGCTCTTCTTGAAGATCCGCCCGACGGTGACGGTGAAGCCGTCCTGCTTGCTCTGCGGCACGCAGCCGGCGCTGTCGTCGGTGATCTCCTTGGGGGAGGTGATTGCGGTGCGCGGTCCCTTGGTCGCCTCGATATCCCAGGTCTTCTTGCCCTGGAAGGTCACCGTGATCGCATTCGAGGTGACCTTGGTCGTGATGAGGATGCCGCCCTTGGTGGTGTTGGTGAAGCGGTTGTCGACATCGGGCCAGGAGATGGTGGCCTCGCGCCCCTCGGGATAGCGCGAGATATAGAAGCTGTGCGGGTGGTATTCGTCGATCCGCGCGCCCGAGAAGAAGATGGCGTTGAAGAGCGTCGTCGAGACCTGCGAGATGCCGCCGCCATAGTCCTTGGCCAGACGGCCGTTGTAGATGACGGGGGCACCGCGGTAACCCTTTTCCGGGGTGCGCTGACCCAGGTGCTCGTTGAGCGAAAAGGTCTCTCCCGGAGCGACATACACACCATTGAGCGCGCGCGCCGCGAGGGTGATGTTGTGCGTGCGATCCGGGGCGTAGGGGAATTGCGTGGTGAAGGTCGAGATCACGCCCGTCGGCAGCGAAGCCTTGGCCTCGGCCGTCGTGAACTTCGCCGGGGCGGCCTTGCCGGGGATCTGCGCGATGCGCTCGGCGCTCACGAGGGCGGCCTCGATGGCCGCCGGCGCAGCCTCGGCATCGATGTCGAGGCCGTCGACGGAGGGCGCGACCTTGAAGCTGCCGTCCGCGGAGGTGACCACGGCGTCCTTGCCCGCCCTGAGCACCTCGGCCTTCTCCCCCGCCCGGCGGACGGCGGCGATCAGCGTCTTGGCGTCATAGACCGGGGCGAGGGCACCATCCTTCGCCGCAAAGGTGACGCCCTTGGCCAGGGCCGCGGGGCTGACCTTGAAGCTCTCCTCGCCGACCTTGACCACGAGCGGCCCACTGACGATCTTGTCCGCGATCTCGGTCTTGGCGCTCTCGGCCTCGCCGGTCGTGATGTTTGGTTCGGTGGTCGCGAGCACGCCATTGATCGTCTCGACCACAAGCCAGCCCTTCGCGACGGCCTCGGCGGTGGCCGCCGCATCGGCGCCCTGCCCATCGACACCCGGGGTGACCGTGGCCGCGCCGTCGGCGTAGGTGAGCTGGGCATTGACCGGCTTGTCCGCGATGGCCGCGGCGCCGGTGGTGATGGCGGCGGTGAGCTTGTCCTGGTCGAGCAGCAGGGCCGGCGGCCGGTCGATGGAGCCGGTCAGCCGGTCATAGAGCGTGGCCGGGTTGACGGTGACCCCCGTCAGGCCGTCGAGACTCTTGGCATAATCGACGCCCAAGCCGGAGGTGCTCGGGTCGAGTTGGATGCTCTCCTCCCCGAAGCGGACGGGGATCTTGGCAGATGCCTTGTCCTGCAACCCCTTTTGCAGGGCGACCGTCGCCTCGTCATGGGTCATCCCGCCGACCTGGACACCACCGATGACGGTATCCCCCGGAGTCTTGGAGCCCGCGCTCAACGCCAGTGCGCCATAGCCGGCCACGCCGAGGGCACCGAGGGTCGCGACCACCCACGGCCAGCGGCGCCGGGGACGCGTCGTGGTCGGAATGGGTGTGGTGGTGCTCATGCAAGACTCCCGTAGCGGCTGCGGTAATGGACGAGCGCCTCGTCCGGTTTGTCGGCGAGTGTCGTGGCGATGACTTCGCCCACGAGGATCGAGTGGTCCCCCGCGTCGTGCACCGAGGCGGTCCGACACTCAAGGGTAGCGAGACTTCCGGTCAGCACGATCGCGCCGGTGACCCCGCGGGTGTGCGGGAACTGGTCGAACTGGCCGATCAGGGGGCGGCCGGGCGTGGCGAACCAGTCCGCCGCGCGGCGCTGGGCATGACCGAGGATGGAGATGGCGAAGCCACCGGCATCCAGCACCACCTCATGGAAGCGGGCCGCTTGTTCGACGCAGGTGAGCAGCAAGGGCGGGTCGAGCGAGACCGAGGCGATGGCCGTGGCGGTCATTGCATGATCGTGGCCGTCGCCGCGGGCGCTCAGCACGACGACCCCACTGGCCAGGCGCGACATCGCCGCCCGGAACTCGGCGCTCGGCGCGGCGCCGCCGCGGTCATCGCTGGGCGCGGTGCCGCGGCTCATGCGGGCCACCCCTGAGCGCCAGAGCCGCTCGGGATGGACCTGAGCAGCCCGGTGGTGGGGTCGAGCGCGGCATACCCCTCCCGGCCGGAAAGGCGGGCGGCAATGTCATTGGACAACGTGAACCAGCCGTCGAAAACGGTGATCTGGGTGGCGTGGGCGCGCATCGCCGCCGCCTGGCGGCGGGCGCCCTCGGCATCGGCGACGACATGGGTGACCAACTCGTCGGCGACCATCGACGGGGTCAGCGGATCATCCGCTGCGGGGATGCTCACCCCGGGGGCGGTGACGTGCTCAGCCAGCCACGCGCGATCCTGCGCGACCCAGGACCGGGGGGTGAGTGCGGCATACATCCTCGGCGGGGTCCGCAGCGACGCGACCGCGGCGCACGCGATCCGGTGGGTCTGGATGTGATCGGGGTGGGCATAGCCGCCCTGGTTCTCGTAGGTGATGATGACATCCGGGGCGATCTCCTCGATCACCTTGCGAGCCAACGCAATTGCTTCGCCGAGGTCGGCATTGACGAAGGCATCGGGCCGGTGCGCGCTCGGCGTTCCGGCCATGCCCGAGTCCCGGTATGCCGTGCCGCTCCCCGCCCCGAGCAGGTGCCCGGTGGCGCCGAGGGCCGCGAGTGCACGCTGCCACTCCCCCTGCCGGTAGGCCCCGAGGGTGTCCTCGTGGTCGGCGTCGAGACGCTGCAACGGCGGGGGGATGACCTCGCCCTGCTCACCGAGAGTCGCCGTGAGCACATGCACGTCGTGACCGGCCGCCGCGAACGCGCCGATCGCGACACCAGTCGCAATCGACTCATCGTCAGGATGGGCGTGGACGAACAGCAGACGCACGGCGGGCGATCTCGGTCAGGAGCTCTTGGCTCGCGAGAGCGCTCGGGCGCGCAGGTTCTGGTCCAACTCCACCTTGCGAATGCGCACGGCCTCCGGCGTCACCTCGACACACTCGTCCTCGCGGCAGAACTCCAAGGACTGCTCCAGGCTGAGCTTGCGCGCCGGCACGACCTTCTCGAAGTTGTCGGCCGAGGAGGCGCGCACATTGGTGAGCTTCTTCTCCTTGGTGATATTGACGTCCATGTCGTCGGCGCGCGAGTTCTCGCCGACAATCATGCCCTCATAGACCTCGGTGCCGGGCTCGACGAAGAGGATGCCGCGCTCTTGGAGGTTGACCATGGCGTATGCCGTGACCGGGCCCGTGCGGTCGGCCACCAGCGAGCCGCTGATGCGGGTGATGATCGGGCCAAACCACTGCTCGTACTTCTCGAAGACATGGTTGGCGATGCCGGTGCCGCGGGTCTCGGTGAGGAATTCGGTGCGGAAGCCGATCAGGCCACGGCTGGGGACGAGGAACTCCATCCGGATCCAGCCGGTGCCGTGATTGCTCATCTGCTCCATGCGGCCCTTGCGGGCGGCCATGATCTGGGTGATCGTGCCGAGGAACTCCTCGGGGGTGTCAATCGTGAGGCGCTCGACGGGCTCGTGCAGCTTGCCGTCGATCTCGCGGGTGACCACCTGCGGCTTGCCGACGGTCAGCTCATAGCCCTCACGGCGCATCTGCTCCACGAGGATGGCCAGCGCGAGCTCACCGCGGCCTTGGACCTCCCAGGCGTCAGGACGCTCGGTGGGGATGATGCGCATCGAGACATTGCCGATGAGCTCTCGATCAAGGCGGTCCTTGACCAGGCGGGCAGTGACCTTCGCGCCGCGCACCCGGCCGGCCATCGGGGAGGTGTTGATGCCGATCGTCATCGAGATCGCGGGCTCATCGACCATGATCAGCGGCAGCGGGATCGGGTTGTCGGCATCGGCGAGGGTCTCGCCGATCGTGATCTCCGGGATGCCGGCGACGGCGATGATGTCGCCGGGGCCGGCCTGCTCGGCGGGCTTGCGCTCCAGCGCATCCGTCATCAGCAGCTCAGTGATCTTGACCTTGGTGATCGAGCCGTCGTGCCGGCACCAGGCGACCTGCTGGCCCTTGCGGATCGTGCCATTGTGCACGCGCAGGAGCGCGAGGCGGCCGAGGAAGTTGCTCGCGTCGAGATTGGTGACATGGGCTTGGAGCGGGGCGCCCTCGTCATAGGTCGGGGCGGGGATGTGCTCGATGATGGTGCGAAAGAGCGCCTCAAGGTCCTCGCCGTCCGGCATCCCGCCGTCGGTGGGGCGGTCGTGCGAGGCGCGGCCCGCCTTGGCGCTGGCATAGACGGTGGGCAGATCGAGGTAATGCTCCTTGCCCTCGGTGTCCTCGATGAGGTCCATGAGAAGCTCCATGACCTCGTCCTCGACCTCCGCGATGCGCGCGTCGGGGCGGTCGACCTTGTTGATACACAGCACGACGGGCAGGTGCGCGGCCAGGGCCTTGCGCAGCACGAAGCGAGTCTGCGGGAGGGGGCCTTCCGAGGCGTCGACGAGGAGCACGACGCCATCTACCATGGACAGCCCACGCTCGACCTCGCCGCCGAAGTCGGCGTGGCCAGGGGTGTCGATGATGTTGATCGTCAGGCCCTCGGGCAGGCCCGCCGCGGCCGCGGCCGGACCGGCGTAGCGCACCGCGGTGTTCTTCGCGAGGATCGTGATGCCCTTCTCGCGCTCGAGGTCGCCGGAGTCCATGGCGCGCTCGTCGATGTGGTCGTGCTCGCCGAACGCCCCCGACTGCCAGAGCATTTTGTCGACAAGGGTGGTCTTGCCGTGGTCGACGTGGGCAACGATCGCGACATTACGGATGTCGCTGCGGGACTGCATGGGCATTGATCCATTGTCTCAGGCCATCCGCCATGGTCCGAACCGCCATTCCGCGCCGCCGTCGCCGTGCCCGCCCCCAAGCCCCCCAGCCGCCGTCGAGGGGGTAACGGCGGATCAGGCAGTGCCGATGGCGTCGAGATCGAAGGGGGTGGCCTGATAGACGCAGTAGTTGAGCCAGTTGGCATAGAGCAGGAAGGCGTGGCTGCGCCAGGTCACCATCGGCTCAGCGGCCGGGTCATCCGCGGGGTAGTAGTGCCGCGGGACGGCGACGTCCAGCCCGCGGGCGTGGTCTCGGTCATACTCCAGCTTCAGGGTGTGGCGTTCGTATTCGGGATGCCCGGTCACATAGAGTTCGCGACCGTCCCTGCGGCCGACGAGATAGACCCCCGCCTCGTCGGACACCGCGAGCAGCTCGAGGTCATCGGTCGCCTCGATGTCCGCGGCCCGGGTCTCCGTATGCCGTGAGTGCGGCGCCGGGAAGACCTCATCGAAGCCGCTCAGCACCCGATTGCGCGGGTCCAGCACGCGGTGCGGGAAGACGCCAAAGATCTTGCGCTCCAACGGATATTTGGGGATGCCGTAGTGGTGATAGAGCCCAGCCTGGGCGCCCCAACAGACGTGCATCGTCGAGAAGACGTTGTCGCGGCTCCAGTCCATGATCTCTTGCAGTTCGGGCCAATAATCGACCTGCTCGAAGTCCAGGGTCTCGATGGGCGCCCCGGTGATGATCAGACCGTCGAACTTCTGCTCCGCCGCCTCGTCGAAGGTTGTGTAGAAGGCGTCGAGATGCGCCTGCGCCGTGTTGCGCGGGTCATGGCTGGCCATCCGCAGGAGGCTGATCTCGAGCTGGAGGGGGGTGTTGCCCAGCAGTCGCAAGAGCTGGGTCTCGGTCGCCATCTTGGTGGGCATCAGGTTGACGATGGCGATGTGCAGCGGCCGGATGTCCTGGTGCTGCGCGCGCCCGGGCGTCATCACGAAGACGTTCTCGTCCTCGAGGATGCTCCGGGCCGGCAGGGCGCTGGGGATCGTCACTGGCACGCCTGCATTCTCCCCAACGCCGCGGGGCAGGAGTCAAATGTCCCAGAGTGTGGCGGCCACCGCGGCGACGATCGGCCGGTTGCTCGCCAACCAGGGGACCGACCACAGCTCCTCCTTGGTCAACCACCGGACCTGTGCGTGGTCCTCGATCGGAGCCGGTATGCCGCGGGTCACGGTCGCGAGGCGCACGCACATCCGATGGTGCTCACCCAGGGGCCACCACCCGCCCTGGGGGCCGGGCACGACGGCGCCCAGCGCGACCTGCACCCCGATCTCCTCCCGGATCTCGCGATGCAGCGCCGCCTCCGCCTCCTCCCCCGGGTCGATCTTGCCGCCAGGGAACTCCCAGCACCCCGCCAGGTGCGGCGGCTCGGTGCGCTGGGCGCTGAGCAGGACGGTGGGGGCAGTCACGTCATCGACGATGGCGGCGGCCACGACGTCGATCCGCGGCGGCGGGTGCAGCGGGCCGCTCATCCCGTGGCGTGCAGGCGCCGCGCGGCCTCGGCGATCGAGCCGGTCAAGCTGGGATAGACGGTGAAGGTGCTGGCCACCTGATCGACATTGAGCCGGTGAGCGACGGCCAGGGTGACGGGGAAGATCAGCTCACTCGCCCGCGGCGCCACCACCACACCACCAAGCACGGTGCCGGATCCGGGGGCGGCAAAGAGCTTGACGAAACCGTCGGTGATCCCCTGCATCTTCGCCCGCGGATTGCGGGACAGTGGCAGCGTCACGGTGGTGACCTCGAGATCCTTGGCGGCGATGTCCTTCTCCGAAATCCCGACGGTGGCGATCTCGGGGTCGGTGAAGATATTGGCCGAGACGACATCGAGGCTCAGCGGTGCCACCGCATCACCAAGCGCATGGGCCATCGCGATCCGGCCTTGCATCGCCGCCACCGACGCCAGCGGGAGGACCCCGGTGCAGTCGCCCGCGGCATACACCCCTCGGGCGGTGGTGCGCGAGACCCGGTCGACCACGATGTGTCCGCTCGGCGCGAGGTCGACGCCGGCCGCCTCCAGGCCGAGGTCGCGGGTGCACGGGATGGAACCGACGGCCAGCAACGCGTGGGAGCCCTCGACAACACGGCCGTCCTCCAAGGTCACCGCGACCCCGGTCGCGACCCCGGCGGCGTCGCGGACGACCTCGACCCCCTGCATACGGGAGCGGGACAGCACGCTCATGCCGCGCTTGCGGAAGACCTCCTCGATGACGCCGGCGGCATCGGAGTCCTCCCCCGGGAGGACCTGATCGCGGCTGGAGACCAGGGTGACGGCGGAGCCGAGGCCGAGATAGGCCTGGGCGAGTTCGGCCCCGGTGACGCCGGACCCGACGACGATGAGGTGCTCCGGGAGGTCGCGCAGGGCATAGATCTGCTGCCAGGTGAGGATGCGTTCGCCGTCCGGCTGCGCCGAGGCCATCACCCGCGGCGTGGCGCCGGTGGCGACGAGGATGACATCGGCGGCGATCTCGGAGCGGCCATCGTGGCCCTCGACCTGCACCATCGAGGCATCCACCAGCGTGGCCGAACCGGCGAGGATCGTGACGCCGACCTCCTGGAGGCGGCCGGCGATATCGTCGCTCTGGGCGCGAGCCAAGTCGAGCACGCGGTGGTTGACCCGCGGCAGGTCCGCGCGGGCCGAGGTCACCTCATCGCCTTCGTGGTCCATCAGATGCACCCCGAGCCCGGTCGCCGTGTCGACCATCGACATATAGTCCGCCGTCGCGATGAGGGTCTTGCTCGGCACGCAATCGGTCAGCACCGCCGCACCCCCGAGGCCGTCGCGCTCGATGAGGGTCACCTCGGCGCCGACATGGGCGGCGACCAGCGCCGCTTCATACCCTCCCGGGCCACCGCCGATGATGACGACCCGACTGCGTGCGCTCATCCGTTGCCTGTC
>Ga0075156_10001862_pt1 | contig 11588 bp, 10 predicted proteins | sample JI81AbrownDNA_FD_70966 | JGI IMG/M metagenome (GOLD analysis project Ga0075156, IMG submission 70966) | Wastewater effluent complex algal communities from Wisconsin, to seasonally profile nutrient transformation and Carbon sequestration -... | ecosystem: Engineered > WWTP > Effluent > Algae...
CCGGGTTCAGCGGCGCAGTGTGAACGTCGCCGTGTTGACCTGGCCCGTCTCGGGCACCGTCACGCTCACGACATAGGTGCCGGTCTTGTTCGGCAGGGATCCGGTCGCGAGGTTCCACTGCCAGATGCCCGCGCGATAGCTGAGGCTGCCGGTCGCGACGACAGTCCCGCCGAGCTTGACCGTGGCGACCGGATCGATGGTGCTGGCCGGCGTGCCATTGCACTGCGTATAGCCGATCTTGACCGGCAGCGTCGAGCCGGCCTTGACCGTCACCGTCGAGCCTGACTTCAAGGGCGCACGCAGGCCTTGCGTCTTGTAGGCCACCTTCGCGGTGGCCGTCGCGGTGGCCGCGCCGCCATCGTCGTCGGTGACCACCACGCTCGCGTCATACGCCCCGGCGCGGGTGTAGCTGTGCGACAGGTTCAGCGCGCTGGTGGCCGGGTCGATCGTCGAGCTGGTGCCATCGCCCCAACTCACGACGACCTTGTGCGTGTCCGCCGCCGCCGGGTCGGTGAAGCTCACCGTGAGACCGGCATTGTTGGGGCCACAGCCGAAGAGTGCCCTGGTGAAGCTCGCCTGCACGCTCGGGGCGACATTGCGCACCGTCACAGTGGCCGTCGCGGTTGCACTCAGGGAGCCGCCGTCGGTGACCTTGACGGTGACGGTCCGGGTGTCCGGGCCATCGAGGCCCGAAGCATCGAAAGTCGTTGTGCGGCCGGTGGTTTCGAAGGTTCCGTCGCCGTCGAGGTCCCAGGCGTATGCCAGTTCCTCCCCGGCATTGGGGTCGCTCCCGTCGGCGGCGAGCTGGAGCGAGCCGCCCTCATCCACGGCATACGGGCCACCGGCGGTGACGGTCGGTGCGGCATTGGGCTCCAAGCCGACCAGGACCGGGTCATGATCAGAAACCCGGAACTCATCGGCGGCATAGAGCGAGATGATCTGCGCGGCCGTCTTGAAGTTGGTGTTGTAGTCCAGGACCGAGGGCTCGTCGGCGTTGATGTGGTATTCCCCGACTCCCGTCACCTGATCCGCCATCGAGGTGCTGGCGAAGGCATGGTCGAGATAGCCCCACTGGCCGTCGAAGACATAGGAGTAGGCGTCCGCGCCGAGCAGGCTCGCGATGAGGTTGGTGAAGCCGGCCTCCTCGATGGCCTGGATCGGCTTCTCCTTGGCATAGGAGTTGTAGTCGCCGAGCAAGACGACATCTGGATCCCCCGTGCCCGTCGGGTCCGTGGCCAGCCAGGCCGTCAGTGCGCGCGCCGCATTGGTCCGCACGATGCTGCAATTGCCTTGCCCGTCTTGCAGATCCGGCGTTTCGCACTCCGAGCCCTTGGACTTCAAGTGGTTGATATTGGCCAGGAAGACAGCGCCCGTGGCGTTGACCTGCCAGGCCTGCGCGAGCGATGCCCGGTTGCGCGGCGATGTGTCGCCACCATTGACGAAGGCCGCGGTGTTGAGGGCCGCGGTGGTGCCGGTGGGCGTCACGACGCCCGGCTTGTAGAGCATGCCGACCTTGATGGCATCCGATCCGAGCGCGTCGACGGTGCCCGTCCCGGCGTCGGCATCGACATAGGCCCACGTGCCCGGAGCGCTCGCCGCGTTGAGGCGGCCGACGAGATCGGCCAGCGCGCTGGTCGGGCCATAGCCGTCATTCTCGATCTCGTTGACGCCGACGACATCGGCATCGAGCGCGAGGATGGCGGCGACGGTCTTGGCGTTCTGCCGGTCGAACTCGAGCTGGTTCTCAGCGCCCCGACACTCCATACCGGGACCATTGACCCCACCGGTGCAGGCATTGCCGAAGGTGTTGAAGTAGTTGAGCAGGTTCATGCCGGCGACCTGGACCGATCCGCCGACGCTCGGCGGACCCGAGGGGCGCTGGTTGGCGGCGACGAAGTCGATGCCGCCGCCCAGCGACTGCAGCGGACGCAGCCGATAGGCATTGGGACTGGCCGCATTGCCGCCCCAGGTGTAGCTCAACACACCCGTCGCGCCCGTGGCCGTGTCACCACCTCGCAGAGTGTTGCTCGCCGACAGCGGCGCCCCACCGCGACCGAAGACGATCGGGTCGGGGTTCTGCGCCTGCGTCGCGTCATCGACGATGATCCGGTTGCGGTTGTTCGCCGCCTGCAATGCGACGGCATCCGGCCCGGGTGCCACGACATTCGTCGGCACATCGAGGCGGCCACCGGAGCTGAGCACGACCTGGCCGAAGCGGCCGAGCTGGAAGTGTTCGGTCACCGAGAGCTGCTGCGGGAAGGAGACGAGCATGCCCTCGAAGGCTTCGGGGGTGGCATCGGAGGCGAACGGCAAGGTGACTTCGGCGGGCTCCACGGTCCCGGTCCCACACCTCACGATGCTGGTCGAGGAGGCCGAAATCTGTGTCTGACCCTGGTTCTCGCCCACGGTCCCGGTCACGCGCACGACATCCCCGAGGCTGACCGAGTCGAGATTGGAGCCATTGAAGACGAAGAGGCCATCGCTGGTCGCCGGGTCGCCGTCACCGGCCGGGTCCTGGAGATAGAAGCCGCGCAGATTGGGCGAGGCGCCCTCATAGTCACCGACCACGACGCCCTGGGTGGTGTGGCTGCCGGTCATGGTCGTCGCGGCACCCGAACCCTGGATCTGCGGGATGGGGGTGTATGGCAGCGTGCACGGGTCGCTCGTGACGACCGTGAAGCTGCTGGTCACGTCCGCGGCCAGGTTGTCCGGCGGATCATTGGTGTCGGTGTCGCTGACGGCGCTTGCGCTCACCGTCGCGGTGCACGATGCGCCGGTGGCGAGGTTCGCCTCCGGCGTCAGGGTGTATGCCGTGCCCGACCCCCCGAGGGTCGCCGCCACGGGAGCGCCGTCGCAGACCAGGGTGATCCCGCCGGTCGCCACCGTCACCGGCTCGGAGAAGGTCACCGACACTGCTGTGTTGACAGGCACGCTGCTCGCGCCATCGGCCGGCGTCAGCGCGGTGATCGTGGGAGCGCTTTCCGCGGGCGGGGTGCACGTGGCCGTGTGGGCGCCGAGGCCGTCGAAGGTGTCGCTCACGAAGCCATCCCATTCGCTCGCCGGGTCAAAGGCCGAGGTGCCGTCAGTGCGTCCGGCGCAGATGCTGCTCTTGCGCCGCAGGGTGTTGTCCGCGGTGCTCGTCAGGCCCGAACCCCACTCTGTCCCAGGGTCATTGCCGATCTGACCGAAGGCGTCGAGGACGGCGGCGCCCTTCTTAACGACCACGGCGTCATCACCATTGAAGGTGAGGCTGCCGCTGGTCTGGTCGGCGAGCGCGAGCACTGTGGCGCCGGCCGAGGGATTGGCCAGGACGTGCACATCCCCGGCGGCGATCGTCCCGGACAGGTTGATCGTGGCGTTGGCCGTTGTCGCGCCATTGGCGAAGACCTGCACGACATAGCCCCCAGCGGCCAGGTCGATCGACCCGCCGGTGCCATTGAAGATCTCTAGCGCCTTGTTGTTGGAACTGCCCTCGACATACTCGGAGATGAAGAGATCGGCGGCGGTGTCGGCGTGCGCAGCCGGAGCCAGCACGGCAGGCGCGACCAGGGCGACCGCCGCGGTGGTCAGGCCGGCGAGCAGGCGGCGGGTTCGGCGGGCAGTGGGACGGCGGGTCGGGCGAGCTGACATACGAGGAGCCTCCGCAGAATGGATGTGCAGCCAACCATGGCCCAGCAGGGCCGCTCCCGCAACCATTCCGCAGGATGGGTTTCTTGGGCTTCACGTCGGCGCCGTGTCGGCGACACCTGCGCGCCTCATGCCGCCGGGTACGCCATCTGTGCAGCCGGCGGGCCCGGGCCCCTTGCCCCCTTAGCTCAGCCGTTCGAGGATCATCGCCATCCCCTGACCACCGCCGACGCACATCGTCTCCAGCCCGATCTGCTTGTCGTGGAAGGCAAGTGAGTTGACCAGGGTGGAGGTGATCCGCGCGCCGGTCATCCCGAAGGGGTGGCCGACGGCGATGGCGCCGCCGTTGACGTTGAGCTTTTCCAGCGGTATGCCGAGTTCCCGGGCGGAGCCGATCACCTGCACCGCGAAGGCCTCGTTGATTTCGGCGAGATCGATGTCGTCGATCGTCATCCCCGCGAGCGCCAACGCGCGCCGGGTCGCCTCGATCGGGCCCAGCCCCATGATCTCGGGCGAGAGCCCGGATACGGCGGTCGAGATGATCCGTGCCAAGGGAGTCAGACCGAGTTCGGCGGCCCGGACATCGCTCATGACAACCACCGCCGCGGCGCCGTCGTTGAGCGGGCAGGCATTGCCGGCCGTGACCGTGCCATCGGGCCGGAAGACCGGTTGCAAACCGGAGATCCCCTCCAGAGTGACGCCTGCGCGGGGCCCGTCGTCCGCGCGCACGATCGTGCCCGATGGCGTCGTCACCGGCACAATGTCTTGCTCCCAGAAGCCATTCGCGATCGCCGCCTCGGCGAGATTCTGGCTGCGCACCGCGAATTCGTCCTGCTCGGTGCGGGTGATGCCGGTGGCCTGCGCGACATTCTCGGCCGTCTGGCCCATCGCGATGTAGACATCCGGCAGCTCACCGTCCGCGCGTGGATCGGTCCAGACCGGTGCGCCGGCGCCGGCCCGCGCGGCGGTGCGCGCCCCGGCCGCGGCGAAGATCGGGTTCTGCGTGTTGGGCATGAAGTCCGCCCCGCCGAAGCCGAAGCGGCTGACCGTTTCCACGCCGGCAGAGATGAACGCGTGCCCCTCGCCCGCCTTGATCGCGTGGAAGGCCATCCGGGTCGTCTGCAAGCTGGAGGAGCAATAGCGATTGACGGTGACGCCGGGCACGCCGTCGAGGCCGGCGGCCACCGCCACCACCCGCGCCATATTGAAGCCACCTTCGCCGGCCGGCTGACCGCAGCCGAGCATCAGGTCATCGACCGTGGCCGGATCCAATTCCGGCACCCTCGCCAGGGCAGCCTGAACCATTTGCAGGCTCAGGTCATCGGGACGCATGGCGACCAGCGACCCCTTGATGGCCCGGCCGATCGGAGAGCGGGCAACGGCGACAATGACGGCTTCTGGCATACCGAGCAGCCTATGTCGCGCCGCGAACGCCTCAGACCCGGATCACCTCGACACCCGATGACCGCGCGAGCTCCGCGGCGTCGGCCTCCGGCAGCTCCCGGCTCGTGATCAGCACGTCGATGTCCTCCATCCGGGCATAGCGATGCAGCGACTCCCGGCCGAACTTCGAGTGATCGGCGAGCAGGACACGCAGCCGGGCGGAGGTGACGAAGGCCGCTTTGATGGCGGCCTCGGCCTCATCCGGGGTGGCGAGACCGTGCTCGATCGAGAAGGCATTGGTGCCGAGGAAGGCGACATCGACCCGCAGGGCAGCCAGCGAGCGCAGCGCCCACTGATCGACGGTCGCCTCGGTCTCCCGGCGCACCCGGCCCCCGAGTATGGAGAGTCCGCCCACTCGCGGCAGCAGCGCCGTCGCGATCGGGAGCGAGTTGGTCACCGCGACCAGGTCGGGGACGCTGGGCAGCGCCTGAGCAAGCGTCAACGTCGTGGTGCCGGAGTCGAGCAGGACTGCCCCACTGGCCGGCACGAAGGCCAGCGCAGCCTGCGCGATGCGGACCTTCTCCGGCCCGTATGCCGTGCGGATCGCCACCGGTGCTTCGTGCACGAGCGATTCCGCGAGGACTGCACCGCCGTGGACCCGGCGCAGCAGACCCCGCTCTTGCAAGAGCGTCAGGTCTCGGCGCACGGTCTCATGGGTGACCCCGAGCCGTTCGGCCAGGGCCACGGCCTGCACCTGGCCGCGGGCGTTCAGTTCGTCGATGATGAACTGGTGGCGACCGGCGGCCAGATGCACATCGGGCCCGGCGGCACGGCTCACGGACGCACCACGACCTTGATCTCGCGCCCGCTGCTGGAGGCATCGAAGGCCTCACGGACCTGGTCGAGGGAGAATTGCGCCGTGACGAAGTCCGCGCCGCGCACCGCACCGGAGCGCAGGATCTCGATCGACTCGGCATAGTCCTGCGGCACATAGGTCGCACACCCTTGAATGCGAACCTGGTTGTCCTGCACCACGATTGTCGGAATCGTCACGTCGGCTGACGGCACCCCGACGATGCCGACCGTGCCGCCCTTGACCGCGAGCGCGATGGCCGCATTGAGGGTGGATTGGATCGCCACACAGTCGAAGACGACATCGGCCGACTCACCGAGGGCGCTGCGCACCTGCTCCACAACGTCGGGCACGGTGGCGTCGACCACCGCGTCGGCGCCGCGCTGCAGGGCGATCTCGCGCTTGGCCGGCAGCGGATCGGTGACGACGATCCGCTTCGCGCCGTGATAGCGGGCGACGGCCAGCATGAGCAGCCCGATGGTTCCCGCACCCATGATCACGATGGCCTTGCCGTCCAGCGGCCCGCAGATCCGGCCCGCATGCACGGGGGTCGACAGCGGCTCGATGAGCGCCGCGGTGAGGTCGTCCAGTTCCTCGGGCACCGCGTGCAGGCGATCGGCGCGGACGACGAATTCCTCTGCCATGCCTCCTTGTTCGAAGCCGCAACCGAAGAACTGTAGGTTCTCGCACAGGTTCTCCTGGCCCCCTCGGCACTGCTTGCACTCCCAGCAGGGAAGGGTCGGTTCGACCGTGACGCGGTCGCCGAGCGAAACCGTGTCGACGCCCTCGCCCAACTCCGTGACGATTCCGGTCGCTTCGTGCCCGGGGAAATAGGGCATGGGGATCAGCGGGTGACGGCCGTGCAGGGCATGGGTGTCGGAGCCGCAGACTCCGACGATCGTGCTGCGGACGCGGACCTCACCCGCGCGGACCGGGGCCTGGTCCTCGGTGAGGATCTGGATCTGGTCAACACCGGGGACGATGATGCGGCGAATCTGACTCATGACATTCCTCTTTCGGATCAGGCCGGGGTGGCCAACGTGGTGACGGTGATTCCTTCGATGCCGTGCGTGCCGGGCGCGGGATCGACGGTGGTGGGTGCAAGACAGGCGGAGCGGCCCCAGGCCAGCGCGCGCGCCATCCGCTCCTCGGCCGTGCCCGGCGCGGCGAGCCAGCCGGCAAGGAAGGCATCGCCCGCGCCCGCGGTGTTGACCGGGACCAAGGCGGGTCCGCTGCCGTGCAGGACGCTCGCGCCGTCGGTATGCAGTGCCCCCGCGGCCCCCATGCTGACGAGCAGTTGGACGCCATACTCCTGCGCGACGCGCCGGGCCAAGGTCGCGACCTCGGCCACGCTCGTGCCCCCTTCAGCTTCGGAACCATCAAGCTCGGCCAGCTCGATCTCGTTGGGGGCCAACAGATCTGCCCCAGCAGCCAGGGCGGCGCGCAGCGCGTGCCCGGATGCGTCGACGACCGTGGCGACCCCACGGGCGCGGGCGAGGCGGATGACCTCACCGACCACGGAGGCGTCGAGACCGAGCGGGAGGGAGCCGGCGACAACCAACGAGTTCTCGTCGTCGGCCAGCGCCGCGAGCGTCGAGTCGAGGTGCGCAAGGATGGCGTGGAGGTCGTTCTCGGTCACCGGCGTGCCCGGTCCATTGACCTTGACCGTGCGGCCCTGGGGAAGCAGGACGCTCGTGTTGATCCGGGTCTCACCGCCGACCTCGATGTCGACGTGGTCGAGTCCGGCCTCGGTGAGCAACTCCGCCAGGTGACGGCCTGTGGCGCCGGCGGTCGGCAGGACGGCGATGCTGGCGATCCCGGCCGCGTGCAGATCCCGCGAGACATTGACGCCCTTGCCGCTCGCCTCGACGGTGCTGGCCCGGGTGCGATGCACATCCACCGCGCCGAGGCTCTCCTCGGCCAGGTGATAGGTCAGGTCGAGGCTCGGGTTCAGGGTGAGCGTGACGATCACGAGCGGCTCCCGCCGACCACCGTCGAAAGCCGCTGCGCCACAGCGGCGATCTGCGCGCGACCGGGCGCGAGATATTTGCGCGGGTCGACGAGCTTGTCGTCGGCGTCGAGGACCTCGCGCACGGCACCGGTGAAGGCGACATTGAGGATCGTGCCGATATTGACCTTGACGATTCCCGCGCCGACGGCCGCCGCGAGATTGTCATCAGCCACGCCGGACGATCCGTGCAGGACCAACGGCACGGGGACCGCGGCGGCCAAGGCGGCGATCAGGTCAAGATCCAGGGCGGCCGTGCGCTCGGTCATTGCGTGCGAACTGCCCACGGCGACGGCGAGGGCATCGACCCCGGTGGCCTCGACATACTCCGCCGCCTCGCGGGGATCAGTGCGCACGCCGGGGGCGTGCGCGCCGTCCTTGCCACCCACCTTGGCGAGTTCGGCTTCCACGAGGAGCCCGTTCGCATGGCCCCACTCGACCGCGGCGCGGGTGGCGGCGACATTCTCGGCATACTCCAGATGCGAGGCGTCGAACATCGCCGAACTCAGCCCGGCAGCGGCGCTCTGGTGCAGCAGGGCGACATCCTCGACATGGTCCAGATGCACCGAGACGCCGACGGCGGCGGTGCGCGCGACCTCGATCGCGGCGGCGGCGATCGGCCGGAGTCGGCCACCGTGGAACTTCACGGCGTTTTCGCTGATCTGGAGGATGACGTCCTGCCCGGCTGCCTCGGCGCCGGCGACGATACCTTCGGCGTGCTCGAGCGTGATGACATTGAAGGCGGCCAGGCCGCGGCCGCCGGCGGTGGCGCGGGCGAGCAGATCGGCGGTGGTGGCGAGCGGCATAAAGGATCGGGGCCTTTCGGGTCAGAGGGCTCTGCGGTCTTTGGTCGGGGGCTCGGTGTGGTCGGGGCTCAGGCGTCGGGAGCGGCCGGTGCGTGCTCGAGATCGCGATAGCTGCCGGCGGCAATCCCGGCGAGGAGCGCGGCTCCGCGACAGCCGGCCTCCGGCATGGTGGCCAGGCGGTGCGGGCCGAAGAGCGTGGCCTTCGCCGCGCGGACGGCGGCGCTATTGGTCCACCCGCCCGCGACGACGAGATCGGCGCGCGGGCCGGAGGCGGCGCTCAGTCGCGCGCTGAGGCGTGCCGCCTGGGCGGTGACGGCGAGGGTCGCTGCGCGCCATACCTCCCCGGGGGCGGCCTGCGGATCGATGCTGACGTCGGCCGCGCCGGGGCCGAGGAGGACGGCGTCCGGCCGGTCGGCGGCGCCGGCCGCCGCATCGTCCAGCGCAGCCAGGCCGGCCCGGTCGACGCCCAGGGCGGTGAGCACCTTGCCGAGGACGAGGCCGCCTTGGGTTGCCCCGAGCAGGCACCAGCGGCCGGGGGCGGCGTGCCGGCCGACGGTCACGCCGGCTTGGGTCAGGGCCAGCACCGACGCCGGCGACAGCCCGGGGGCGCTGGTGCGAAGGACGGCCTCTGCCGTTCCGGCAGAATCGAATTCATCGCCGGGGCGGTGCGCGCCGAGGCCGACGGCGGCGACTTGATGATCGTGTCCGGCGACGGTGAGCACCGCGCCGTCGAGGGCCGCGAGCGGGCCATCGGTGCGGGCCCGGCCGGCCGGGTGCCCGGCCTCGACGATCTCCCCGAGCAGGCTGGCGGGCGCGCCGGACCAGGCCATCGCCTCGGCATACGCACGGCCGGTCGCGAGGTCCAACCACCCGGTCCGCGAGGAGAGCGATGCCTCGCTGACGGGATCTCCGCCGAGGTCGCGGACGATCCATTCGCCGATGTTGTAGCGGCGCGTGGCGGCGGTGGTCTCGGGCCGGTGGGTGCGCAGCCAACGGTGCTTGGTGACCGCCCATTGCGTCCACAGCGGCAAGCCGGTGCGACGGGAGAACTCCTCGCCCCCGAGGTCGGCGATCAGGGATTCGAGTTCGGCACCATCGCGGGTGTCGTGCCAGGCAATGACATCGGCCAGGGGATTGTCGTGGCCGTCCGTGAGGACCCCCGACTCCGCCATGCTCGCGACGCCGATCGCGGCGACGCGCGCCTGCGGAAGTTGATGCAAGGCGTCGGCGAGGGCGGCGCGGGCGGCCTGCGTGAGATGCCCCGGCGCGGTCTCGGCCCCGGTCGAGGTGGCGCGCCACTGGGTCGGGGCCCGGCCGACGACGAGTTCGTCACCCTCCGGGGTCATCAGCAGCGCCTTGACCGAGGTGGTCCCGGCATCCACACCCGCGAACACGATCTGCTGCGCACTTCCCGCCGTCACGACGCTCCCTTGTTGGGTTTCTGTGGGTTTTGTTGGGACTATTTGTAGTTGGTTCGCGGACATTCGTCAAGCGGCCTCGGCCACTGTCTTGCCCGCTGGCCAGGCATGGGCCAGGGTGATCGCGTGAGTGACTCCCCCACCGACCAATTCACTGGCACCTGCGGGTTCCGGCTGATGCCCGCCGACGATCTCGCCGACGCCGCCTCGACGTTCTCGCGGACCCCGATCGGGGCGACGCAAATGCTCCTGCGCTACACCTGGATCCACCCCGCCGATGGCCCGCAGCAGGGCACCCTGCTGCTGGGCGGGCCCGAGGATGGCGGTCGCGAGGTGCACGCCGCCTGGGCGGACACCTGGCATCAGCAGCCCGGCCTACTGGTCCTCACCGGCACCCGCGACGGCGATCGGGTCGACCTCGCCGCGACCTATCTTGGTGACTGGGGCTGGGAGATCAGCTTCACCGGGGTGATGAGCGACTCCCCGGCGATGACGATGCGCAATGTCGTGCCGGCCTCGGCGCGCGACAGCCTGCCGCCGGACTCACCTCCGGTCACCGCGGGGCCGTATGACGTGATGCTCGCCCGCTGGTTCAGTCCGGCTGCCCCGTGAGCACGTCCCTGAGCACCTGAGCCGCCCGCTGCGTGCGCACGCCACGCGGCCAGAGCCCGCCGACGAGGACGCACTTGCCCTCCCCCGGCTGCGGATCGGCATAGATCCCGGCGACCCGGATGCTGTGTCCGCTCATGGCGCCTTGGGCAGCACGTCGGCGAGGGGGACTTCGGGATCGGCCAGTCGCGCCGAGTCGACGGGATCGCCGCCCACCAGGGCGGCCAGGGCATCACCGGCGTCCCAGATGTTGACATTCATCGCGGCCAGGACGCGCTGGTTCGGGTCGAGCCAGAAGGCGAGGAACTCCCTTGCCGCGCGGTCACCGCGCGTGACGACCTGTGTCTCGGTGCCCCGCGCCACGATCCCGCGATATTCCATGCCGAGGTCGTATTGATCCGTATAGAAATACGGCTGCCTCTCGTATGCCGTGTCCTGCCCGACTATGGTGCGCGCCAGGGCTTTTGGCTGGTTCAGCGCATTCGCCCAGTGCTCGACCCGCAGCCGGCCAAGCAGCGGATGGTCCTGCGCGGCGATGTCGCCGACGGCGAAGATGTCGGCATCGCTGGTGCGCAGATAGCCGTCGACGAGCACGCCATTATCGACGGCCAGACCCGCGGCCTCGGCGAGGTCGGTGTTGGGGATGGCGCCGACGCCGACGATGACAACATCGGCGGGCAGTCGCGTGCCATCAGCGAGCCGGACGGCCGTGGCCCGTCCGTCCTCGACCTCGATGCGCTCCAGGGTCGCGGCGAAGTGGAAATTCACCCCGTGTTCGGTATGCAGATCGGCGAAGTCCTGCGCCAGGTCCGGCCCAAGGACCGCGAGCAGCGGCAGCTTCGCCATTTCGACGATGTCGACCTGGGCGCCCTGTCCGCGGGCAT
>Ga0075156_10001864_pt1 | contig 11582 bp, 7 predicted proteins | sample JI81AbrownDNA_FD_70966 | JGI IMG/M metagenome (GOLD analysis project Ga0075156, IMG submission 70966) | Wastewater effluent complex algal communities from Wisconsin, to seasonally profile nutrient transformation and Carbon sequestration -... | ecosystem: Engineered > WWTP > Effluent > Algae...
GCTCTACGATGCCGCCACAAATATCGTGAAGCTTGCCTACAGCTTCAGCGACAATATCTACTACGAGGATGAGCCGCCCTGGGAATTAGGCGAAGGGCTTACATCCAAGATCATTATCTCAAAACAACCCTTACTCTTGAATACCGCACAAGAGATCAACGATTACGGCGCGGCAGCCTATCTCACCGCCCCTGAAGATGAAGAAGATATTAAATCGTATATGGGCGTGCCGATCATGGTCGGCGCTGAGGTGTTGGGCGTGGTAGATGTGCAAAGCTACAAAGCCGGCGCATTCAACGAAGACAATTTGCGCATTCTGCAAACCCTCTCGGCAAATATGGGCGTAGCTATTCAAAATGCCCGTCTCTTCAATGAGACTCAACGCCTCTTCAACGAAGCACAAGAAGCCCGCCAGGCAGCAGAACATGCCAACCAGGCAAAGAGCGCCTTCCTTGCCAATATGAGCCATGAGTTACGCACTCCACTCAATGCTATCATCGGCTTCACACGCATTGTGAGAAGAAAGAGCGAAAGCATATTGCCTGATAAGCAAACCGAAAATCTTGACAAGGTTCTAAGCAGTTCCGAACATTTGTTAAGCCTCATTAATACGGTGCTTGATATTGCCAAGATCGAAGCTGGACGCATGGACGTGCAAGCCTCCAACTTCAACATCAACGCTCTCATCAATCAATGCTACAACACAGCCCAGCCGCTTATAAAGCCGAACATCAAATTCAAAAAGATAAATGATGTTGAACTGCCGCTTGTCTTCTCCGACCAGGACAAAATAAAGCAGATCATTCTCAATCTATTGAGCAATGCCGCCAAATTCACCCATGAAGGCAGCGTCACCATCAGCGCGCATCACAGCGCAGAAGAATTTATGGTGGATGTCACCGACACAGGCATCGGCATGAACGAAGAAGCGCTCAGTCGCGTTTTCGAAGAATTTCAGCAAGCCGATACCAGCACCACCCGTCAATATGGCGGCACAGGCCTTGGGCTTGCCATCAGCAGAAATCTGGCGCGGTTGCTTGGCGGAGATCTCTCTGTGACAAGCGAACCCGGCAAAGGGTCCATGTTTACCCTCCGCCTGCCCATTCATTACGTGGAGGAAAAGAACGCCTCGCAGCCCAACCCGCAGCCTGATTCAAACCAACAAGCAGCACCCACGCTGGAGGAGAAAACTCCCGCCAAAAAACGCATCCTCGTCATTGACGATGACCCTGATGCCGTTTACCTGCTGCAGGAGACTCTCGACCCCACAGAATTTGAACTGATCGGCGCGCACAATGGCATTCTGGGCCAGCAACTGGCACGTGAAAGCCAACCAGATGCCATTCTGCTCGATATTCTCATGCCTGAAAAAGACGGCTGGCAGGTCTTGCACGACCTAAAAACCGACGAATCAACGACTAATATTCCAATCATCCTACTCACTATCGTGGATAAAAAAGCGCTTGGCTTCCGACTGGGCGCATCGGCATATTTGCTCAAGCCGCTGGTTCCCAAAGAAGTGGTGGATACGCTCATCCGCATCACCAGGCAGGCAGACCACGACCACATTCACGTTCTCTTGGTGGATGATGACCCGCACATCGCAGATATGCTGCATCAGATCCTGCCGGCCTCCGCCTTTGAACTGCGCACAGCCCTAGATGGCATTGCAGGGCTGGAAGCCATAACGCAATCCCGCCCCGATGTGCTTCTGTTGGATATTATGATGCCGCGTCTCGATGGGTTTGGTGTGATCGACCAGCTTCGCCAGAACCCAGGGACACAAGACCTGCCCATCATCGTCATCAGCGCCAAGGAGCTAACCGATGAAGAGTCAGCACGTTTGAAAGAAGGCGTTGCCTTCGTGATGCGCAAACAAGGGTTTGACGGCAAAACACTTGTACAGGAAATAAAAAATGTTTTGAAATAATAAATACTTATGCATCGCAACGGAGAGAACCATGAAAACCATCCTAATCGTGGAAGACACCGAAATAAATATCGACCTCATCACCCAATTGCTTGAAGATGATTACTCCCTGCTCTTCGCAAGAGACGGCGAACAAGGCCTGAAAATGGCGCTGCAAAACAACCCTGATCTAATTCTCATGGATATCTCCCTGCCCGGCATCGACGGCTACGAAGTGACCCGCAAGATCCGCGAGACAAAGAAAAATATACCCATTATTGCGCTCTCTGCCCATGCCATGAGCGGACATAAACAAACTGCAATTGATGCGGGCTGTACCGACTACCTCACCAAGCCCATAGACGACAAACTTCTCTTCACCATATTGAATATGTACTTAAGCTGATTGCAGGCACAATTCCCATCCCCATCCGGCAAGGAAACTCATGAACATTACATCCAAAATCCTGATCGTGGACGATGAACCCTTCAATGTGGATTATCTTGAGCAGGAACTCGAAGACCTCAATTATGAAACCATCGTCGCCGCCAACGGGCAGGAGGCATTGGAAAAAATTATCAACGAATCTCCCGACCTCGTGCTGCTGGATATCATGATGCCCATCATGGATGGTTTTAGTGTGCTTGAAAAAGTAAGGAAAGATCCATCCATCCGCAATACGCCCATCATCGTCATCTCTGCCAGCAACGATCTGCAAAGTGTGGTCAAAGGGATTCAACTTGGTGCGGAAGATTATCTCCCCAAGCCGTTCGAGCCTACCCTGCTAAAAGCCCGCATCCAATCCAGCCTGGAAAAGAAACACCTGCGCGACCTGCAGAATAATTATCTCAAAAGCCTTGAGCGCGAGATGAACACCGCGCGAAATATTCAAAAGGAATTTCTGCCTGAAAGACTTCCAGAAGTTGAAGGTTGGGAGATCGCTTCCTACTTCAAAGCAGCTAAAGAAGTGGCGGGCGATTTTTACGATGCCTTCCTGCTGCCTGATGGTACGCTCACCTTCCTCGTTGCAGATGTCTGCGGCAAGGGACTCGGCGCAGCCCTGTACATGACTCTCTTCCGCAGCCTGATTCGCGCCGCCTCCACATCCGATCAATTCTCGCCGGTGCAGGGTCAAAAAAACTATCTGCCTGCGGAGCGGCTGCAACATGCTATCTCCCTGACCAACAACTACCTTTTGGAAACACACGAATCCGCCTGCATGTTTGCAACAGTCTTCATCGGCATTCTCGACCCGCAAAATGGAAACTTGAGCTACATCAACTGCGGCAATGACCCCGCTTTGGTCATCAACAAAGATGGAAAAGTCCACGCGGAGCTTCACCCCACTGGCGCGGCGGTTGGCGTGAAAACGCCGTCCACTTTTAATGTTAATCAAATCACACTAGCCGATGATGACATGATCCTCGCTTTCACCGACGGCATTCCAGATACACAAAACAGCCACGGAGATTTTTACGGAAACAATCGCCTGCGGGAATTAATAACGGCCAATTCTGCTCCAACTGAATTGTTAAACAGAATCGAAACCAGCTTGAATCAATTCATTGGTGAAGCAGATCAATTTGACGACATTACCTTGATGGCGATAAAGAGAAAAATATAACAAAAGTGGAGTCTGCAACTCTATTGCAGACCCCACTTTTGTTAGCGCGGAAAATTATCAGCGGGGGGAATGTCAAAGTGAAGCAGCCAGTTCAACGATTAAGATTGAAGCGCGGCACTTTATCCAAAATATTAATGAAGCAGCACAATAATCCAATATACACCTGCGGAGATTAACGCACTGGCAGGGATGGTGATGATCCATGCCATGACGATCTCTTCAGCCACACTCCAGCGGACTTTGCCAAAGCGTTCCGAGGAACCTACGCCGATGATGGCTGAACTGACCACTTGTGATGTGCTGACAGGCAGCCCAAGAAAGGATGCGCTCAGAATCACAAAGCTGGATGTTAGCTGGGTGGAGAAACTATGGATGGGACGGATCTTGTAAAATTTGCCACCGAGGGTACGGATCAGTTTCCAACCGCCGAGAGCTGTACCTAGGGCAATTGCGCCTGCGCTTAATGCAACCACCCACAAGGGGACTTTAAAGTCGTTGATATATCCACCGATCAATAAACTTAGCGTAATGATGCCCATCGTTTTTTGAGCGTCATTCGTACCGTGACTGAACGCCATTCCCAAGGCTGTGACGAGTTGCCCGCGTTTGAAAAATTTGTTGATTTCGTTGGATGCATTGCGGACAAGAAAGTAGATGATGCGCGTGAACAAAAAACCGAAGACAAACCCAAGCAAGGGAGAAGTAACGAGGGCAATGATTACTTTCTCAAGCCCTTGAAATTTAAGCGCCCCCAAGCCCGCCCCTGCCAGTACAGCGCCTACCATCCCGCCGATAAGGGCATGTGATGAACTGCTTGGGATGCCAAGCAGCCAGGTAAGGATGTTCCACGTAATAGCTCCAAAAAGGCAGGCGACGATCACATCCAGATTAAGCACATTGGCTTGCGCCACTTCTTCGCCGATGGTGGTGGCAACCGTCACACCAAATAGGAAGGGTCCAAAAAATTCTGCAACTGCTGTGAGTCCCAGCGCCACCTGCGGACGAAATGCCCGCGAGGCGATCATGGTGGCGACGATGTTGCTTGAATCATGTACGCCGTTCAGAAAATCAAAAACCAGCGCCAGCCCGATGACGATATAAAGCTGCAATGACATATAGCCTCGTTATGTTTTCTTGACGACAACATCTGCAATAATATTTGCTGCTTGATCGCCACGGTCGGCTGCGTTTGAAAGATGGCGATAGACTTCGCGCAGTTTCAACATTTCCACTACATGATGCAGGTCTTCGGGACCGCTGAATAGATCAGCTATGGCTTCACGATAGACAGCCTCCACCCGATTTTCAAGCGCCTTCGCTCTCTGAGCATGGCCAATAGCGACCCCCGGATTCTTTTGCAGGCGAAGAACTGCCTGATGAATTTCCCAACCTGCATCTTTAAGCAGGGATGCAATACGAACCATGTATGGCGTAGGCTGCACTTTGAGCAGGCTCATTTCCACAGCAGTGGTATCGGCATAATCCACCATGTCATCAATGGAGCGCGAGAGGGCGAAGATATCTTCCCTATCGAAAGGGGTGACGAAAGCGCGGTTCAACTCATCAATGAGGATGCGGCGTACTTCATCAGCCTCTTTTTCCTTTAGTGAAAGTTCCTCGGCAATATCAGGGTTTGGCTCTTCCAGATATTTTGCGAGTAACTTAAGCCCCTCATAGGTGATGGATGCCTGATCTACAATTAGATTGCTAAAAACTTCTTCACGTCGTTTGAAAAAACGTAACATGTGACCTCGCATTTGTCCTGGTTTGTCGAAAGCCTTGCCCTACGGATAATATTATCACCGCTTATTTTTGAATACGCTGTGTCAACCGTCCTTATTTTCAGGGTAAAAACACATCTACAACAAAAGGCCCCATTTTTATTCCGCATCAATTGATTTGGTTGTAGAATTAGAAAAATGCCATTCGGGAAAACCCAACGAGGCGACCATGAAAATTTTCATCAGTTCCGCCTTCATTGACCTGATCGAGTATTGCAAAGTGATAAGTGTAGAATGATAAATACTCCACCAGGGCCGAGGGAAAAATCATGAAGATGAAAAATTTCAATAAGATCGTTTGGCGGGCAGTATCCGTTCAGATCATCCTCGGTTGGACATTGCTGATCGTCGGCAGTTATTACATTGGGGATATATGGCTAGAAAATGAATTTCTCACTCACACGATTCTATGGCTGGCGGGAGTGGCGATATTCGAATTCATACTTTTACGGGGGTACACAGCAAAAAACGATGGGAAAGATGTCGAAGACGGGCAGATCGGCAATTTAATTTATCATGCCGTGATGGATACCTCTCCTGATTCTGTCGCTGTCACTGATTTGCTTGGTAATTATATTTTCGCCAATAAACAAACTGCGGTACTGCACGGATACGAAAGCCCCGAAGAATTTATCGGGAAGAGCGCTTTTAGCTTCTTCCCCTTGAGCGAAGTTACCAAGGCTGCAAAATACATGGGGCAGACCCGCACAGACGGAATCATTAGAAATATTGAATTCAATCTCCAGCGCAAAGACGGCAGTACCTTCCCAGCCGAATTGAGCGCCGCGCTGATCAAGAATGAATTTAGCATCCCTGTAGCTTTCATCGCAGTCACCCGTGATATTACCGAACGCAAACATGTCGCAGACCAACTTTACAGCGTGAACGAACAGTTGCACCTGCAATTGATGGAGATCGAAAAACTGCAAGCTATTTTGCACGAACAAGCCATCCAGGATCCACTCACTGGGTTATACAACCGCCGTTTTATGGAAGAATCGCTCAAACAGGAAATCGCCCGCGCTAATCGGGAAAACCAACCGTTCAGCGTGGTAATGTTGGATATGGACAACTTAAAACTCTTGAACGACAAGCATGGTCATGTCGTTGGTGATATTGCCCTGAAGTCTCTTTCCAAATTACTAAAAGATCATACCCGCACCGAAGATATTGTTTGCCGTTTCGGCGGGGATGAATTTCTGGTCATTTTGCACAATGCAAGCGAGAAAATGGCATCTGTCCGATTGCAGGAATGGGAAGAACAGGCGAAAGAAATCAGCATCATTCACGAAGGAAATCCAATTCAGATAAGTTTCTCAGCTGGTATCGCCGCCTTCCCAACCTATAAAAACATCGAAGAACTGATCCGCACGGCAGATAAAGCTCTGTATGATATCAAGGCAAAGAAAAAAAGCACATAAACCGGTGCGCTTAAATCAAAATAACTGAACGCAAGAACAGGCGTTATCTCATATCCGTTCATTTTTATTTGAAACTTCATGACATTTAGCACAGAATAAAAAAGATTTCAATTGTAAAATAATCCTGAAACAATACGAGGCAGACATGAAAGTATTCATCAGTTCAACATACAAAGACCTGATCGATTACCGAGCCGCAGCCATCCGCGCCGTGGAAGGGACGAATTACCAAGCCTCCAAAATGGAAGTTTTTGGCGCACGCCCAGACGAGCCCTTGGATGCCTGTTTAAATGAAGTGGAAGAAAGCGATTTCTTTCTTGGGATTTACGCGCACCGTTATGGATACGTACCCGCGAGTTCGGATATTTCCATCACCGAGATGGAATATGCCCACGCGAAAAAACTTGGCAAAACAATTTACTGTTTCGTAATTGATGAAGAGAATCAACCGTGGCTTCCAAAATTCATTGAGGGCGAACCTGGAGCAGCAAAACTCAAAGACTTCAAACATAGAATCCAAACCGACCATGTCTGCGCCTTCTTTACTTCACCTGAAGACTTGGGCATGAAAGTTGCCAATGCCCTCAGCCATTACGCGGCAAATCACCACGAACCCCAATCTCCAACTTACCTATCTCCCAAACCCACAGGCAACACCCTTCCAAATCAAGAATTTTTTGTGGGTCGCGAGAAAGAACGTGACATCATTCTCTCCGCTCTTTCTCCAGAGTCGCGCACATGGGGCGCATTAATAGATGGCCCCGGCGGTATTGGAAAATCTGCGCTTGCAATTCACGCCGCTCACAAAGCCGAAGGTTTTGACCATAAGATTTTCATCACAGCCAAAGTGCGCGAACTGAACGCCGACGGCGAAGCCAAACTGACTGACTTCACCCGCCCCACCTACCTCGCCATGCTGGACGAACTTGGCAAGGAACTGGGCGCAGACGGACTCGAAAAACTCCCGCCCGATGAGCGCCCCAATGAACTGCGTCTTGCATTGGCGGGAAAGAAAGCATTAATCATTTTCGATAACCTAGAGACTCTCCCAGAAGAAGAAAGAACACGCCTCTTTCAATTCCTCTCGCGTCTACCCGAAGGGAACAAAGCCATCGTCACCTCCCGCCGCCGCACCGATGTGGACGCGCGCATCGTGCGCCTTGACCGTCTCTCTCACGATGAAGCAATTCAGTTGATTCAAGAGCTTGCAAAAAAATACCACCGCTTGCAGCGAGCTACACCAGAAGATCACGAAAAACTTTATGCCATTACACAAGGCAACCCGCTTTTCATTCGTTGGATTGCAGGACAATTAGGAAGAGTAGGTTCGCAACTTCGCACAATTGATGAAGCAGTTGCCTTCATAGACAAAGCCCCCAAAGGCAACGATCCTCTCGAATACATCTTCGGCGACCTGCTGGAGACCTTCACCGCCGACGAGACGAAAGTCCTCGCCGCGCTGACGTATTTCAGCCTGCCCGCCAAACTCAAGTGGATCGCGGAGATGACCAGCTTGCCCGCCCGCGCCGCCGAGACCGCGCTGGAAGACCTGACTGACCGCTCCATCCTGACCTCTGACCTGCCCAAGCAAACCTACATTTTGCCCCCGCTGACAGCGAAATTCATCCGCACGCGCCGCCCCGATGCCGTGACCCAAACAGGCGATGCCCTTGGAAACAAAGCATTAGCATTAGCACTTCAACATGGTTACCACAACTATGAGGATTTCAAGATACTTGAAAACGAATGGCATTTTGTGGAAGCATCTTGGTACCAACTTGCTCTAAAAAAAACTCACCAACTACAGTTATTGCGTAATTTATTACATCAATTTTTAAATTTTTCCGGTAAGTGGGATGAAGAAATAGTCTTAAATCAAATTACAGAACAAAAAGCAATTGATGAGAACGACTACCACAATGCTGGCTTAAGCGCATTTTATATGGGCTACAACTATTTTCGTTTCAAGCAACCAGACAAAGTACTGTCTTGTGCTTCACGAGCAGAAAAGTATTGGAAAAATGCAAATCCACGTGAAAAGGCCACAGCTATCCGCCTACGCGGGCTTGGACATCAATTAAAACGCGAATATTCAAAATCACTAGAATCATTGAATGAATCTCTTTCAATATATCAATCCATTGATCCTGAAATGCAAGAAGTCATTATTCTTCTTAATGATATAGCTGTTGTAGAACGAGAAATAAACAACGATGATCTAGCAGAGAAACATTATCAGGAAGCATTAAAAATTGCAAAAAAAATCAACGATGAGGAGCAAATTACTGGAATAATGGGTAACTTAGCCCATCTTTACATTGATAGTAAGCGATGGGAAGATGCTCTTACATTTGTAAATGAGGCATTAGCAATTTCCGAGAAAATTGGTAGATTAGACTTCATTGCAATAGAAAGTATGCATCTTGCAAAAATATTTTCTCATAAAAATAACTACGAACAAGCATTGCCGTTAGTTCACCGCGCAATTGAGATTTTCACTCGTCTGAAATTGCCTGATTTACAATGGGCACAAAAAACACTGGTGGAGATTGAAAGAGCAATGCGGAATGAGGGATAAACGTGATAGTACCTTTTAGAAATCCTCCCCTGTCAGGTTGAAAAACCTTCCAAGGGAGGATTACAAACCTCTCAGGGAAGGATTGCAATCCTCCCTTGAGAGGTTTTCCAACGAGTCAAGTTCAAACCTCCGAGGTCTTTGAGACCTCGGAGGTTTTTGGTTTTGGTTGTAAAATCACCTTGTCATTGGAGACCGAATGGCAACACACAGGGGCACACGCCAGGCTCGCTACCCAAAATTTGACGCATACTCAAATTTTCAAGGAGACCAAATGACCACGATCTACCCCCCAGAACCGTTTCGCATTAAAGTAACAGAAGCCATCCATCTCATTCCATCAGATGAACGAGAGAAGGCGCTCAAGGAAGCAGGCTACAACCTCTTCCTGATGAAAGCCGAAGACATGTTCATTGACCTGCTCACCGACTCAGGCACAGGCGCGATGAGCTCCGAGCAATGGGCGGCCATCATGCGCGGTGATGAGTCCTACGCTGGCGCACGCTCTTTCATCCGCCTCAAAAATGCTGTTGAAGATGTGTTCGGATTCAAACATTTTGCTCCCACGCATCAGGGACGCGCCGCTGAAAATATTCTGGCTGCGTGTCTGGTAAAGCCTGGTCAATGGGTGCCGAGCAACATGCACTTCGACACCACCGATGCCAACATCCGCGCGCGCGGCGGGCGACCCGCCAACCTCGTCATTGACGAAGCGCACGACCCCGAAAATCGCCATCCCTTCAAAGGCAACATGGATATTGCCAAGCTCAAGGCTTTCATCGCAAAGTATGGGCGTGAGCAAATTCCTCTCGGGATGATCACCGTTACGAACAACGCAGGAGGCGGACAACCCGTCTCGATGGAAAATCTCAAAGCAGTGGCAGATGTCTACCACGAGAGCGGAATCCCCTTCTTTATCGACGCCGCACGCTACGCTGAGAACTGCTTCTTCATCAAGCAGCGGGAGCCTGGCTATGGGCAGAAGTCCGTCAAAGAGATCGCGCATGAAATGTTCGCCCTAGCGGACGGAATGACCATGTCCGCGAAGAAGGATGCCATCGTCAACATTGGCGGTTTGATCTGCTTGAATGACGATGCCCTATTCCAAAATGTGCAAAATGAGTTGATCCTGCGCGAAGGCTTCCCCACCTACGGCGGACTCGCTGGCCGTGACCTCGACGCAATGGCAGTCGGCTTGTACGAAGGCTTGGACGAAGAATATCTTTCGTATCGTATTGGGCAAACTGCCTACCTCGCCAAGCGGCTGAATGATGCCGGCATTCCCACCCTCCAACCCACCGGCGGACATGGCGTGTACGTCAACGCGGGCGCGATCTTCCCACACATCCCCAATTACGAATTCCCTGCACAGGCTCTCGCCGTGGAACTGTACCGCGAAGGCGGCATCCGTGGCGTGGAAATTGGCTCGGTGATGTTCGCCTGCCTCGACCCCGAAGACAACAAATGGCATTATCCCGCGTTGGAATTATTGCGCCTCGCCATCCCGCGCCGAACCTACACCCAAAGCCATTTGGATTATGTGGCAGATTGTTTCACCGCCATCAAATCCCGCGCGGACAAAGTGCGCGGCTACAAATTCACCTACGCACCCGAACTGCTGCGTCACTTTACCGCAAGGTTTGAGCCGCTTTAATAGACAATAAACGACGGACGATGGATGACAGACTGTGGTCAATGGTCTATCGTCTATCGTCTTACTTAATAATTGAGGAACCCATGAGCGAAAAACTTTTATATTACACCGACTATCTTGAGCTGGATAAAATTCTCAACAGCCAGCATCCCAAAAGCAACAACGAGACAGATGAAATGCTGTTCATCATCATCCACCAAGCCTATGAGTTATGGTTCAAGATGGCGATCCACGAACTGAATCACGTCCGCCGTATTTTTGACACAGACAATGTCCAAGACAATGCAGGCGAAATGAACATTGCCGTCCAAAAGCTAAAGCGGGTGGTGAAAATATTTGAAGTCATCAACCGTCAGGTGGATATTCTTGAAACGATGACGCCGATGGACTTCCTCGAATTCCGCGACCTATTGCTGCCTTCGTCGGGATTCCAAAGTCTGCAATTCCGCATCATCGAAGCGAAACTGGGGCTGAAGATGGATCAACGCTACAAGGCAAATTATTACAAGAACACTCGTCCGGGTGGATTCAACCAACAGGATTACGAGACCATTAACCAGATTGAGTCTGAAGCGACGCTCAAAGGGCTGGTCATCAAATGGGCAGAGCGGACTCCC
>Ga0075156_10001870_pt1 | contig 11565 bp, 13 predicted proteins | sample JI81AbrownDNA_FD_70966 | JGI IMG/M metagenome (GOLD analysis project Ga0075156, IMG submission 70966) | Wastewater effluent complex algal communities from Wisconsin, to seasonally profile nutrient transformation and Carbon sequestration -... | ecosystem: Engineered > WWTP > Effluent > Algae...
AAAACTATTTGGTAGAGAGCAGGTTGTGTATTCGATTGAAGAAGTTGGAGGTTTTGTCCAGATAAGTATGGATGAATTAAGATCAAGCGGCAATGCTCATGATATGGAAACACATGACAACATTGAGTCAACAATTGCAAATTTCGCTTTGAAGATTGTTGCTGGAATACCATAGGTTTGTGCTGGGCGAGACAATCAGAACAGCTCTGCAGATCAATTTCCCCCTGTACTGTTCCTTGATTTGTGCTCTGTACATTAGTGAGACTTTACTTCTTGTTTGCAACAGCAACTGATCTGCCTTAAGCAAAAGTTTTCAGATGTGCAGGTTGACAAAATTGATGACCAGTTTCATAACCTGCATCTAGCATTCAAGGAGCAAAGTGGATTTTCACAAATGCTGCAAAACGCACAAGCATGTTCCACTGTTCAATCATTTGAACAGTGTTGGAGCCCACAGGGAAGTGAGTTTGAATACCTACAGAGGTTTTGTGGGGGCCAATGCAAGCATAATGCCTGGGACAAGCAGTGTCCAATCAGATTTCTCCCTGATCAATTGGACAAAGTATTCCAGCTCACAGAGCCTAACTGACTTCTCACTGGAACCAATACTGCATTGCAAGCAATAACAGAAGCTTAGAGCTTTATTTGAATAAATTATAGGCGATTTATTGGCTTTTATTTGTGATCCAAAATTAATCCGAATTTAAACATTGAAATTGACCCGAAAATAGCTATTTTCCTTATTTCTGGATTTTTCTGAAAATAAGGAGGCCTGCTTGCAGGTGACATGGCATCTTATTTTCGGGTCAAATTGGGACCTTAAATTCGGATTTTGATCCGAAAATAGGCGTGTGATCCGAAAATGAGGATGCCTGCAAGGGAGGCGCTGTGTGAGAAGCAAGGGATTACGAGTGACAATGAGAGCCAGGGTACAACAGGACTAATGAAGGGAAATTTAAATAGATAGTATCTAAAATAATTCACATTTTGAACACCAATCAATTTAAATATTACTAAACAAAATGTCTGGCACTAATGTGGTCAAGTCTGCACTTACTTCCAATTTATCAACTGAAGACGCTGTGGACTCAACACGACATGAGGTATGAAACAATGGACCAAGTCCACCAAGAAATTGAGTGATGATTTTGGAGAGATTGGTTTCAAAAGTATCTATTGCAGGATGGCAACTAATTACTAACATCAAAGGCATCTAAACACTCAGTATGGCACCACCCCAATCGAGGATTACAGAGAAGAGGCAAAGGGCTATTTTAAATCAGACTCTGCCGGCGACCTAACAGTGAACAAGAAAGCGCAATTATCTTCTCAAATGCTATGTTGCATCCAAGAATCTATAAGCGATGAATGCTCTCTTTATGTGGTAACCAGTGGAGAGACCTGCAAAATTGAAGTCAAGAGACGAACTCACTCAGTGAGTGTATCAGACAAACCACTCTCTCTCAGGATCCTAATATCTAGGATCACCATTGATTCAATGTATACTGTCTCTTACAAAAGGAAGACACTATCTGAAATATATTACTATATGACAAGTGTGAACAGTAGTGTAACAATATTCAACAGGTTTGTAAAGCTTCAGATCAATGCGCTGACAGCAAGAGGTGGAACTTCACATGATGTGGTGGTCAGCCCATCTAGCCGCAAACGACTAAAAACTTGGACATGTATTAAACAAAAAAAGAGTATGAGGATGGAAGGGATATCTCAGAAGATTCCCTAAAGGTGACGACCGAAAATAAATACAAGTAACAGGTGCAAACAGGAGAATGTAATGTACCAACCAAAGATAAAAATTCTTGCACGCAATGCCAAACTATAAAACCTCACCAAGGCAAAGAAGAGGAAAAATTACAAGAAATTCAAATGGAAAATGAAAGCACCCAAAGACATGACGTCAACTAAGCTCAATATTGAGAAAACATACTACTGGCACATCAAACAGCAAATGTGGACACTGCACAACGCACAAGAATGTAGACTTGAAGAGAAGGCACTTTCTAGAATCCAGGGGGGACAACATGTCCTTAGATCGACTCTTTGGTTTGCTTGGATGCGGGGTATATTTGCAGGTGGACTGGCATACTAAAATTGTTTCAACAAAATAGTTTGGGCAACTATTATCAACAACATTTTTATATACTACGTCTTCAAAAAAAACTATTATACTCTATGAAAATGATAAAAAAGCAATTCAAAGGTCTGAAATACGATAAGAAAACTACGAACAAAGGTCTGAAATACGATAAGAAAACTACGAACACAAAAAGCAGAATAATGAAATGCCTCAAGTACTACTTCAAGAACAACAAGCGAGCTGCAAACGGCACAAAAAAAGAGAAGAAATCTCGATAAACCAAAATTACAAAACAACAAATCGGCATTGACTACAGTCATGTGCCAAGCCACACCAACAAACAAAAGGTTCAAAGAACAACTACTTGATTGAGACACAATCACCATAGCAATCGACAGATGCTGCTCATACAGCATAGAAAGGGAAATTGGATTTTATTGGTAAGATGACCAAATACAATATAGCAATACAGGGATTTTCAGGGAAGAAACTCTAAAGGGAACATGGAGATCTACACTGGAAGATGACCAGTTTATGACCCACACTGTGTAAATTCCAAATACCTTGTATGCTTCAGGAGTTCTCTTTCATTTTCTTTCTCCTCAACACCGGAGCCAACAAAGGAAAGACCCAAGTGGTTCATACATAACATGCCAAATTATGACACATACACCAAATTTGTAAATGCGATGAAAACGATGATGGAAAAGACAAATTTTAAGTACATTTAAAAGGCCAAATAATACAGAAGATTCTTGAGGAGAAATAAAGCACATCTTTCCATTCGACTTTGACATTAAAGAAGTAAAAATGGAAGTGAATAAAGCTACCATCCCAGACAAACAGCAGCTTAGGAAATGGCAAGCTAGATTAAATCACTTACCATACAACAAGATCAAACTACTAGCTTTACAGGCAAGGATACCTAAACGAATATCCAAGGCAGCGGAAACTTTTTCATGACCTGAAAGTTCAGCAAAGCCACCATAAGCAATGGCGCGCAACGATCGACAACAAACGTATACATCCAGTGAAACAACCTGGGGAATGCGTGTCAGCGGACAAGCTAAAAATCACAAATGAAATGATGTGAGAAATATGAGTTACAAAGTGGCCATGGTATACATGGATCATTATAGTGACTCACCTGGAAACAGAGGATATGGGAAGTGAAGTGTTAAAGAACAAGATAGCCTTTGAAAACTATGCAACGAAACAAGGTTTACACATATGCTACTAATATCAGATTTGCAGACAACAGTTTCCTAAATGACCTCAAGGACCAACGACAGACTATTACCTACTGTGGAGCTTACACTCATCACTAGAATGGAAGAGCTTAGAAGATAATTAGAGACCTACAGGAGAAATGCAGGATATTACTTCTACACGTCATACACCAATAGCTAGATCCCATCACATCTCACCATTGGCCATATTCACTCCAACTGGCGCATGAATCATAAACAAAACACCAAGAACTCAAGATTGCCTGGTACCGCTATAATCATTCAAAAGCTTCGCTCCAACTCTGTACCACCCCTCAACCACCAACATCCGTTTGGATGCCCTGTATAGATAGTACATGATAGATTACAACAAAAAACAGAAAATCAACAACTGGCAACAAAGAAGCTGAATAGGGATATTCATAGGCCTGTCACCACATCATTCAAACTCAGTGATATTGTTGATGTCACTGAAGTCAGGAATGGTTTTGATGAAGAACCTACAAAAGTGTCGGATAAGCATGTACGCTTCCCATGGCAATGTAAACAAACGCCGGGGATACGATGTAACTATACCAAGTCATGCAGCAACTAAACATAGCGGAATTCATCAACGCCATGGTCAAAGAAATAGAGACTCACCAAGTGAGGAAACATTCGTAAATTGTGCCAATAAATTCAGTGCCAAAAGCAACAACAATACTGGACTAGGTATTGGCTATGGGGAGAAAAAATAAAAATCAGCACCGGGTAAATAAGCAAGTACAGAGCCAGGTCAAATCCACACAGCAGTCAGAAGAAGTACATTATCAACTAATTGAAATCTTTCTCCCCAGTGGTAGCTTGGACGACAATCAGGACTCCTGTTCACCTTATCAATAGTTTTCAAATGGGGCACAAGACAAATTGATTTTGTGCTCGCATATCCCCAGGTCAAAGTAGAAGGCAAACTCTTCATGAAATTTCCCAAAGGAATCAATTTGATCAACAATGGAAACAGCAAAACTCATCTAATGAAGCTGCTGAAGAACATTATTGGTCGAAGTATGCCAGCAGAATTCGGATTCTACATCTTCACGAAGGGCTGATAGAGAAGAATTCTGTACAGTGGAACGTATTATAGAAGGAATATATTGTTAGCAGTGTACATTGATCGGTAGAATAAACGTCAAAGATAGTTGACCAATATCTGGGGGTTAAGATAGTGAAGAGAGAGCATGGTAACGGAAAACATCCCAACCATTACAGATCAAAGGGTAAGAGAACACCTGCGCTATCAAGAAAGATTTTGCACATAGATGTGGATGGTGAACAAATTAAGGCAGAGTGGAAATATGCCCGCATAATTGGACGGCTTGATTTCTTTGAAAAGTTCACCAGGCCAGACATTGCCTATGCAGTTCATCAAAGTGCTAGATTCACTTCAAACCCCAAAGCATCGCACAATCTTGCGGTATGAGAAGCAGGATGTACCTGATGCATACCAGAAAGGAGGGCATCATACTCAGGCCAAGGAACAATCCATTGAAAAATGGTGAGACACAGACTTATGCAGACACTGGAAGGTGGACCTGACTCACCTGGGAAGATCAACAGCAAAATCCAGAACAGGTTTTTAAACCCAGTACTCAGGATGCCCTGTGACTTAGTCATCAAGAATGCAGACAGATATTGCATTGAGTACAACAGAAGCCAAAGTCAGGATCTGAGAACAACAATACCTCTTATGAGCCTACTGGAAGAGATATCTCAAAAAGGAGTTGGTATGATTAACAGTGTGGCTGAGTGCATTGCAGGACTTGCGAAGACAATTCAGATGTGTTCACCATATCAACATTTGCCAAAGTGATGCCCAGGAACAAAATACATCACAAACTAGAAGTAATGAGGACCAGGAGGTACCTGATGCATACCAGAAAGGAGGGCATAATATTCAGGCCAGGTGAACATTCCATGGAACTATAGTGAAGCACAGACTCCTGCGGAAACTGGAAGGCAAACCTGGCTCACCTGGAAAGATCAACAGCAAAATCCAGAGCAGGTTTTTTAAAACAAAGTACGCAGACAGATATTGCATTGAGTACAACAGAAGCCGAATTCGTGGCTTTGAGTGAGGGTCTGAGATCAACAATACCTATTATGAGACTACTGGAAGAGATGTCTCAAAAGGAATTTGGTATGCTTGAAAGTGTGGCTGGAGTGTATTCCAGGATTTTCGAAGAAAATTCAAATGTGCTCACTATAGAAACATAACCGAAAGTGATGCCTAGAACAAAATACATCAAGAATAAATACTGGCATTACAGGGAGCACATGGAACAGGTAAAATTTCTTTACATGCAATGCAGATGAAAGATTAAATAGCAGATCTGCTAACCAAACCATTGGGAGAATTTAAGTTTAATTTTCTGAAAGCGCTTTTCATTGGTGGAGAAGTGTCAGACAAAGTCAGCACTAACTTGGTAGGGAGCGTAAGAAACAGTTAGGAGGAGATGAGAACTCCGGAATGAAAAAGAAGCAAGACCAAGTAAAATGCCACAATCTCGAAGAACAATCAGCGCTGTGGAGAAAACGAAGTAAGAGTACACAATTAGCAAGGAGAAGGGGGCGCGTGTAAGAAGCTAGGGATTACAAGAGACAAGACAAGAAATCGTACTACAGGACTAATGAATGGAAATGAAATTTAAGAAGTCTATAGCTATTTTAGTTGAATCGACAATTATGATGCCCACATACACCAGCTCCAATTGGATTGAGGTTGTCATTACGTCCTTTTATTCACAGAAGAGATCATTCCCAACCGTCAAAATTACGATGAATATTTTCGCGGAGATTAGAAGTCATGTGCCTACAAAATTTGTTTATTCAATAAAAAATGATTCTTAAATAACCAGTCGCAGCATGAGAACTTAAATCCTACATATAAATCAACATGTAAATCTCATGCTTTGAATGAATTCAAGATGAAGATGATGAACAATGAATCAATCTCATGAATATCAATAATCAAAAAGCGCAGAACGCTTACTAATTTTGCTCAGATTTTGAACACAAAATATTCTGGTTAAACAGAATTTCCAATCTCAAACTCTAGTAGATCCAAAAAATGCAACTCGATGGTAAACTACAAGTAGAAAGATGCGAACTGGTCGTACAAGTAACTACTGGTAGCATAAATATTAAAACCTCGAGAGGCCGTAAATGTTTTTATGATATGTATCTTAACTTCCACTAAGTTGATTTAAAGATTCTAAAACCTTTATGGTAATTTTCATACCGCGTGTCGCTAGCCCAAAATTTTGGCCATTTTATCTCAATTACTGTCACATAAACTGATCATAGGAAATGAGGCGGAAATATGCAGAGTCTCATCTCATTATCTACCTGTTGCTTTTAAGACAGATGGGTATCGTTAGGGGAGTGCCTGAAGACCCGTCCAACCACCCGGAACACAAGAACAAGATAAAACTCAATATGAAGGGTCCAGATGGCAAGGATAAATACATCCAACTTTCAGTGTCAGATATACGCCTGACTGATCCGATGATTCCTTTACATGATGCAAATGGCGATTTTGGCATTGACCCAGGCTACTTTTCAGAGGAGCTTGATATTTTGGATGAAAACAGTCTAGGAGAAATTGTCATTGAAACAGAACCCGAAATCTTTCATGTAGCAGAGGAAAACAAAAGCAATTTTTCAGACGATAATAACGAAAACCTCCGTGATCACCACACTCCTGAATTAATTCATCGGAGCAAGGAATCGATTGAATCAAGTTCCAATATTTTGCTTGACTCAGAAGTGAAATTCAATCCGGAAAAACACATGAGCCCCTTAATAGAAAATAAAGACCCCGCCCAACTGATAACAGGAACCTTAGAAGACGACAGTGATGTCGTAATTATCAGCGATCAATTTGAGTACAACAAAGAAATAGAGGTGAATGAAACAAAATTATCAATATCAGTATTGGAACCAAGGAATGAAGTAAGTCACGAAAAGGAAACCAGAGAAGAAATCCGTGAAAGAGTAGGTATTGTCGATGAATCTGAGATAAATCCTGAGGATACATATGATCTTTCTGATGTCGTATGGAATACGAGCAGTTCATTACGATCAGTCACAGATGCGGCCCAGCTGAATATTTCGGCGTTGAATGACAATAGTGGTAAACTAGAGATAGTTTCAGAGATAATAAATGAGAAAATGCCGATGGACAATCAATCACTGACGATGAACGCTACGTCGATTTCAGAAGACACAATAAAAGCTTCAGAGTTCACGAATTTTCAAGACGTGGTCGCTAGCGTAGCAACATTATCTGGACCTAAGATAAGTCAAGAAGTCCAAGAGCATGATGATTGGGTCCCAGAAAAGAGTATTGGAGCAGATATGGTTGACGACATATCAGTTTCCACTGAGAACGATAAAACGACGGATTTTAATCCGGTATCTATCGTTGGGCATTATGAACTCGAGAGTGACGCAGGAGTCATAAGAAGCAATCAAAATCAAAGTATTGGGGAAATTTCAACAAGTACTCAAGCCGATAACATCACTCATGGCTTAGTGCAATCAGCGGAACTAGAAAATAGTGCAGCGACGAAAGTACAGTCTTCTAGAAACCTGACGAAAGATTTCAATACCATAGAACCATTTTCTAACGGTTATCTAGAGTTTTCGTCAATACCAAGTAGTGACTCGGTTAATGGCAAATTTTCCGGTTCATCTGACGACAAGGCCGATGCCGAAGAATCCATAATTGTTGCTGATCCCATAATAGAGAGTAAATATCACCTCGACGCAAATTTGCAGCCCAAAGTACAAAACCCCGGAGCTGACGAAGGTGATACTAGCACAGAAAAGATGAAAGTCTCGGATGTTGATGAGCAAGCAGCATTACCAAATGCCGGAACAACTGAAAACGTGGCTAATGAAGAGACAGAGATAAGAAACACTAAAGAACGTTCTATGTCGGCAACTATAGGAGATTCTGAATTTGAATCACTTTCGAAGGATGATGCTAGGGAAGATAACCATATTGAGAATGGAACAATCACGGCATCGGCACAAGAAGAAGCTAAGTCAGCTTCTGGAGACAAAGCGTTAGAATCTGGAGACAAAGGGTTAGAATCCGAAATTGATGAAAATGAGGGCAACCGAGATAAAGAATCAATACCGGCCGAGATTGTGAATGTTGACTGGACTGTGAAAAAATTTGACGAACCTGTTGAATCAGGACATTTAACTGAAGGTAATAAAATTGCAGCAGAGCCTTCCATTGAGATACCCATCATTTCAGTACCATTGCCTCTTAAGAAGCCTCTAAAAAAGCCAGACGACTTTCTATCTGGACTTGATGGGTTCGAAAAGTTTTTAGAACACGTGGACGCTCCGGAAGAACTCGATGTTGCTGCGGGATCAAGCATGCAAGATGTTCTTATTCAAAAAGGAACGCAAATATTGAAAAAGAATGTAGTTGGCGGAGCTAAATTAGTTGGAAGGGAAACCAAAAAAGTTTTGGATATTTTGAGGCGGAAAGTTGATGAATTAGTTGAGACAAACAAGGCTCTTTCAGTCATGAAAGATAAATCTTTGGTCCAGGGAATCAAAATCGTCAAAGTATCCAAGAAGTTTATATTAGATACAAGAAGAAAGCTTGAAGCAATCAGATTGCTTGACAAAGCGAAAGAAGTATTTGAAAAGTTCAAGAATTTATTTGGCAACGCTTCAAATGAATTCAGCGAATCCAGTGAGGATGAAGAGTTGCAAGTACTGATTAACAAGTTAAGAGAGCGGCCGACCATAAACGCCGACTCAATACCTGTTCCAGAGAAAGCTAACAGAGTAATCGATGAGGAGATGTTTGCCAAAATCAAAGCAGGCCGTGCTAGAGCATAATTCATAAACTTAAACATCGAGTATTCATATTACGAATCTTGTTTTCATTTGTAAACCAATAAACACAAAAAGAGAGCTCATCTCCTCTTACGCCTGTCCTCTGCTCTCAACGCTGCTTCGCTGTCCCTTTCAAATAGTTTACTAAGTACGTTGACAGCATTGCACCACACAAACACTGCTGCGAGATACAATACTCCCAATGTGGGCGCACAATTAAGAATGGTCCCACCAGCTAGAAGGACCAGCACTTGTTGAGACGCACTACCCACACTTCGTCCCATTCGAGCCCCAAGCACGTCAACGGCGGCCTAACAGTAAAGACAAACATATGACAATAATTTAGAAATTTTGAATGATGTATTTTCCTTAAGATAAAAATATTTACCTTTCCCTTCACTTTAGCTTCTGGTCCCAACGGAATGTAGGCCATTTCCTTGCATGGGTCAAACAATGAGTATTTGGTGATTTTGCTGATAACGTTTTGTAGTGTTCCTATAGTCAGTGCAGTGGACAATGGAATTCCAAGTTGGCTGCCGAATGCTACAGAAAAAAAGAAGGGTATGGCGAGGAGACCCATCGATAGTGGTGTTATCAAAGCAGATCCTTTCCAACCCAAACCTCTTATGATTCCTGAAGCAAAAAGTTGCAATACGAATGCACATAATCCGACACGCTGAGAGAAAGTTCCCATAAATTTCATGTATTCCGATTTGTTGGTATATGTTTTTCGAAGAATACCCTTCCATAAAACTTCCGTTAATTCAATGCAGGCGTTATAGCAAACTACCATTGTTGCCATAGCTCGTAACTCACTGCTCTTGCTTAGCTCCACAACACTCTCGCGAAGAGTAGGTTTTTTCTTTTTTATTGACTGAGATAGTGGCTTTACCAAGTTTCCAGTCTCTACCGTATTGCGCGCCGCCATTTTGTTTACAGCTCGATATAATAAAATTATTCCTGTGCAACAGAGCAACTTGATAATTGACTGCATAAAATTAAGTGAAAAGTGAGTAAAACTTTATGTATTCTTTGAAGAGCACAATGTATCCGACTTACCAAGATCTTCAGCGTGCTGCCAAATCCTACATCGTCAGAAGTCTTTTGACTTGCTACAACCGCCGACATGACCTTCCCAGAAATGATGGGAGCCAGATTCCCTACAACCGCAAACAGAGGATAAAATCGTTTTGCTTCACTCATGCTGGTCACGTCATTGGCGCAAGTCCAAAATAAGAGCGGGACTCCTGCACTAGCCCAAAGTTCAGACATGATGAAATAGAGCGAAAAGGACCAATATCTTAACAATGCCATGGCTGATCCTGAAGCATTCGCAATGACTTGATCGGATTCAAAATGTATGATTGATCTCAATGGATACAATATGAAGGCAAATATTGTATAAAATATGAAAAACGGAAGCAGTGTCAAATGGAAAACTGTCGCTTTGCTTTCTGCGAAAACATTTGACATTTTGCTGTATACTATAATCAGGAGAGTTGCGCACGGTGTCACTCCATACAATTTCAAGAAAGGGATAGCCTCGGCGCCGCAGTTTGAAACCACCAATGCATCCTTGGTGTCGCGAACTGTAGTGAAAACATAAATGAATAAAAACATCATGATGGACATGCAAGCGAATTGTGGAAATTCTGTCTTGCTGATTGGAAAAGAGTAGTTTGATTTTCCATGATGTGGCTTGGGTTTAAGTTTTGATTTGGATTCGGGATTGGCTCCACCTCTTTCGATGCAAAATGGTGAGTCTTTGTGTGATACACTGCGAACTCTTGTATTGTCGATCTCTTCATCAGGGCTAGTTTTAAAAAGCTTGTTGAAAGGGTGCACTGTGATAGGTCTGGCCAAAGTAACCAAATCGTTCTTCAGATGTCGTGGGAATGTCTTAACTCCACCACGTATTACTTTCTCTGTCTCAGCCAACAGTATGTGACCATGGCTAAGGGCTAATGGCAATAAATAAAAGTATCCATTCGCCCTCATTTTCGGAAGATCATTTAATTGGCAGATAGTCTTGATTGATTCCTGCAGTAGCCATAAACTATTAACCGAATTCAATAAACTCTCATGGTGTGTTTTCAATTGATGTTTACGTTGACATTTTCAAAGATACAGGATCTTACAAGATCCAGGAGCTTACAAGATCCTGGACATTGGCTCGCATACGTGGATGCGATAAAATGAAGAAAAAAGCCGGATATAACACAAAAAAAACCTTTTCGCCGGATACAAATATGTCACATAACTTAGATATAGTCAAAAGCTGACTACCGGTAGGACGAGCCCCCGTTCGCAAACAAGGAAGCGCACTTTGGCAGTCTA
>Ga0075156_10001871_pt1 | contig 11564 bp, 11 predicted proteins | sample JI81AbrownDNA_FD_70966 | JGI IMG/M metagenome (GOLD analysis project Ga0075156, IMG submission 70966) | Wastewater effluent complex algal communities from Wisconsin, to seasonally profile nutrient transformation and Carbon sequestration -... | ecosystem: Engineered > WWTP > Effluent > Algae...
CAGGGCAGGGCGGATCAGCAGGCGCCCGCCGAGCACGATGGTGGCGATCACGCCCACGGCCTTCAAGGCGCCCAGCCAGCCACCGCCGCCGCCGTGCGCGCCATCGGCGGCCAGCAGCGGCACCAGGGCCAGGATGGGGATGGCCGCAATGTCCTGGAACAGCGCCACGCTGAGCACGCTCTGGCCCGAGGTGGTGCCCATCAGGTTGCGCTCGGCCAACACGCCCAGGCCGATGGCGGTGGACGAAAGCGCCAGGCCCAGGGAGGCCACGAGGGCCAGCCGCCAATCGACCCCCAGGGCCACCGCCGCCCCGCCCATCAGGGCTGCCGAGCCGATCGTCTGCACCGCACCCCAGCCGAAGATCGGCCGCCGCAGGGCCCATAGCCGCTTGGGCTCCAACTCCAGGCCCACCAGAAACAGCATCAGCACCACGCCGAACTCGGCGAAGTGCAGCATGGTTTGCGGGTCGGTCACGAGCTTCAGGCCCCAGGGGCCGATGGCGATGCCGGCGCCCAGGTAGCCGATGATCGAGCCGAGCCCTGCAAAGCGGGCCAGAGGCACCGCCAGCACGGCGGCACCGAGGTAAACCAGGCTGGTCAGCAGCCAGCCGCCTTCGTGAGGAGCATCCATCTCGTTCAGTCTTCGGGGCGATCGGTTTCGGGCACCGCGCAGGACAGATCCGGCTCCAGTTCGTCGATCTCGGGCCACGCCGGGTAGCTGGCCAGGCGCTCGGCGTACAGGGCCGCATGGTCGCGCACGGTGCTGTCGTCCACCCGGTGGGCGCCGTGCAGCACCAGCGGCGGCAGGAAGCGCATGCCAGCCAGGGCCGCCGTCTGCTCGGCAGGCGGCCAGAAGGCATCGATGAAATGCCGGTTGTGGCCACTGGGGTGGTAGGCCTCCTGGCCGCCGCCGGTGCTGACCGTCAGCCACAGGTCCTTGCCGCGAAGCGCGGTACCGCCCGGGCCGTAGGCCCAGCCAAAGCCGAACACATCGTCCAACCACAGTTTCAGCAGCGGCGGCATGCCGTACCACTGGAACGGGAACTGCCAGACCACCAGCCTGGCGGCGGCCACGGCAGCGCGCTCGGCGTCGACGTCGATCAGGTAATCCGGGTACAGCGCGTAGAGGTTGCGCACGTCGGCGCGGCCCGGTGGCAGGCCCTTCGCGGCGTGCAGCAGGGCGCGGTTGACCCGGGAATGCTCCAGGCGCGGATGGGCCACGAGAACGACGATTTCCGGCGATGACATTCGGCGGGCACAGCGGGTTGGCCCGGTGCGGGAGGCACCGGCAAGCCCGTTACCATACCCTTGAAACCGCCTGGGCAGACAAGGAGGAGCGCATGCCGGTCATCGCGATCGCCAACCCGAAGGGGGGCGTCGGCAAGAGCACCCTGGCCACCAACCTCGCCGGGGCACTGGCCTGGCAGGGCCATGCCGTGATGCTGGGCGACCTGGACCGGCAGCAGTCGGCGCGCCAGTGGCTGGCCCTGCGCCCGCCCGGGCTGCCGGCCATCACCGGCTGGGAGATGCGGGAATCGACGGGCCAGGTTCGCCCGCCCAAGGGCACCACCCATGTCGTTATTGATACGCCGGCGGGCCTTCATGGCAAGAAACTGCAGGCACTGCTGGGCCTGGTGGATTTGATCCTGGTGCCGATGCAGGCCAGCCTGTTCGACATCCAGGCGACGCACGCCTTCTTGGCCGATCTGAAGGATCATCCCAAGGCAGCCAAGGTGCGGGTGGGCTTGGTCGGCATGCGGGTCAAGGACCACACCATCGCCAGGGAACGCCTGCAGGAGTTCGTGGCCACGCTTCCGGCGCCCATGGTGGCGGCGATCCGCGACACCCAGAACTACGTGCACCTGGCGGCCCATGGCCTGACGCTGTGGGATGTGGCGCCCAGCCGCGTCGAACGCGATCTGGCTCAGTGGGAACCGCTGCTGGCCTGGTTGGCCTGACCTGAAAGCTGCTGCCGCATGCCGACCCATTTCAAGCACCTTGCCGACCTGCCCGCACTCGTGGGCCAAGACCTTGGCGCCAGCGACTGGATCCTGGTCGATCAGGCCCGCATCGACCAGTTTGCCCACGCCACCGGTGACCACCAGTGGATCCACACCGATCCGGCACTCGCGGCGAAGGGCCCGTTCGGCACCACGGTGGCGCATGGGTTCCTGACGCTCTCCCTGCTGCCGATCTTCTTCGAGACCTCGTTTGTCGTGGACGATGTCCGCATGGGCCTGAACTACGGCCTGAACAAGGTGCGCTTCCCGGCGCCGGTGCCGGTGGGCAGCCGGTTGCGGGGCCACTTCAAGTTGCTGTCGTACGAGCCCGTCGAGGGCGGTGCCCAGATGGTGGTCGAGGTCACTGTGGAGCGCGAAGGCTCGGCCAAGCCGGTGTGCGTGGCCGAATCGGTCAGCCGGCGCTTCGTCTGAAGGCTAACATCGCGCCTTTGACGAAGCTAACGCCGCCCTTGCGATGAAAGTCCTGCTGGTTGACGACCACCCACTGATCTTGTCGGCTCTCAAGGCCATGATCGAGAACCTGAGCCCCGGCGTGGTGGTCAACGCCGTCTCCAGTGCCGCAGCGGCGCGGGCCGTTCTGCAGGCCGAAGACGACCATGACCTCGTGCTGCTGGACCTCCAATTGGGTGACGCCAACGGCTTCGAACTCCTGAACGAGGTGCGCCGCACCGACCCGGAGTTGTCGGTGGTGGTGCTGTCGTCCTCCGACCGCGCCAGTGATGTGATCCAGGCGATTGACCTGGGTGCCATGGGCTTTCTGCCCAAGCGCATGACAACAGAGGATCTGGCCGAGGCCCTGCGCCTGGTGATTGCCGGCGGAATCTACGTGCCCACCATGACCTTGGGCCAGGTTCACGACTTGGATGAGCCGCGGGCAGCCCCTGCGGCCCGGGCCCCCGCGCCGGACAGCATGCCGTCTTTCGAGTCCATGGGCCTCACCCCCCGCCAGGCCGACGTGCTGACCCTGCTGCTGCAAGGCAAGTCCAACAAGGACATCGCCCGGCGCCTGGTGCTGTCGGTGGAAACCGTGAAGGACCACGTGCAAGCGGTTCTGCGCGCGTTGGGCGTCAGCTCACGCACTCAGGCGGTGTTGGCGGTAGGGCAGATGACACAGCAGCAACGAAACCGCTAGCGCCGGCTTCTGCCCTCGGTCAGGTGGGCGTGTACGCCAGCCGCACGTAGATGGGTGCGAAGGCCTCGGCCTGGGTCAGTTCCAGCAGGCGCTCGCGGGCCAGCTCCAGCATGGCGATGAAGGTCACCACCAGCACCGGCACGCCGCGTGTGGTGTCGAACAGGTCATGGAACTCCACAAAGCGCTCGCCCTGCAGGCGGCGCAGCAGGCGGCTCATGTAGTCGCGCACCGAGAGCTGCTCGCGTGAGATCTTGTGGTGCTGGTGCAGCTTCGCCCGCCGGACGATGTCGGCCCAGGCGTCGCGCAGATCCACCACCGCCACATCGGGGAAGCGGGTGGTCAGCGATTGCTCGATGGTGACCTGGGCGCGCAGGAAATCGCGGCCCAGCTGGGGCAGGGCGTCCAGCCGTGCGGCGGCCAGTTTCATCTGCTCGTACTCGAGCAGGCGCCGCACCAGTTCGGCACGAGGGTCTTCCGGTTCGGCGCCGTCCGGGCTCTTCTTGGGCGGCAACAGCATGCGCGACTTGATCTCGATCAGCATCGCGGCCATCAGGAGGTAGTCGCTCGCCAGCTCCAGGTTGTGTTGGCGGATCTGGTCCACATAGCGCAGGTACTGGCGCGTGACATCGGCCATCGGGATGTCGAGGATGTTGAAGTTCTGCTTGCGGATCAGGTAGAGCAGCAGATCCAGCGGGCCCTGGAAGGCCTCGAGGAAGACCTCCAGCGCGTCAGGCGGGATGTACAGGTCGGTCGGCAGGGCGAACAGCGGTTCGCCGTAAAGGCGGGCGACGGCGATGCCATCCACCTCACGTGGCAGATCCACCTCGGGCGCCGCGGCGGGCGGCAGCTCGGCGTTCACTGCGGCCGGTGTGGCCGCCCGCGGGTTCACTTCGGCCCGGTCTGGTAGACGTAGGGCTGTTGCGGCACATCCGCCGCGCGAAACTCGGCGGCCGCTTCGCGGTCCTGCGGCTTGTCCCACAGCAGCGCGCGGCCGGCACGTTGCTCGGCCTCCAGCGACGGCCTCTTCGCCTTCAGTTCGGTGATGAACTGGGTGACTTCGGATTGGTAGTGTTTCCAGAACAGCGGCATGGGGGCCTTCGGCGTGGGCGGCAGGGAATCCCTGATTTTAGCTGGCCGTGAACCGGGGGTCGGCCTCGGCCAGGGCGTCGGCCACGGTGGGCACGATGTTTTCGGCGCCCAGCACCGCTTCGAAGCCCGACCGGCGCATCAGGCCCAGGGGCTGTTCGTTGACGTTGGCCAATACCAGGGCGATGTCTCGCCGCTTCATGGCGGCATGCAACTGACCCAGGGCGTCCAGCCCGCTGGTGTCCAGGGAGATCAGGCGGTGCATCTCCAGCACCAGGGCGCGCGTGCCCTCGGGGATCATGGCCGGCAGCGCCTCGATCTTGCCCACCGCGCCGAAGAACAGCGAGCCGAACAGTTCGAACACCTGCACCCCGGGCTGCAGTTCCCCGCCCGGGTGCGGTGAGACCCGGAACAGCGTGCCCATGCGGTAGATGAAGAAGCCGCAGGCCAGGACCAGGCCCATTTCGACCGCCACGGTGAGATCGAACACGACCGTCAGCACGAAGGTGCCCACCAACACCGTGCGGTAGGGCAGCATGAAGTGCTTCAGGCGGGCGAACTCCCGCCACTCACCCATGTTGTAAGCGACGAATAGCAGGATGCCGGCCAGCGCCGCCAGCGGGATGTGCAGTGCCAGCGGCGCTGCCACCAGCACGATCCCCAGCAGCACGGCTGCGTGGATCATGCCGGCCACCGGGCTGCGGGCACCGGCGCGCACGTTGGTGACGGTGCGGGCGATGGTGCCGGTGGCGGGGATGCCACCGAAGAAGGGCGCGACGAAGTTCGCCACGCCCTGGGCCATCAGCTCCTGGTTGGGGTCGTGGCGTGGCAGGTCGGAGAGGTTGTCGGCCACCCGCGCGCACAGCAGCGACTCGATGGCGCCCAACATCGCGATGGTCAATGTCGGGATCAGCAGCAGCTTGGCGGTGGCCCAAGTGAACTCGGGCAGGTCGAACGAAGGCAGTGATTGCGGGATGCCACCAAAGCGCGAGCCGATGGTTTCCACCGGCAGCGACAGCAGGCTGGCCAGCAACGTGGCACCGGCCAGGGCGATCACGGTGCCCGGCACATGGGCGGCGGCGCGGCGGGCCTTGGCCACTGCGCCTATCGGTGCCTGGGGCATCGCGTAGGTCTTGGGCCAGACAACAACGATCGCCAGGCATCCCAGCCCCAGGCCCAGCGCATAGGGGTTGAAGCTGCCGAGGTTCTGGGCCAGCACCTTGATCTGGGTGAAGAAGTCGGCCGGCAGCTTGTCGATGTTCAGGCCCAGCAGGTCTTTCATCTGCGACAGGCCGATCAGTACCGCGATGCCGTTGGTGAAGCCGATGACGATGGAGACCGGGATGTAGCGCACGATCGCGCCGAGCCTCAGCCAGCCCATCACGAACAGCAGCACGCCAGCCAGCGACGTGGCGATCAGCAGGTTGGCCAGGCCGTAGCGCTCGACGATGCCGTAGACGATGACGATGAACGCGCCCGCTGGCCCACCGATCTGCACGTTCGAGCCACCCAGCGCCGAGATCAGCAGGCCGGCGATGATGGCCGTGAAGATGCCTTGCTCGGGTTTGACGCCCGAAGCGATGGCAAAGGCCATGGCCAGCGGCAGGGCGACAATGCCCACCGTGAGGCCGGCGCCGAGATCGGCCAGGAAGGTGGCGCGGCGATAGCCGGCCAGCGCGTCAAGCAGGCGAGGGCGGAATCGGTGCAGAGAGACGTTCAGGGCCATGAATCCTCCGGGTGGGCGTGGGCGCGGCGACAGGAAGCCGCGCCGGAGGACCGCAGTGATGCACGCGCGCCATGAACCGGCGCCGCGGCGACAGGCCGAAGACCAGGCTCCGGCGCTGTTGCATCAACGCACCCGCATGCCCGGCTGGGCGCCGGGGAAGGGCTCGAGAACGAAGATGCCGGGGTTGGCCTTTTCGTCGGCATGGCTGGCGGCCAGCACCATGCCCTCGCTGACGCCAAACTTCATCTTGCGCGGGGCCAGGTTGGCCACCATCACGGTCAGCTTGCCGATCAGTTGCTCCGGCTGGTAGGCACTCTTGATGCCCGAGAAGACATTCCTCAGGCGGCCCTCCCCGACGTCGAGCGTCAGGCGCAGCAACTTGTCCGAGCCCTCGACATGCTCGGCGTTGACGATCTTGGCGATGCGCAGATCCACGGCCGCGAAGGTGTCGATCTTGATTTCGTCCGCCAGGGGCTCGCCGCCAGGCGGCGGTGGTGCGGCCGCTGCGGGCGGCTCGAACAGCGCGTCCAGCAGCTTCTCGTCGACCCGCTGCATCAAATGCTGGTAGGCGCCGATGGTGTGGGTTCCCAGCGGGCGGGCAGCGTCGGCGAAGGACAGCGGGCCGACCTTCAGGAAGGCCTCGACCTTCGCCGACAACGCAGGAAGCACCGGCTTCAGGTAGATGGTCAACAGGCGGAACGCCTCGATGCAAGTGCTGCACACGTCGTGCAGTGCGGCTGCGTTGTCGGGGTTCTTGGCCAGTTCCCAGGGCTTGTGGGCATCGACATACTCGTTGACCTTGTCGGCCAGCGCCATGGTCTCGCGCAGCGCCTTGCCGTATTCGCGCTCTTCATAGAGTTCTTCGATGGCGGCGCGGTGGGCGCGCAGGGTCTCCAGCAGGCTGGAGCCCTCGACACCGAGATCGCCCGACAGCGTGCCACTGAACCGCTTGGCCAGGAAGCCGGCGGCCCGGCTGGCGATGTTGATGTACTTGCCGACCAGATCCGAGTTGACGCGGGCGACGAAATCGTCCGGGTTGAAGTCGATGTCTTCGACCCGGGCGTTCAGCTTGGCGGCAATGTAGTAGCGAAGCCACTCGGGGTGCAGGCCCAGTTCCAGGTACTTCAGCGGCGAGATGCCGGTTCCGCGGCTCTTGCTCATCTTCTCGCCGCCGTTGACGGTGATGAAGCCGTGCACGAAGACATGGTCCGGCACCTTGCGGCCCGAGAAGTGCAGCATCGCCGGCCAGAACAGGGTGTGGAAGGTGGTGATGTCCTTGCCGATGAAGTGCACCTGCTCCAACGCCGGGTCGGCCAGCAGGGCGGTCATGTCGACGCCGCGCTTGCCACAGTAGTTGGCCAGTGAGGCGAGGTAGCCGATGGGCGCGTCCAGCCAGACGTAGAAGTACTTGCCTGGCGCGTCGGGGATCTCGATGCCGAAGTAGGGTGCGTCGCGTGAGATGTCCCAGTCGCCGAGTGCGGCCTTGCCATGTTCGTCGGTGACGAACCACTCCTTGATCTTGTTCAGCACCTCGGGCTGCAGGCGGCCGGGTTCGTTCATCCAGCCCTGCAGGAACTCCACGCAGCGCGGGTCGGACAGGCGGAAGAAGTAGTGCTCGCTGGTCTTCAGCACCGGCGTGGCGCCGGAGAGGGCCGAGTAGGGGTTCTTCAGGTCGGTGGGGGCATAGACGGCGCCGCAGTTCTCGCAGTTGTCGCCGTACTGGTCCTTGGTGCCGCACTTGGGGCACTCGCCCTTGATGAAGCGGTCGGGCAGGAACATGCCCTTGTCGGGGTCGAAAAACTGCTCGATCGTCTTCACGTCGATCAGTTGGTTTTCGCGCAGCGCGAGGTAGATCTCCTTGGCCAGCGCATGGTTCTCGGGCGCGTCGGTCGAGTGCCAGTTGTCGAAGGCGATGTGGAAGCCCTCGAGGTAGCGTGCCCGGCCAGCGGCCACCCCAGCCACGTAGGCCTGCGGGCTCTGGCCGGCCTTCTCGGCGGCGATCATGATGGGTGCGCCGTGGGTGTCGTCTGCACAGACGAAATGCACCTCGGCCCCACGCATCCGCTGGTAGCGAACCCAGATGTCCGCCTGGATGTACTCCATCATGTGCCCGATGTGGAAGGGCGCATTGGCGTAGGGCAGGGCGGTGGTGACAAAGAGCTTGCGGGTCATGGTGGCATGGGGATCGGCGAATCCTGATTCTAGGTGCCGGTGCTAGATTCGGAGCGAATGAAGCCTGCTCTGCGGATCATCCTCCTTGCGCCTGCCCTCGCTCTGGCTGCCTGTGCGAGCCAATACGGCCCCGGTGACCTGGCTGCCGGCGCATCGCGCGAGGCGGTGAGGGAGCGCCTCGGTGAGCCCACCGGGCAGTACCAGTTGCCCGAGGGCGGCATGTGGCTGGAGTTCGCCCGTGGCCCCTTCGGCAAGCACACCTACATGGTCGAGCTCGCGGCCGACGGCCGTGTTCGAGGCTGGGCCCAGGTGCTGACCGAGGGCCACTTCAACCGGGTGGTGCCCGGCATGCGCGCCGACGAGTTGCGCCGCCTGCTGGGTCGGCCCGCCGAGGTGGCGGGTATCTGGCGCGGCGCCAGCGTCTGGTCCTGGCGCTACGAATCTCCGTTCTGCCAGTGGTTCAGGGTGACACTGGAACCTGACGGTACCGTGCGTGATGCCGGTTATTCGCCTGACCCGATCTGCGAGGTCAACGACAAGGAAGACCACGCCCGATGAACCCGACCCGCCTGTACGGCATCCCGAACTGCGACACCGTCAAGAAGGCCCGCGCCTGGCTGGCGGCGAACGGCGTGGGCCATGAGTTCGTCGATTTCAAGAAGGCCGGCGCGAGCGCGGACCAATTGCAGCGCTGGTGCGAACGACTGGGTTGGGAGCGGGTGCTCAACCGCCAGGGCACGACCTGGCGCAAGCTGGATGGCGCCACCCAGGACAGAGTGGTCGATGCCGCAAGCGCCTGCGCGTTGATGCAGGCGCAGACCAGTGTGATCAAGCGGCCCATCGTCGAATGGGCCGATGGTGCGGTCACCGTGGGCTTCTCTGCCGCAGACTGGGAAGCCCGCGCAGGCCGTTGAACTCAGCCCGAGGGCAGTTCCAGGATCAGCGGCACGCCGCGCGACCAGGCTTCGGCCTCCTCGCGCAGCAGGTGCACCGCGCGCGGGTGCGCGCTGGCCCAATCAGGGTTCCAGCGCAGCCTGGCGGTTGCGCCTCTGCGCTCGATGTGAATGGCCAGGGGATCGATCTCCGCCCGGGCGTGGCACTTGATGGCGGCCAGACGCAGACACAACAGCTGCCACGCCACATCCACATCGGTCATGGCCGGCTCCATCTTGCGCAGGCCGCCGCGCTGGCCCAGCACCAGATCGGCGACGCGCCGTTGCTGGCTTTGCGAGAAGCCGGCTGCGTCCACATGGGCGACCAGGTAGGCGCTGTGCCGGTGGTGGTCGTGGTGCGAGACCATCATGCCCACCTCGTGCAGCTCGGCCGCCCAGCGCAGCTCGTGCTGGCGCTCGGCGTCGGCGTCCGGCTCGACCTGAGCGTGCCAGCGCAAGGCCAGGTCGCGCACGCGCCTGGCCTGGGCGGTGTCGACGCCAAAGCGCTTCTGCAGCAGGCGCACCGACTCGTCGCGCAGGTCATGCCCGCGCGCCTGGTGACGGGCCAGCAGGCGGTCGTGCAGGTCCACGATCACGCCCTGCCGCAAAGCACCCTTGGCCGGCAGCAACTCGGCGATGCGGAAGTGCGTGGCCAATGTGTAGAGGATGGCCAAGCCGCCGCCGAACACCGCTCGGCGTTCAGGCTTCAGGCCCGGCAACGCGATGCGGTCGATCGAGCCGGCGGCGATGCATTCACCGATCAGCCAGCGCAGCCCGTCCGGCGTGATTCGGCCATCGGTGCGGCCGGTGGCGGCCAGCACTTCGGAGACGGCACCGGCGGTGCCAGATGAACCCAGGGCCTCGTGCCAGCGCGAGGGCGTGAACTCGGCCAGTGCCTCTTCGAGCTCGGCGCCTGCGGCCACCTGTGCGGCGCGGAAGGCCTCGGCACTGAAGCGGCCCTCCGGGAAGTAGCGCATCGACAGGCTGACGCTGCCGACCTGGAACGACTCCGCCCGTGTGGGCACCCGGCCACGGCCGAGGATCATCTCTGTGGAGCGCCCGCCGATGTCGATCACCAGGCGTTTGCTGTCAGAGGGCTGCAGATGTGAGACGCCGGCGTAGATCAGGCGGGCCTCCTCCCTGCCCGAGATCACCTCGATCGGCAACCGCAGGGCGGCCTGCGCGCGGGCCAGGAAGGCGTTGCGATTGCGGGCTTCGCGCAAGGTCTGGGTGGCCACCGCGCGCACCTGCGATGGCTCCAGGCCGGTGAGGCTGGCACGGAAGCGCGCCAGGCATTGCAGACCGCGCAGCATGGCGTCTTCGGTGAGCTGGCCTTCAGGGTCCAGGCCCGCCCCCAGGCGCACCGTCTCCTTCAGGTAAAGCTGGCGGCGGTACCGGCCGTCGCGCAGCTGGCCGATCTCCAGCCGGAAACTGTTCGACCCCATGTCGATGGCGGCCAGCAAGCCGTTGGGTGAGGGCAATGTGTGATGCATGACAACGAATTGTGCAGGCGTTGTCGTGACAGCCCGGGCAGAATCCCCCCGCAGGTATTTGTTCTCAGAGGCATTTCACGTGATTCGCATGACCAAAATTGATCCTCGTGCGGCCATTTCGTGGCAGGCGCGAGGCCGCCACTTCGCTTTGAAGGTGGTGGCTGCCGCAGCCTTGGTCGGCTGCGGTGGCGCACTCGCGCCTGATGCCTCGTCGTTGACCGAGGAAGAACGGACCGCCGGTCTGGATGCACCCATCGACCGAGGCGCGGGGCCGGGCGTTGCGCTGCTGCCGGACGAACGGCGATCCGCGCTGGCCGCCGAAGGCGTGGCTGCGATCCCGCCAGGCCCGGCAGACGTTCACCTGAACGGGCAGTTCGGCCCGGCATTCAACTGGCCGCTCATCCCGCTGCACACCGTGCTGCTGCCCGATGGCCGCGTGCTCAGCTATGGCAGCAAGCCCGACGGCTACCAGGGCGCCCAACTGCACTACAGCGTCTGGGACCCGGCACTGGGAACGGGGGGCGACGCCATGCAGTTGTTGCCCAACACCACAGGAACCGACATTTTCTGCGCCGGCCAGGTGCTGCTGCCGGGAAGTGGCAACGTGCTGCTGGTGGGCGGCGACCGCATCGTCAACGGCCAGCGCAACTACGCCAACAACGACGTCAACGTCTTCACTCCGGCGGACAACGCCCTGACGAAGCAGGCGCAGTCCATGGCCTACCAGCGCTGGTACGCCACCGTGATCACCACTGCGGCGGGCGAACAGGCAGTGATCGGAGGGCGCATCGACAGGGCCTATGAGGGCAATGCCCAGTACCCGCCCACTGACGACACCTACGCCAGCACTCCGGAGATGTACAACGCGGCGAGCGGCTGGCGCACGTTGACCACGGCCACGAGCGACAACGCCTACGGCGCCATCGGCCAGAGTTGGAACTATCCCCGCGCCTGGTGGGGGCCCCATGGGTCGGTGGTCATGGTGACGCCGGTTGGCAAGATC
>Ga0075156_10001874_pt1 | contig 11558 bp, 11 predicted proteins | sample JI81AbrownDNA_FD_70966 | JGI IMG/M metagenome (GOLD analysis project Ga0075156, IMG submission 70966) | Wastewater effluent complex algal communities from Wisconsin, to seasonally profile nutrient transformation and Carbon sequestration -... | ecosystem: Engineered > WWTP > Effluent > Algae...
CGCGTCCTCAAGACCATCATCGAAAAATATAATGGCGGCCCCGTTGGCTTGAACACCATCGCCGCATCCATCAGCGAAGAGCAGGATACGATCATGGATGTGGTCGAGCCGTATCTTTTGCAGCTTGGCTTTTTGGATCGCACATCGCAAGGACGCGTGGCGACCAAGTCTGCGTATGAGCATTTGGGCTATGCATATAACGGGGAAGGCCAGCAGAGACTTTTATAGACGATGGACGACTGACCACGGACAATGGTTTTCATGGTTGGTCGTCCATTGTCCACGGTCTAATTATGGAAACCATTGCTCGTTATCTTATGATCGGCGGAATTATTATCTTTCTCATCGGCGGAGGTATTTTCCTCGCCGCGAAATTCGGCATCCCTCTCGGAAGATTACCCGGTGATATCCGCATTGAAGGCGAGAACGGCGGTTTTTATTTCCCGCTCACAAGCTCAATTTTGGTATCGGTGGTATTGAGCATTTTGTTAAATGTCATCACACGGCTTCTCAAGAAATAACCGCCGCATTTTTTCATCCGCCATTTTGGGATTTTTGCTCTTCCGAAATTAACGGGAAGCCAAAAAGACTCAGCCACGATTTTTTTTATAAATTAGCGAAAATTCGTGACATCGTGCCCGTAGGGTGAATTCGCGGCAAAGGTCTTTCAACTTTTGCATTAAATCCCGTCAGAAACGGGAAAGCCGGAATTTAATTAAACTACATGAAACGCATCAATCCCTTCTTTCTTCTTTTCTCTTTCCTCTTCCTCACCTCCTGCGGAAAATTGGATTCCATTCCGTACATCCCCGCGCAAACTCCTGAAACATGGCTGCAAATTCAACCGTTCGCTGAATTTCAATTTGCCTCGCAAAAAATTATTTTTGTTCAGCCAAGCACTTCGATCATCGTATACTTTCTTGGCATTCTTACCATTGGCATTGGCTTGTATTTCCTGAAAATTCGCAACGGACAATCCTCCCGCCTGTGGTGGGGAATTGCCCTGCTTTTATGGGGCATCGGCGCTCTGCTTGCTGGCACAAGTTATGAGGCATTCAGCTACGCCATCAAATGCGAAGGACGCGAAGCCTGTCTCTGGACAAGTTGGTGGGAGATCGCCTATCTCATCGCATCCGTTTGGAGCATAGATGCAATGATGCTTGCCGTCGCATATTCCAGCACAAGCGGCAGGCTGCAAAAAATACTTTCAGCGTATGCGGCGCTCAACGCGGTTTTATATTTCATCGTTGTTTTGGTTGGCGCTTTTGTTCCCATAAAATCTTTAATTTCCTTTGAATTGCTTCTCGTTGTTGCTGCGCCGAGCATCATCGCATTCTTCATCATCAATGGCTGGCGTTATCACAAGCAAAAACAAAATTCAGACCTTATTCTGTTGGGCACATGGGGCTGGCTTGCCATCACCATTGTCGCTTATTTTCTTTATCTCATTTCAGGCAACACCGCAGCCTTGTGGAAAAATGGAATGTGGTTTTCCGAAAATGATGTCCTGCACATCGGTCTTATCATTTGGATGTTGTGCATCAGCTATAAAGTTGCGCCCCAAACTGTGGATCTTGCATGAAAACATCTGACTTCGACTATCACCTCCCGGAATCGTCCATCGCGCAGACTCCTGCTGAGCCGCGTGATTCATCTCGATTGCTGGTCTTGCACCGTGCTTCTGGGGATGTAGAGCACCGCCTCTTTCGTGACCTCAGCCTGTTCCTGCGCCCAAACGATCTCCTCATCCTCAACCGGACTCGGGTCATCCCTGCCAGAATCTTTGCCAAAAAAGAGACAGGTGGCAAAGTGGAGCTTCTCCTTCTCCGACGCCGCGACGAATTAACCTGGGAAGCTCTCGTGGGCGGCAAGGGTTTGCGCGTAGGCAAGAGGGTCGAGGTAGAGAATGGCCCGCAAGCGGAGATTATCGAAATACTCGAAGGCTCAGAACGGCTCATCAAATTCTCTGAACCCATCGAGCCGTATTTCTCTAGAGTGGGAAACATTCCCCTGCCGCCGTACATCCATGAAAAATTGAGTGACCCAGAACGCTATCAAACTGTCTTCGCCAAAGAAGCAGGCTCCGCCGCTGCGCCAACCGCAGGGCTTCATTTCACGCCACAATTATTGGACGAACTAAAAGCAAATGGCGTGAAGATTGCCTATGTCACTTTACATGTCGGGTTGGATACATTTGCCCCCGTCACCGAAGATGACCCCGCAGAACATAAAATTCATACCGAGTGGTGTGAACTCCCGCAAGAAACCGCAGACGCCATCAACGCCACAAAACAGTCAGGCGGGCGGGTGGTTGCGGTTGGGACAACATCAGTGCGGACGCTGGAGGCCGCCGCGCAACTGACCACCAATCACCAACCACTGACCACTGCATTTCTCGGCCCCACGAATATCTTCATCCTCCCCGGCTATCAATTCAAAGTAGTGGATGCGATAATCACGAATTTTCATTTGCCCAAATCCACGCTGATTATGTTGGTCAGCGCATTTGCAGGGCGTGAGAAAATTTTATCTGCATATGAAACAGCCATTCGTGAAGGTTATCGCTTCTATTCTTTTGGCGATGCCATGTTCATCGAATGATATATATTTCTTTCATCTTTCTTCTTTCAAACCTAACATGACACTTGAAATATTAAACAAACAGATCATCCAGTGCCGCAAATGCCCCCGTCTCGTGGAATGGCGTGAGGAAGTAGCGCGAGTCAAACGCAAGGCGTATAAAGATGAAGAATATTGGGGCAAGCCCGTCCCTGGGTTTGGCGACTCGGATGCGCGTGTGTTGGTGGTGGGGCTGGCTCCCGGGGCGCATGGTTCGAACCGCACGGGACGTCAATTCACAGGCGACGCTTCGGGTGGATTCCTTTTTCCAGCGTTGTATCGGGCAGGGTTTGCGAATCAGGCTCGGGCGGAGTCGCGAGGCGATGGGCTCATCCTGAAGGATATGTATATCAGCGCGTCAGGCCGTTGCGCTCCGCCAGACAATAAGCCAAATCCAGAAGAATTAAATAATTGCCAGCCGTATCTCGAAAAGGAATTGGAAATTCTCAAACCCAAAGTGATCGTGTGTTTGGGGCGCATTGCGTTCGAGCGAATTCTTAAAATTTTCTCAGTTCGTGGGGCGGTATATAAATTCGGTCACGGCGCGTCATATCCACTGGCGAATGGAATTTGGGTGTTGTGTTCCTACCATCCCAGCCAGCAAAACACATCAACTGGAAAGTTGACCGCAGCAATGTTCGACGCCATTTGGGTACAGGCTAAAAATCTTCTGAACAGGAATTGAGTTACGTGAAAAGAATAAATTGGAAATTGGTTCTGGCAGTTTTGGCTGTCGTTGTTGTTTCGCTTGTTTTGGCATTTGTGTTTTGGGCAAATGATGCGTTGCCCGCATCGGATGTTGCGCTGCAAGCCATGCAATCGGATGAGCGGGTGCAAGTGAGCGAAGAGAATGGATGGGTGACTTTCTCTCCTGCAAATGATTCGCAGCCTGAAATAGGTTTTATCTTTTACCCGGGCGGGCGGGTGGACTATCGCGCATATTCGCCTGTGCTGCGCATGATCGCCGAGCAGGGATATTTTGTTGCGCTCGTGCCTGTGCCGCTGAACCTGGCTTTCTTTGACATTAACGTTGCGGCGCGTGTGCAGGCGCAATATCCAGAAATTAAAAGTTGGGTGGTTGGCGGACATTCCCTCGGCGGCGTGGCGGCTGCTGAATATACAAAAGCTCATATGCAGGAAGTGGATGGTCTCGTGTTTTTTGCTTCGTACCCTGCGGATGATTCTTTGAAGAACACCGACCTTGATGTATTTTCCATTTATGGCACGCGGGATATGGCAGGCATGGGAAAATTTGATGAGACTAAAGCCCTGCTTCCAGCAGATACGCAATATGTTGTGATTGATGGCGGCAACCATGCCCAGTTCGGTTCCTACGGATTTCAGCCTGGTGATAACGAAGCGACAATTACACCCGAAGAACAATGGACTCAGATTTCAACGACAACGGTTGAGTTCTTAAAGAGACTATCTCAATAATTTATCGGTATGATGAAACATTGGAAAAAGCTGGTCTTTGCTTCTCTGATCTTTGCCTGTGTCACCGTTGCGCTTGGCCCGTTCTTCGTGCCCGTTGCGGAGTTGGATGGTCTGGTCTCTGCGGATGAATTCATTGAAGCGGATAGCAAATTTATTGAAGTAAATAATGTGAACATCCATTACAAGGAGGCGGGCTCAGGTGAAAAGACTTTTATTCTCCTGCACGGTTTCGGCGGCAGTACGTTTTCATGGCGCGAAGTAATGGATGATTTTGCACAGCAGGGGCGCGTCATTGTCTATGACCGTCCCGCCTTCGGTTTGACCGAACGTCCCATGCCCGAAGACTGGCTTGAAAACCCATACGGTATGAAAGCCAATGTGGAACTCTTGCGCGGTCTGTTGGATGAGTTCGGAATTGAAAAAGCATATTTGGTCGGCAACTCGGCAGGTGGCGGCGTGTCGGTTGCGTTTGCGCTGGAATATCCTGAAAGAGCGGCGGCGCTCATTTTGGTTGACCCCGGCGTCGGCGGGGGACGAGGCCCGCAGTTCCCTGCCTGGGCGCTGCCGATCATGTGGACTCCGCAAATGCGGCATCTTGGTCCCTTGATGATGCGCGACTATCAAGAGTCTCTGCCCAACACGATTGAGCGTGAGTGGTATGATTCGACCAGGCTCACGGATGAGATCAGGCTGGAATATTTAAAGTTATTGCAAACCGAAAACTGGGATCGTGCATTTTACGAATTGACCTTTGCACCCGCGTACCCTGAACTTCGCCCATTGCTTCCACAACTAACAGTCCCTGTGTTTATCGTGGCGGGGCAGGAAGATCGCTTGATCCGCGCATTTTATTTTGAAGCCATCTCCACCGAAATCCCGAACGCAGAACTCACGTTAATCCCGCAATGTGGGCATGTTCCGCAAGAAGAATGTCCTATTCAATTCATGGATGCCGTAACAACATATTTGGAAAACCGATGAACCCATACCTGATAGCCCCCGGTCAACATGCTCCTGATTTTGATCTCAACGACATAAACGGAAATACCATCCGCCTCTCCAGTTTTCGTGGCAGCAAACCCGTTCTGCTTGCCTTTCTGCGCGGCTTCATGTGACCACACTGCCGCGCGCAGTTGGCGCGTATGCGTGACCATTATTCTCAGTTCGTTTCTCGCGGCGCAGAGATTCTTGCCATCGGGCCGGATGCTTTGCCGCAGTTCAAAAAATATTGGGCAAAAGAAAATATTCCTTTTGTCGGATTGCCCGATCCAGATCATATTGTTGCAAAGACGTACAAGCAGGAAGTCAATCTTTTCAAGCTTGGGCGTATGCCGTTGAATTGCATTGTGGATGCGAACGGCTACATCCGCTACGTGCATTACAGCCTTTCGCGCTCCGATATTCCTGATGACGAAACCTTCCTCAGCGTAATAGACCAACTGAACGCATCATCCAATTAACATGACCCTCGGACGAATTGCCTTTTTAGGCTCAGGAGAGACGTCCCTTGCGGGCGGACGTATTTTTGAATCCCTTGCCCGCCTCATCCCGGACCCGTTGCGGGTTGCCATACTGGAAACGCCAGCTGGCTTTGAGTTAAATGCCTCTCTCGTTGCAGGTCGTGTGGCAGAGTTTCTCAAAACCCGTTTGCAGAATTACAAACCCACCATAGACCTGATCCCTGCCCGCAAACAAGGCACGGAATTTAGCCCCGATAATCTTGAAATTCTAAAACCGCTTTTGCAAGCCAATCTCATCTTCATGGGACCCGGCAGCCCAAGCTATGTGGTGCGTCAATTACAAGGCACGCTCGCATGGGACATCATCCGCGCGCGGCACAGGCTTGGCGCAACTCTCGTCTTCTCTTCTGCAGCGACCATTTCGGTAGGGAAGTGGGTTCTGCCCGTTTACGAGATTTACAAAGTGGGCGAAGATGTCCATGTAAAAGATGGACTCAATCTCTTCGAGGATTTTGGAATGCCGCTTTCCTTCATTCCACACTGGAACAATGCCGAAGGCGGTGTGGATTTGGATACCAGCCGCTGTTTCATGGGCATGGAACGCTTCGAGCAATGGCGCAGAATGACGCCCGCAGAGAATATCATCGTCGGGTTGGATGAACACTCCGGCATCATCATGGACTGTGAAAAAGGCGTTTGCGATGTGCATGGCGTCAGTTCGGTTACAGTGTTGAAAAGTGACAGCGCAGAGATGTACGCCTCTGGTGCAAGTTTTTCATTGAGCGAGCTTGGTTCATGTGTTGCGCCTGACCCCATCGAAAAAGGGATTCGCCCTGAGGTTTGGGAAATGGCGCTCAATGCAACCAAATCCAATGACGAAGCGCCGCCCGAAGAAGTGCTGTCTCTGCTGGAACAGCGCAAACAAGTCCGCGCAGATAAGAACTTCGCCGAGTCAGACCGCCTGCGAGATGCGATCTCCGCACTCGGTTGGACGGTGAAAGATACAAAAGAAGGTCAGCAATTGCTCAAGTCATAAAAGCAGGGGCGAGGTTATCTCGCCCCTGCGGTTTTGTCTGACAAAATGCGTTAAAATATCCGCGCGAGATTTCACAAGGAGAAAATATGCGCGCGGTAGATATCATCATCAAAAAACGCGATAAACAGCAATTAACTGCTCAGGAAATTGATTTTTTTATCGATGGCTTCACCAAAGGGGATATTCCAGATTACCAAGCCTCGGCTTTTGCCATGGCTGTCCTATTGAATGGAATGACATCTTTTGAAACAGCCGATCTCACCCTTGCCATGGCGCGTTCAGGGCAGGTGCTTGATCTTTCCAAGGTTGTTGACATTGCTGTGGACAAACACTCCTCCGGCGGCGTAGGCGATAAGACCAGTATTTCCGTCATGCCAATGGTCGCGGCTTGCGGATTGCCCGTTGGCAAAATGTCTGGCCGTGGGCTTGGTTTCAGCGGCGGCACGCTCGATAAATTGGAATCCATCCCGGGCTATCGCGTGAACTTGACCACCGATGAATTCAAGAAGCAATTAAAAGAAAAAGGCATCGTCCTCACAGGTCAGTCCATGGACCTTGCCCCCGCAGATGGAAAAATGTACGCCCTGCGTGATGTCACTGGCACAGTCCCATCCATGCCGTTGATCGCCTCGTCCATCATGTGCAAGAAGATTGCGGGCGGCGCAAATGCCATTGTTTTGGATGTGAAAACGGGACTTGGCGCATTCATGCAAACATTGGATGAAGCCCGCGAACTTGCCGAACTGATGGTGGATATTGGACGATTGGCAGGTCGCAAAACTGTGGCATTGCTCTCGGACATGAATCAACCTTTGGGCGGGGCGGTAGGCAATGCCCTCGAAATGATCGAAGCCATAGACATGCTGTGCGGTGGAGCCCCCGCCGATTACCGCGAGCATTGTTATCATCTCGCGGCGCATGTCCTCGTGGCGGGGCAGCACGCAAAAACCCTCGAAGAAGGCCGCAGCATGGCAGAAAAATCCATTGCAGATGGCAGCGCACTGGAAACTCTCCGCGTGCTGGTCGAAGCTCAAGGCGGTGACGTCTCCTATGTGGACGACACCGCCAAATTTGTGCGTGCAAACTATGTGGAAGTGGTGAATGCTCCTCGAAGCGGATTCATCTCTCAGGTACATGCAAGAACCGTAGGCGAAGCCTCCGTCGCGTTGGGGGCGGGCAGGGCAAAGAAATCCGATTCCATCGATCATGCGGTTGGGTTCATCATCCACAAAAAAGTTGGCGATCAGGTTCAGGAAGGTCAGCCGTTGTTTGAAATTCACGCGAATGATAAGTTGAAACTGGAAGAAGCCCGCAAGGCAGTACTTTCGGCTCATCAGTTCAGCGATGATTTTGTACCGCCACTACCACTGTTTTACGAGTAAAATAGCGTATAGTCTTGCGAATATTTTAAGAATCGGGCATACTTGCTGTTGAAACAGCACCTTATAACCATAGGATACGGTAATGGCAAAAGTTTCTTTGAGAATTTACAATCGTGAAATTGAACGCCTCGTCGAGCAGGGACATATTGATGAGGCTATTGCTCATTGTCGCCACATCCTGCAAACATTCCCAAAGCATCTTGAAACCTATCGTATGTTGGGCAAGGCATATCTTGAAACCAAGCGTTATGGCGAGGCTGTAGATGTGTTTGGCCGCGTACTCATGGCGGTGCCTGGTGATTTTGTGGCACACGTTGGTTTGAGCATCATCAACGACGAAGAAAATAAAATGGATGATGCCATCTGGCACATGGAACGTGCGTTTGAAGCGCAGCCATCCAATGCCGCCATTCAAGGTGAACTGCAACGGCTGTACGGTCGGCGCGATGGCATGGAGCCGCCCAAAATCCGCATGACACGCGGCGCCCTTGCGCACATGTACGTGCAAGGAGAGTTGTATCCGCAGGCTATTGCTGAAATCCGTGCTGTGCTTGCAGAAGACCCTCAGCGTGCCGACATGCAGGTATTGCTTGCCTATTCCTATTTCAAGGGCGGCCAAAAATCGGATGCTTCAGATATTTGTAATCAATTATTAAAACGATACCCATACTGCTTTGATGCGAATCGCATCATGGTGGAATTATTGCCCGCCACTGCCGGCGCTACAGAAAGCACTCAGGTCTATCGCATGCATGTTGGCGAAATGGATCCATACGCTAACTTTGTGAAAGGCTCCGTCTTTCACACTGAAGAAGTTTCAGACGCCTCTATAAATCTGGAAAGACTTGAATATTCCGGCGAAGAAGTTCCGTCAGGGCAGGAATGGACCTCTTCTCTTGGCATTGGGCTTGGTTCATCTGATATCCCCGCGTTGGGTGCATCCTCTTTTGATGACCAGCCGGATTGGTTAAAGTCTGGCGGATTAACAGATGCCGCGCATCAGACCCCGCCGACATTTGATTCTGCTTCCGAAGGGAACGATCAAATCCCGGACTTTCTGCGTGCTGCTGGCTGGGGCGAATCCAATAACCCCGAACAGCCCACCTCCATGTTTGATGAAGAACCCGCTGGCGAAGCACTCGTCCCTGCCGATCTCCCAGACTGGCTCAAAGGCCAGGCTCCCGTAACCGATAACCGCGCTACTCAGCCCCGCTCTGATATGTTGGACGCTACCGATACTCCTGATTGGCTGAGCGGACTTGATAACGCACAATCCATATCATCCTCTTTTGATGAGGCATCGCAATCCGATGCCGCGCCTGCCGGCGATATGCCTGATTGGTTGAGCGGGCTTGGGGCAGCAACAACTGCTGCATCTGTTGCCGCTGCCGCATCACAACCAAATCCCATCCCAGCTAATGACGTCCCCGATTGGCTCAGCGGTTTGGGTGATGAAGAAAAGTCAGCCGAACCCGCCAGCACCCCCGATTGGCTCAGTGGCCTTGGCGATACAGAGAAACCCGCTGAACCTGCCAATGTCCCCGACTGGCTAAGCGGCTTGGATGCTCCCTCAGAAAAGGCCACAGAACCCGCTTCTGCTTTACCCGATTGGTCCAGCGACGCAATAGATTCACAAATCGCCCAACCTGTTGAGCTTCCTGATTGGCTGCAGGCAGTTGAACCTAAAAGTGAACCTGCCGCTTCCATTGAAAGCCTGGGCGCATCTGCTCAGGAACAGGATGATGCGGTGGCGTGGCTTGAATCTTTGGCCGCCAAACACGGCGCCAAGCCCGAAGAACTCGTCACTGACCCGAACAAACGCAGCGAAACTCCACCTGAATGGGTGGCTCAGGCGCAGTCTATAAATCAACAACCTGTTACACAACAACCAAGCGTGGAAAATCTCGGCGCCTCTGCACAGGAACAGGACGACGCAGTGGCATGGCTCGAATCTCTTGCTGCCAAGCATGGTGCCAAGCCCGAAGAACTCGTCACCGACCCGAGCAAGCGCAGTGAAACTCCGCCCGAGTGGGTAGCTCAGGCACAAACTATCAACCAACAGCCTGCCGCAGAGCAGCCGAATGTACAAGATCTTGGCGCATCTGCTCAAGAGCAGGATGATGCGGTGGCTTGGCTTGAATCCCTCGCAGCCAAACATGGTGCCAAACCCGAAGAACTCGTCACCGATCCGAACAAACGCAGCGAAACTCCGCCCGAGTGGGTGCAACAAGCCCAATCCATTGGCGAGGCGCAAGCTGCCTCAAGCGAAACCTCAGCTGAAAAATCAGAATGGAGCGAAGGCGCCCAAAATATTGGCGAACAATTCTTTGCTGAATTTGAAGACACTTCCAAATCCACACCTGCACCAGATGAAACCGGTATGTGGCTTCGTGATTTGGGTGATAAGGAAAAGCAGGAAGAATTGTCACTTGAACGTGGCAACATCCCTGAGTGGCTGAATGATGTTCAACAAACTTCCGATGCTGGTAATAAATTTGAATTCCCCGAAGAGAAGGGCGCAACTCAGGATGCCGATTTGCCAAACTGGCTGAGCGGAATTGATGAAGAGACGGCTCCTGCAGAGAGCGGCGATTATGTCAGCCAAAACTTATCCAACCAGGATCTTTCCGACTGGCTAAGTGGGCTTGATAATGAACCCGGTCTCAATATTGACCCCGAACTGATTCGCGCTTCTGCCAGGCCGCCTTTCCCAAGTCAGCCTGTTGTTGCTGCGTCGCCTACCGTTGAACCCCAGCCTGCAAAATCTGATCTGCCTGATTGGTTGAGCGATGTGGATGCAGCGTCTGAATCTGAATCAGAGGATGACGCTTGGAAAGAATCTATTGAACCAGTTACTGCCGCCTCAACCCTGACCGAGGAATCTGCTCCTGTTTCCCTGACAGCTGACCTGCCCGATTGGTTGAAGGGCGTTGACGAAGAGACTTCCGAGGTAGAACAAGAAGGTGAAGACGCACCGCCGTGGCAGCATCGTGAGCAATACGAAGCCGGAACGCCGCAACCAAAGCCCACTTCGCCTTCAGATTGGCATCCTTTGGAGCCAAAACCCGAAGTAGCTACACAACAGCAAAAACAAGAGCCTGTGGCTCAGGCAAAACCGCAGCCTATCATGCAAAATCCGCCCTCCCCTGAACCGAGCGAACAACCTCGTGTTGAGAAGAAGAAACCCGCAGCCAAAGCAGTACGCGCACCAAAAGCTGAAGCGCCTACCAATGTCAATGTACTTGTGCAAGCGAAGGGTGAGTTGGACCGCGGCGATATCCCAACCGCATTGGATCATTATGGGAAGCTCATCAAGAAGGGCAAACACCTTGAGGAAACCATCCGTGATCTGACGGATTCCATCTACCGCTATCCGGTGGAAGTAGGTATCTGGCAGACATTGGGCGATGCTTACATGCGCGCGAACCGTTTGAAGGAAGCTCTCGAAGCTTATAATAAAGCTGAAGAGTTAATTCGTTAAATCCGTAGGGGCAACTGTACATTTTGCCCTTTGCGTATATATTTTATTTCGGAGGAAATTTCTGTGGAAAGAACGCTCGTACTTGTAAAACCCGATGGTGTGCAGCGCGGCTTGATCGGTGAAGTGATCGCCCGCTTTGAACG
>Ga0075156_10001878_pt1 | contig 11545 bp, 10 predicted proteins | sample JI81AbrownDNA_FD_70966 | JGI IMG/M metagenome (GOLD analysis project Ga0075156, IMG submission 70966) | Wastewater effluent complex algal communities from Wisconsin, to seasonally profile nutrient transformation and Carbon sequestration -... | ecosystem: Engineered > WWTP > Effluent > Algae...
GGTTTACCACTTGAACTTTTGTTCCTTCATGCAAGACAAACAATTCCGAATTTCCGGTTCCCGGTTCAGATTTTACAGAAACTTGCTGTGCAAAAACAATCGCCGGTTGATCGTTTATAAAATGATGTCTGGCTTTAATACCCATACTGAGCGTTAAAAAAAACAGTCCCAAAATCACAAAACTGGAAACAAAAAACAATCGTTTATTTCGTGAATAATCAGAAAAATAATACGCAATAAATAAACCGGCACTCACAAAAGCTAAGATAACAGAAATCCAAGCCCAAGCGTTGTATGAAACAGGATAAATGATGGTTTCATTTATTTTTTGGAAAAAACTTTTAGGCATGGGCTCTATGACATCTATCGTCATTCTTTGAGCAAAGGTTAAATTGTTACGAGCATCTACATGGTTCTGATTCAATAATAACGCTTTTTCAAAATAATAGATACTTGGGGCAATTTTATTGGATTTATAAAATGCATTCCCCATATTAAAATATAAGTCTGCAGAATTAAAACCGGCTTTTTCAACTTTTAAATATTGGTTAATCGCTTCATCAAACTTACCATTACGATAGGCATTATTTCCTTGCTCAAAACTTTGAAATGAACTTTGAGACCAAAGCATTTGAGTCACCAAAAGGAAAAAAACGAAGATAAATTGCACCTTCATTGAGACTGATTTTACTTTTGAAAGATTTTTGATATTCATGCTTTAACCATTTATTCTTTTAGCAAAAGAAATTGTGTGGAATAGATAATGAGTTTACTTTAGTTCGGTATTGATTTTCAAAATAACCTGAGCTGCTTTATTCAATTCTGCTTCCATGGCACTTCTCACCATAGGCGTAAACCGAGCAAAATTACAATCATTGAGTAGTTCGATAAAGTTATGAATGGCCATATCACTCACTCCTTTTTCTCTCAATAAGGTTGAAATCTTATCTTGACTGATATCTGACGTTTCAATATTCAACTTAGCTTTTAGGAAATTGTGTAATGCTTTTTCCAAAGCTTCATAAAACAAATCTTTATTTCCCAAATGTTTACCTGCTTCAGATAAATATTTTTTAGTCATTTTCTCTGCTGCTCTCAATTTATTACCAACGGTGTCGGCTTCGCGTTCTTTGCGCTTTTTCCCAATTAATATAAAAAATGGAATTGCCAAATAGGGCAAGCCTAAAAGTGAATAATAAGCCAAACTACCATAAAAATCCTTTTTTTGAATGGGATTGAGTTCAGTTTCAGCGTGAATGTGTCTGAAATCTCCTCCTTTGGATTGAACTTTTTGTTTGTGACTAATAGGTGTATGGGTCGTATCTGCTGATGACCCAGCGGTAACTTCCAATACTATTTCTTCACTACTCAAGCTGTGATATTTGCCATCTTTTGGATTAAAATAAGAGAAAGTAACTGGTGGAATGAGGTATTTACCCATATAATTCGCAACAATTGCATAACTTTCTGAGATATTTCCATTCAATCCAGAAAGAGTCGTACTCAAATTTTCTTTACGTTCGGGAGTATAAACCTCCAATTCGGCAGGAACTTTCAAAGTTGGCAAATCAAATAACTTAAAATTTCCCGTCCCGTTGATGCTTACATTTACTTGGGAAGACTCATTGGCACCCAATGTGTTTTTACTCGCCTTTACTGACAAAGTATAATCACCTACCGCTCCAGTGAAATCCTCTGGTTTTCCATTTTCTGGCAAGGGTTTGATCTGAATTGATCTGGTTCCTGAAGTATAATGTTGATTAACTTTTTGAATTAACGGATAACCAAAGAAATCGTATTTGCCGGTAGGGACACCTACAATAACATCAATTTCGATGGGGTCTATGGTTAATTTCCCTGATTTTTGAGGGATTAATACCGTTTTTTTGAGGGTGAAAAAATTTAATTTTTCCCCTTTGTAATCCCCGATTTGTCTGTCGTAATTTGTGATGGGAATCTCCTGATTCCAAAACCCTTCATATTTGGGCATTTCTCCAAACTGCGGATTGTAAAATTCGATTCGATTGCTAAAATACAAGCGATACTCTACATAAATTCCTTCACCGACGTAGGGGTTTTCTTTAGAAATGTGTGCCGCGAGAAAAATATTTTGTTGTGCGGCTGTAGTTGGATCATTGGGATCCTTAGCTTCATCGACATTATCTGTTACGGTGAAGGTAAGACTATTGGATTTGTATTCTTTGCCTTGAAGAGTAATACTTGCCCCTGGCAAAGTAAAACTACCCTTAGAAGTAGGTTGTAAAAAATAGCTATACGACTGTGAATAGGATGATTTTCCGTTGATATAACTTTGACTGACAGAAGTACTTGGCCCGGCAACCACTTTAAAACCTTTAAAATCGGGAGCTTTAAAATGATCTGTTCCGTTTTGATTCACACTATATTCTACTCTGACTCTTTGATTTAACCCAAGCGTGCTCTTACTGGCTTTTGCTGTAAATTGAAAATCTTGAGCAAAGCCTATGGTATAAACCCACACAAAAAATACACTTAAATATTTCTGAATCTTATACATATTGATCAAAAGTGATTTTAAGGACAGGCAAAAATCGGAATACCACTTGAAAAAACACAACATTTCAATGAAAAAGTTATGTTAAAAAGACTAAAAATGAAATCGTATATGATTTACTGATGTATTATAAAACAAAATCGGCTTCATACATTCTGTACAAAGCCGATTTTTCTCCCGATTAATCAGATCGGGAAACTTAACCAATCAAATATTATTGAAGCAATATATACTGAAACTGAGGATAGCCTCTTTCTCCTTGCGAATTTGTCAAAGCGGTAAATTTAACTTTGTAATATATCCCTTCGGTGTCTTTGACTACATAGAACACATTGTTATAGACCCCTGGTGAGGTAGTAGGACCACCGCCGGAACGCCAACTACTTCCAATTTTTCTTTGAGAATTACTAAATAAATCTTCCTGAACCATACTTAGTGAAAAAGATGCAAAAGTTATGTCGGTGGATTCGGTAACTTTATAACTTTGAACATTCATTTTGGAATTGGTAGCAACAAAATCTGTGTAACCGTATGTTCCATAACCTGGTATTTCATTGGTAAACACAGTAAAATTTAAATCCCAATTATTTTTTTTAGGCTCAACAGAAACTTCTGATTCTGTATTAAAGCTAAAAAAAGTGAAATTATAAAATGCATCCTTTGAAATTACAACTTGTTTATGTGTGGTATCATCAATGTCAGCATATTGCAAGATATAACTATCAAAACTTTTTATAATTCTAATTTTTTTCCATCCTCTATGAAGTCCTGTTACGGCTACACTACCTATAGGAGGAACACTTGTTCCTACACTATATCCTAAGTTGAGTAAATAAACTGAATTATTAACATCTAAGACATTTACTTCATCCATAGCTGTATTTAATATATTCCCATCAAAATCATCTACATAATCAACATTGACAGGATTAAATGTTCCTATCGCCACTTGTGAATACATAGCATTGACGTCAGCTGAATTGATCGTATCCATTTGATTGGTCTCCAATTTTTTCACCGCCATATAGATGGAACTGTTTATTCCAATTCTAAATTCTTCTCCACAATAGAAAGCCAAGTCCCAAGAATCACGTTTGACTGCTTTCGTTTCTTGATTACTTAAATTAACATAAACCTGATTGGGTTGATTGGGTCCACCAACACCAGGGCTTATAAAAGCATTATTTGTAAAATCTTCTCTTTCCGGAATGGGATCTTCTTTACTACAACTCACCAATAAGGTTGATAAAACCAAACTCAAAACAGCCCATTTCTTTATATCTATTAATTTCATTTTAATATTATTTTATATCAAGATTATACGATAGTTTAACAAAATAAGATCTTCCATAGCCCAACATAAGCCCATCTGCAAGGTTTCCGTGGGTTTCGCCTCCTAATCCAAAACCAGTTCTTTTTAATTGTGTGACATCAAAAATATTTCTAATACCGAAAGTGGTTTCTAAAGAATGATTTAAAAAATATTTTTTAACGGAAAAATCAGTCCAATGATAGGATTCCGTTTCAACTTTGGTATACACCACATTTTCACCATCATCTTCATCTTCAATGTACTCATAATCTTTACCACTAAATTTATGAGTCAAAGCTAAACTCAAATCGTGTTTATCAAAAGTATAATATGCACTTAAAGAACCATTTAATTTATACAAATACTCATTATTTATTTGAGTTGCAGTACCTATTTGATCTGATACACCCAACAAACTCAATCCAATTTTAACATCAAAATTATTCACTTTAATTTTATTATCCAACGAAAACTCCAATGATTTAGAACGATCAATATTAATATAAAGGTATTCTAACGGATCTATTTTTACAATAGCCAAATCAATCTTATTCTTTAAGTCCAAATAACCAAAAGTCAATTGAGAAGTCATCTTACTGTTGGTTTTATCAAATACATCAATCTTTAGGTGTGTAAAAACAGAAAATCCATTTTCTGTTTTTAGATTAGGATTTCCCTGAACATTATGAGTATTGTCTACAAAATATGTAAAAAGCTCTTCATAATTAGGTGTCCGATAGGCGCTTCCAATTACATTTCGCAATTCAACCTTGTCTCCAATCTGATATTTAGTACTTAAAATATAGGCCTGTTGATTATTAAAAGAGGATTGAAAAGAATACCTATACCCTAGTTTGGTTGCCAATTTTTCAAAAGGTTTATATTCAGAAGTAACAAACAAATCAAAATAATGCATTTTATTACTAGCATCAATAAAGCTGTAATCTGTTGATGTAGCTGAAATAAAACCTGATTCATAGTCGAACTCGGCGCCTAATTGAAAATTTATCTTACTGTTTTGAATGAAGTTACTTACTGTACTTTTTGCATAAAAAGTTGTCCTATTGAGAAAATCTTCATATTCAAAATAATCTGCATTACGGGTGTACAAATCGTAAATATAATCTCTTGTATCTCTATTCTGGGTTTGAAAAGCTACTGAAAAATCATAAATCAAGTTTTTTGAACTTCTTCCATTTAGATTCAAATTGTGCGAAAATCTCAAAGTTCTATGATCGGTATCTCGAGCCGTTTTATCCAATTGCTGTGTTTCAGTGTTGTATATAGTTGTAACATGACGATTATATTCATTAAGCATTTCTCTAAACATTCCAAACTTATAAAAAGCAGTCAAATTATTCACTTTAAAATGCAAACTGGCATTTCCTGTCATTTGCTCTTTGGGTAACCATTCATAGCCTCTATTACCATCATCATAAATATAATTTTTCCCTTGCTTATCATTGAAATAACCTGCAAAATCATTGCGAGAAAAATTAAATGATGAATATAGCTTGGGTGAAATATTACTAGATATAGATAAGGTTTGAATATGTCTTCCTTTTGCCCACCATTCATATTCTTTATCTATAGTTTCCTCTTGAACAGAAAAATTAAAATCCACTTTGTTTCTTGTAGATTTTTTAGTAATCAAATTGATGATTCCGGTTACGGCATTGGCCCCATAATCGACACCCATAGCACCTTCCACAATTTCAATTTGCTCAATGTCATCCAAATTAATCTGGGTTAAATCAATATTGTTACCAAATCCTTCGTCACTTACCATTGGAATTCCATCCATAAGCACTTTGAAATATTGCCCGTCCAACCCAAACAAACTCACTTGAGATTTTCCAACATGAGCAGCTGGTATAATTTGAATGTTGAGGTTTTGATTGAGTAAATCAGCTAAATTGTTGGCGGCATTTTGTTTAATAACCTCATTGGAAATAACTTTAACTTCATAAACCGATTTTTTAACTGATTGTTTAGAATATTGTCCGGTAACAACAACCTCTTCCAATTTTTGAATAGAATCCAAATTAGGTTTTTGAGCCAATATGGCTAAAGGAAAAAACACAATTAATATTAGAAATTTAAAACGGGTTTTCATTTGTTATGTATAGTGCTATATTTATAAATTTGTATGGCTTTATTAAACAAATTTGAAAAGCAAACAAAGTTTCTATTTAGAGAAAATAAAAAAAATCTCGTGTTTGTCATCAAACGTTTGCAAAAGTATCCCTATATTAAAAAACAAAATAACGCTCAAAAATATATTAATAACGAGTAATTATTTTATATATTTGCATCGTAATAGCTGATTATTAAAGCGAATTACAATCTATTTCAATCTAAAACTAACTTTTTAAAAAAATTAATCATGACTAAAAATAACGTTCAAGGAATTGAAATTGAACCTGGTTTTATTCTCCTCATCAATCAAAATGAAACACCAGATTTAATCAGATGTGTGAAAGAAGTCGATTGCTCTTACATTCAAATTCATTTTTGTTTACAACAAAGCGCCAAGCTATATTTCAATCAAGGCCGATACGCTGTCGATGTAGCCGATAGCAAATCGATGCTTTTGTATAATCCGGTTCAGGATTTACCCATGGATATCGAACTTGTCCCTCAAGCCAAAATGGTGAGTGTATTGATTTCTATTGAAAAACTGCATACTTTTTTTACGCCCGAAGCCGGTATCATTCACTTTCTCAGCGAGGAAAATAAAAATAAAAAATACTATGCCGACAAAAGCATTTCTCCCGGTGAAAGCATTGTGTTGAGCCAAATCATGTCGCACAAAGTTCAGGCTACCATGGAAAAACTGTATTTGAAGGCCAAAATTTACGAGCTGTTGAGCATCTATTTCCAACCTCAAGATGACGCTTCCAACAATTGTCCATTTCTCCAACAAGAAGAAAATGTAGAAAAGATTAGAAAAGCTAAAGCCATCATTATTGAAAGAATGTCAGAACCGCCTACTTTACAAGAATTGGCTGAAGAAATAGGTTTGCCTACACATTATCTAAAGGATGGATTCAAGCAAATATATGGCGATACGGTTTTCAATTTTCTTTGGGAATACAAAATGGAATATGCCAGAAGAAAACTGGATTCCAAAAAATACAACGTTTCTGAAGTTGCCTATGAAATCGGATACAGTACCCCAAGCCATTTTATTGCGGCTTTTAAAAAGAAATTTGGTACTACTCCCAAAAAATATATGGGTAAAATTTAAATTTTGATATTTCTTTGCTTACGCTAAAAAATCAATTAGAGTTTTAATAAAAACGGCTTGTAGGAATCTACAAGCCGTTTTTATATATTTGAAAAAATGTTTTTTATTTCTTCTCTCTAATCAGATACACATAAACCGGATAATGGTCGCTATAACCGCCTGTAAATCCTCCTGTATCCCAACTTCTAAAAGGATAACCTTTGTAACGACCTTTAGGATTGGTCAAATACAATGGATTGAAAATATTGGCTTGGTAAAATTTCCAAGATGAAAAATCCTTATCGTTGCCCAATAAGGGTGAAGTCATATAAATTTGGTCAAAAAGATTGATATTATCACGATAACCCAAAGTACTGAAACCTCTTCTGAATAAATCCTCCATCGGGTTGTAAATACCACCTTCCTTCACGTCTTTTTTAACTCCGGTTGCATTTAATACTTCTTTCAAACTGGCATTGATAGGATCGTCATTTAAGTCTCCCATTCCAAATATCTTTGGATTGTCATACATTTTTTGAAGCGAATCAATCATTTGCTTGTTGTACTTGGCTGCACCCATTCTGAGTGGTCGGCTAGCGGCTTCTCCACCTCTTCTTGAAGGCCAGTGATTTACAATGACATGAATCATTTCGCCATCCAATAAACCAGACACCAATAATTGATCACGTGTAAAAACCCGATCACCGGCGTCGTATAATTTTACGTCATACGATTTGTGAAAGGTAGGTGTAAAGAATTGTTTTCTGTACAATAAGGCCACATCAATGCCACGAAAATCGTGAGAATTATAATGGATAATCCCATAATCATACTTCTTCAGATATTCGGTATGAATTAAATCTTCCAATACTTGTTTGTTTTCCAACTCACAAACCCCGATAATGGCCGGAGGTGTATTGGCTTCTTTTACCCCAATTTCTGACAGCACTCTAGCCATATTGTTCAGTTTCTTATAATAAGAATCCGAACGATCACCTTTGAGTTCCATAATCGGACTGGCCTCGTCATTTAAATCGGGATCGTTGATGGTGTCAAATAAATTTTCGAGATTGTAAAAAGCAATGGTTCTGATTTGATATTCCGTTTGATCCAGTTTTATATTTTCCGGCTCTGTAAATGGATTGACAGAATGTCCTGAAGTAAAATAAACCAGAACAGTAAAAAACGCAAAAGCTGCGATAAATTTAAGGTGACGTTGCATATGCTGAATGTTTGGAATTGTTTTAAAATAACCCACAAATTTACAAACAATTATTATACCACAGGTAAAAGAATTGTTATGTTTGGTTTTCGGGATTGATTCCGGCTAAATTTTCCTGAAACTCCATAGGACTTATGGCCTGTTCAACAGCATAATTTCCAATTTTAGTACGCCTTAAGGCAGATAAATAAGCTCCCGAATGTAGCGCTCTTCCAAAATCATCGGCTATAGATCGAATATATGTTCCTTTACTACAAGTAATTCTAAAAGATAAATGTGGTAAATTTATTTCGGTAATTTCAAATGCATAAATAATGATTTTTCTACTGGCAATTTCGGTGGTTTCTCCTCTACGAGCCAAGTCATACAATCGATCTCCATCTTTTTTGATGGCTGAATACAAGGGCGGTTTTTGATCAATTTCTCCTATAAATTGAAGCGTTGTGGCTCTAATTAACGCTTCAGTAATATGATCGGAAGGAAATGTTTGATTGATTTCCGTTTCCATATCAAAAGAAGGTGTTGTAGCGCCTACGGTAAAAGTACCCGTGTATTCTTTGGGCATACCTTGATATTCCTCTATTTTTTTGGTCATCTTTCCCGTACAAATCAAGAGTAAACCGGTTGCCAAAGGATCCAATGTACCGGCATGACCCACTTTAATTTTTTTAATTTTAAAAGTATTACTGATTAACCAACGCAATTTATTGACCACTTGAAAAGAAGTCCACTTCAAGGGTTTGTCTATAAGAAGTAATTGTCCTTCTTTAAAATCATCGACTGATAAATTCATTAAAACTTTGGATTTGTAAAATGTTGGCAATTTTGCCGAAAAGAATCTTATACAACAGTCAACTTGAGTACTGTAAAATGAATGATTAATATAATAGCTCCCACAGCAATTCTGTAATATCCGAAAAACTTAAAACCGTGCTTACTCAAAAACCCTATAAACGTTTTGATAGCAATCATCGCTACCAAAAATCCAACTATATTCCCAATAATCAAAAGATTTACCTGATCAGGTGAAAGAGTAAAACCTGCTTGGTAATAATCGTAAGCCTTTTTGACGGTAGCGCCTAAAATAGTAGGGATGGCAAGAAAAAAAGAGAATTCGGCTGCGGTTGTGCGAGATAATTTTTCAGCCATTCCTCCTACAATACTTGCTCCACTGCGAGAAACGCCAGGTAATATGGCCAAACATTGGTACATTCCGATTTTAAAAGCTTGCTTGTAAGTGATATCCGAATGTTCATGTTGACCAAACCAATGATCCACTTTGAGTAGAATAAATCCACCTATGACTAAAAACACGGCAACCGAAATCGGATTTTCGAGTAGTTGATCTACATAATCGCCAATCAACAATCCTACGATAACCGCCGGAATAAATGCTACCAAAAGTTTGAAGTAAAAATCTACACTTTGAAAAAAACGTTTAAAATACAATACTAGGACAGACAGAATGGTCCCCAATTGAATAGCAATAGTAAATAGTTTGGTAAAATCATCATGTGCAATACCCATAAATGAAGATGCCAACACCATATGTCCGGTTGATGAAACCGGTAAAAACTCGGTCAATCCTTCAATAATGGCAAGGATAATAGCTTGAAAAACACTCATATGGAATCAATATTAAAGGAAAATGACGAGGTAATGTCAGTATTTAGGAAGCTTTTTTCTTGTATAAAATTGCGAAAACTTGTAAACCCAATCCAATTATCACAAGTGTTGGAGCCAGTCTAATGCGTTGAAAATTGTAAATCTCCTCGTTGAAAACTTGAGGATCTTCACTTCCGCCTCCCGACATCAGTATAAATCCGACGGCTATGAAAACGATTCCGACAATCATGATGTAATAATTTATTTTATCAAATAAAAATACAGATTGAGGTGCTTTAGGTTCAGTATTTTGGTTTGTTTTTTGACTCATTTGAAAATATTAAATTTTTTATACTAATAATTAGTCTATATTGTTTAACAAATAATCTCTAATGTCTTTTGTGTGATTCTAATCAATTTTAAAAATACATTTTAACATCAATAAATAGACATTAAAAACTAATAATACAATTCTTCGGTTCGTAAATTTAAAAATCTTCGGGTTGCAAAATACGTGCTAATTCCGGTAATTACAATTCCTAAAATTAGTATACCACCAAACACAATAGCTAGAATATCATATTGTTGTGTGATTTTAACATCAGGTATTTGCTTTTCAAAATAGATTGCCAATACATACAAAGCAATAATGGCCAAAACGGAACCGGCGATACCCAATTTGATTCCGGTAATGATAAAAGGTTTGCGTATAAAATTTTTGGTTGCACCAACCATTTGCATGGTTTTAATGGTAAACCGTTTGGAATATATGGATAATCTTATGGTACTATTGATAAGCAATACGGCTATCATGGTCAAGATGCCACTCAACACCAAAACCCAAAGGGTAATTTTTTCGATATTCCGATCTAGTTTGTCAATGTGTATTTCGTCGTAACTGATTTCATAAATGTACGGATTCGATCCGATATCTTTGCGAATTTTAGCCACGCTATCCAAGGTCACATACTCTGATTTGAGGTGCATTTCTAAGGTTTGTTTCAAGGGATTGGTTCCTAAAAACTGTAAAAAATCTTCTCCTAATTCTTGCTCCATCATTTGAGCGGCAGAATCTTTAGAAATGTAATGTATTGTTTTAACGTACTCTTTTTCCGTGAGTTTCTTCTGAAACTTTTGAATTTCCGCTTTACTTATATCATCATTTAAGAAGATGTTCATAGAAACTTGTTCCTTAAAATGTTTGGCCAATACATTGGACTGTAAAACCAGAATACCAAGTAAACCCAACACAAATAACACCAATGCTATACTCAGCACCACATAGAGATAGGATGAACGTAGTCGGTTTTGTTGATATTGATCTAATTTGGACATAGTTATAAGTAAACAGATTTCAAGGGCGCAAGATACTGAATTGAAATCAGATGTTGGAAATATTTTTTTGTTAAAATGTGAGATATTATATACTCCTAAAACAAATTATTATATTACTTCTTGAAGATTAGTTGATTTGATTAGGGTCACTTTGACAAAAAGCATTGTAATGATATGAGGCAAATAACGCTTCAAAACAACAAGCAAATTCATTTAACTTAATTTAACAAGAGCGCAACAAATCAAATCGTTTTGCGCCGATAGAATCTCGCCAAGTGTATCTTATTTCACTTCTTGGCACAATTCTAT
>Ga0075156_10001879_pt1 | contig 11544 bp, 13 predicted proteins | sample JI81AbrownDNA_FD_70966 | JGI IMG/M metagenome (GOLD analysis project Ga0075156, IMG submission 70966) | Wastewater effluent complex algal communities from Wisconsin, to seasonally profile nutrient transformation and Carbon sequestration -... | ecosystem: Engineered > WWTP > Effluent > Algae...
GCTCCATTGAAGCTTATGTTTCAAGATGAGTTCAGACACAGAACTTCTGCAAACCAGCCAACACTTTTAGAAGCCTTTGAATTGACAGATGATGACTTTGATGGTCTTCGTGCCATCCTACATGTTTTAAAGCCTTTGAGTTTAGCACAAAAGGCTCTGGAAGGAGACCAATATGTGAACATAAGCTTAGTACCATTGGCTGTACACCATCTTTGCATGGAACTAGAGGCCTGTCAGGTGATTGCAGACCCAGAGACCGAGGCAGACTTGTCCATTTTAATTGATTTTAAGATTTCAACTCTAGATGGAGGGATGCATGTTATTATATGTCAATCACTACATGCGGAGCAAGAAACCGCCTAGTGGGCATCTCCACCTACCATTTTTGGGCAATGCTATTAGATCCCCATACAAAGAAGTATATTGCAAGGGTTTTGCCACATGAAATTAATAGGGAAAGACTGTGGAAAGATGTAGAATCAGCTTGTGTGGAAATAGCAAGGATCAACTTTCAAAATACTGAAAGGGAGCCTCAACAGCAGGAGCCGGTCCAATCTGAGAATCAAAGGAAAAGGGGGAAAAATGGCGTGGCAAGCTTCTTACCAGAGTCTGATGAAGAAATGGAAAATAGGAATCACCGATATCCAGTAGAGGCCACTGTTGCTGATGAAATTAGAAAATACCGGCTAGATAATGGATTAAAATTGGAAACAGATGGCTCTACAACTGTCCTTTGAAATGGTGGAGCCTGAATCATAGTAATTATCCAAGTGTCTGGAAGCTGTCAGTGCGTATCTTAGCTATTCCAGCAACGTCAGTGCCTGCAGAACGAGTTTTTAGTTCTGCATCAAACATTGTGAACAAGAAAAGGGTTGGCCTAAAGCCTCAAAATGTTGATTTACTTGTTTTTTGAGGGGAATAAGGAGCTCATCAATTGGGATTAATATTTAATAATTTAAATTAAATATTCTTTACCTTTTAATATATATTACCCTGAACTAAATGTTAATGCTTCACTGGTATCTGTAGATTGTAGATTCTGTATTTGGCACTACATATCTAATATACGGGCAAAATACGATATTCGGGCATCCCAAAACGCCCGTATTATGGGTCTACAGGGAAACTGAAACGAGCCCGTGCACTATCATTTAATCAAAAAGCAACTAAGTTAAGACCTCTTCGCTAGTCGACAACAATCAGCCACAATGGCCAACACTAGCATGCCCGACGTTTTCCGAAATCTATTTCTTATATTAACAGCACACGAGTTTTCCGAGACATTTTTGTGGCTTCAAAGCAGATGTGATCACATGGGAATTAGTAATGGTCAGACAGAACAAGGTGCAAGGGCAGTACACAAAGGGGAAGGGACAAAAAATCTGACAAGCACACAGCTGGAGTAAACAATCAGGACGGGCCGCAGATGAGTACGACACAATCCTTATCTGCAATATTTTATTGTCACAAGATCTGGAGAATTAAATTAAGAGAAAAAATAACCGTTAACCGTCCCTAAAAACTATGAGTGACGCATGTATACTCCTCACAGGGTGGCGTCATAAAAATTAGACTCCAAGTTCGATCTCCAATTTTTAATCTTTTCTTGCTTTTCTTCCATTAATGTTAGCCATGAACTTCTCATAATGGTTACCTTCGGTAGTTTTGTTTCCGGTTCTTGTACTTTTTTTGTCATGTATTTCTTTTCATATATTTCTTGTCGTTTGGTGGAATACAAAACTATGACAGTCACTGGACAATCAAAGAGCATCACCAAACTTTGCTGTCAGTGCGGTGGCTTTAGTGATAAGTAATTAGTTGTTGTAATTCACAGTTACACTTGACTTCTGTGACTAAAAACCATAGAGACCTCTAAAAATAAACTTCATATGCACAAATATTTACCATAAGTAAAATTTCGATTGCTTTCCGGCATTGCTAATGAGAAAAGTTCAGTTCTTTGTTGCTTGATAACTTTATATTTCATTCCACGATATTTTTTGTCCTCATTTATTTCCTGACGCGCAGTTGATTTTCGAAAAGTGTTTGATAATTGTCCATCCTCATGTGTGTTCGCGCATAGCGCAGATAGCAGATAGGGTTTCGAGACATGTAAAAAAATTTATTTTATATAGCAGACAAGTAGACCTCAAAATTTCCATTCTCAACTGAAAGTGATGAGCAAAATGAGAGGCTCTATTTATTTTGCTTTACTCATTGCATACTCTCTTCAAGCCACAACCCATGGCTTTTACGCTGAATCAGGTTGGATCAATAGAATCCCGCATGTTCATTCGCCTTGTTCAATCTTGGGCAAGAAGCGTTTGTTGTCAATCCCGTCTGCTCATAACCGAAATGAATGGTCGTCATTAAACGGCGAGGCACTATCGAGTGGAAAAAATACAAATGTTGAGTGCGATTCTCATGGAAACGTATCTAGTGTCATCTCAGGGGGGATCAGTGTATATTTACTTTTTGTTTGTCTCAATTTTGTAAGTCCTTTTCGATTGTCGGCGGATGCCTTCGAAAATTCCGATTTTGCAAGTACAACGGTTGTCGAAGTGGTTGAAAATCTTAAGGCTTCTTCGGGAAATACGCTCCAGACCTTCGGTATTTTGCAAAGTATTGCAGACATCATAACAGAAGGAAAAGGGGTTGGAGGCCGTGTGGACTATGGTGAGCAAGCATCTTTTTTTTATGACTTTGAAAAATTTAAAACATTCGCTTGACGTATCATTTGCTTCTAACTCTTTAGCTGGTGTTCAACTGCAACGGGGTTTGGTTGCTGATGAAGACACGGCGATTTACAACCCTGGTCTGACACTATTAACCGAATCTGAGAAAGAAAGACTTGTGGCAGCTCTTTTTAGTAATCGCAAGGCAAATATCGAGCTTAACACCTGGTCAGAAGACAACGAATCAGGCTACACTTTTCTCAAGGATAAACTTGACCCTTTGCACATGTTTGAACTGGCTACATATCTCAGAGTTCTGCCTTTGTTGGGCGGCGTTATTTATCTAATATCCCTTTTCATACAGCAAAACTATAGACCGTTCTTTCCTGCAGCTTACATTATCGGCGCTTCAGCTGTTTTTGGTCCCATGTTCGCTATTTTGTTGTTAAACGCTTAGCCAAATTTCATTCAAGACCAAAACGTTCTGCGTCTCTGTGGCAATTTTCATCATGTTGGAAGATGCAGAAGTAATAAAGAAATGTGTGAGGAAAATCTAAATCTCATATCTGTTGACTGCTGCTTCTTATAATTTCCTCGACGGTACATGCAGAGATGTAAATTCAGTAAGTAAAGAGCGAATTTGTAGAATGTATTCGTTATATTTGCATACAAACATGAGAAAATCAATTTCAACCTATTATTATATGCTTGGCACCAATAAACAGATTCGTCAAAGAAATGATAATTTTGTCTAACTTAATCCAACACTCAGCTAATTAAACGTCACGTTGTTAAAAATCGATTGGCTTTTAAACTGACACCTGCTCAGAGGTGGCGATTAGAATCCATATTGCTTAAATGCAAAATAATAGAGGGTAATCAAACAACATACCGTGTTATTCACAAAATAGAGGGCCAGAGATTAGAGTACTAAAATGATTGTTACAAGATTTGACTGGGCTTCATGCTTGCCATGTTTCAAAATAGACATTAGAAATGGAAGCCTAGTTGTCTGTGTAGGAATCAATAAAATATTTTTGTTTATTCTTCCTTGGACACTTTACACTGCTTGAAATAACACATCATATTTTTCGCATTGCTGCAAGTGTTTGATGGTTTATTTTTTTAGGGGTTGATTGTTAATTGATGAGGGTTGTGGATGCTTAAATGTTTATTGTCTAAGCTGACTGATGGTTTATGGTTTATTCTATCTCTTCAAGTATTTTCAAGCATTGCTTGTTTGTGTCAAGGGTTGTTGAGTGTTGATTGTCAATTTACGAATGGTGCATAAACATTTCGATGAAAGGGACAAAGTTATCAACAACAAAATGTCTTCTACTGCTCCTACCCTCATTGGAGTTGGCATCAGCACAAATGGAGCCACCACAAGGTTCAATATGGTCCTTCTGTCCCCACTGATTTTGAAGCTCTCGAACAGAAAAACCTACTTACCTATTATTCAATGCTTGAGCAAGCAGATGTCAGTTTGTTTTATTTCCATTATGGGCAGGAGTAAGACCTCGAGAACCTGCAGTGGTCCCAAGAACTACTTGAAGAATCCCGCGAACCTTCTTTGCGGGCAAAGTTCTAGAAAAAGCTTATGCCATCCCTGTCATTTAAAATGGGTGGACCTACTTTCTTGCTTATCATCGTGCAGACTACCATGTCATTTACTGAGAATTCTTTTCCAGGTGTAGTACAGCGCATTCACAGGATGAATATTATTGCTTTACAGTTGAATACATAGAAAAAGTAGTGTCCTATCTATGCTCAGCACACCAGCATCTTGTGGTGGTAGATCAACTACCACTAGACTTTACCACTACTGGCCTAGAGACCTTCAAGACTCTAGCTGGTCTGATTTGAACAATGTCTTCGATACTATTGAGCATGGTATTACACTAGGAAACATCAAAAAATCTATGGGAGGTAAAAAGATTTTCATATAAGCTGAAACATCAAACAAAGAGATGTCAGAGCCTCAAAAATGGAATCTGAAAAAGGTGCAACAATCAGCCTTTACTGTGACCAGGCTTGATAAAAGCAATATTTCATGCTTCCTCAAACATATCTTCATGTGAATGGTGAAGGCTATCTCTTGCTATGCCAAAATTTATCATTTGACTCTTAAGTCAAACATACAACTGTCGATTCCATATCAGCATGGAAACAACGCGCTTTCATTTTCACAACAGATATGGAGTTGGACCCATTGGAAGACAAGTGTCAGATGAAAAAGAGGACACGGTAAAACTGTCTCAGATCGCGGAGATTGTGAGAAGCAGACCGTTGGTGTACAGCTGCAAGAAAACCGCGACACGTGGACAATTGGTGAATCGCAACAGGAAATGTATGGCTGAATTTTCCGACCGAAAAAGTAAAATAGAATTTGAGCTCACAAATAATATTTTAAACAGATAACGAATATTTTAGTTATCTTGAACTTCTAGAATTAGTTTACGTTTGAGCCAAAAGATTGTTTTATAACACTTTGAGATAAGAATTGTTTCAAAACATTCTTTAAACTAAATTCGAGTATTTCTTAATACAAATATAAATTCACATCTATCTGTTAGAGACCAGACCAACCAAAATATTAATTGCTCACAATGGGAACTTCTGTTATGACGTTGGCAGCTGGAACATATATGCTTCAAGTGCTCATGCGGGAGCATGTTGACCTGCCTACAGGTGTTTTACAGCAGAAACATTTAACTGTTTAGCACCTCTATGTGTCATCTGGCATATTGTCAAACAGACTCGGCGTAAAATTTCCACTTCTAAAACAACATAGGTGGTTACTCTCTCCAATCTATTTTGCAACTCTCATGATGTTTCTTGGATGCAAAGTAAGTGTTGACCAGTATCAGTCAGCCATTCCTGTTCAGTTGCCCAACATTGCAGCCGCGAAATATTTTGCTACAGAGCCATTTTTGTAGATCAAGGTAGTGGATATGGTGACATGCAACATGAGGTGTCCCTTAGTTGAGGTGAAACCATTATGACAAAACAAAAATGTGGATGCATTTCTGCCTTTTTTATGATGCTCTAATAAGAATAACATTCATAACCAGAATGGCATTGCTGATCATGCCATCCAGCAAACAACTGCTCGGGCAAGAGCTATGCTAGTATATGCACTGATAATTTGGCACGAACAAACCAAATTAGATTTGTGGCCCTTTGATCTCTTACATGCCACATTTCTCTGGAATCACATACCAAAAATTGTCAGTGGTTTGTCTCCTTTGGATATCATTTCCCACATTCAGGTTTCATCATACCACAGTTCCATGTTGTGTTTGACAAACTGTTTTCAACAGTTGCCAAGCCTTTTAGCAAAGATCCTAAATTGGCGATCTGGCCACAATTTTGGCAGTTGCATACCTGTTTTTTTAACTAGTCTTGGTGATTCCATATTCACAAGAGAACAAATCAATCATATTCAAAGTGTGCGTAGAATACCAAACAGCACTAACTCTTGTGAATATGGAATCACCAAGAATGACACCTAGGAGCAAACATGGTTTTGATCAAAGGTTCAAATGGGTGCGATTTAGATAAATGCGATTGAATCTACCAACCAGGTGGCTGATACTTTGATAAGGTCTTAGAGTTGATCCTTTATCCATCTGAGAAAAATTCTGGCTGGTTGTGATAAATGTTAAGATGAAAAACTCTGAATCCTTTGGAGGGAGTGCATAAATATTTTGATGAGAGGGACAACTCATTCCAACAAAAGTAAAACAAGTGCTCTTCCCAATAGAACACTAGGAGTGTGTGTGGTGGGGATGCTTATTTATTCATTCTTCTTTATTATCTTGAGTTCGAGTTGTTCCCTGTTCTGTTTCTTGACAAATTATGAAACTTAATAATCAATTCGTGATTAATTTATTAAGGGGTGTCAAAGTTCTTTCATACTCTGTTATTTAGCACTTATCATTTGAAACACAAATAGATTTTAATAATTTTACAACATTTTCAAAACATGTAAAATTAGCACGCAATCTTTTCAAAAAAATAGTATTTAATACAAAAGAGAACACTTAGTTTACAAAACCCAAGCATACTTGTCTAGGTATCATGATGCTTGGGTCGAATCTCCTCATCCATGACTTTCCTGATGAATATTTCATCACGAGGATGTTCTCTCTCGCCCTCCTCAAACGTATATGAACTTGCTATAGCAAGCTCACTCCCATCGTGGTTAAACGCTAATACTGCCACCGATGTGGCACTAAATTTTGACAATGCAGTTAGCCTCTTTTTGTGTTCGGCATCCCAAAATACAACTGTCCCGTCTGCTCCTCCTGTTGCAAAGGTTCCGAACCGTGGATGAAAAGCTATTGCGTTCACAGGATAAATAGTTTCCCCAACTCGGTGACACTTGAACGCATATTTCTTTTTCCCGACTGCGATTTAATTGAAGCAGAGTGGTGTTGAGAGTTTAGAGCAAAACTGTCAATTAGACCTCCAAACTTTCGTACCTATTTGAGCGTCATCTTCATTTAAGTATTCGATTGCAACACGACCTTCAATGCTACCTAAAGCCATGCCTGTACCATCTGGAAAGAATCTAATGATCCTAGTTTGATATTTCAACGAAGACTCTCTGTCTTGCACTAGTGATGCCTTTGCCAATTGACAACCATCACTCGATATCATGCGCAAATCAACTATACATACCCTGCGGTTCGCTGTAGCAACTGCGACTGTACAGATAGATTCGCTCTTTTCTTTTCCTATGTCTAAAGAGTACGCCTTTGCGGGAAGTGTTACGGTAGCGACTGGTTTTGCATTAGAGTCTCCTCCGCTCCCAATATGCTTAACCGATGAGGACCGCACATCCCAAACATGTAGACGTGCATCCCAGCCAGCAGAAATCAGCAGATCAGGATTTCCGACTCTGGAAACTGATGCAATACATGAACAAGCTACTTTATTGTCTGATCCGTTCCCCACATGTTGTCCGATAGAAGACAATGTCCCAGTAGCCAGATTGTAGCACCTAATAACACCGTTCAGTCCCCCAGTATACAAATTTCCATCAGAGGCAGATGAAGTGGACAAGCAAAGCAATGGACCAGAAGCCATTGAATGCTTGACTTTGAGGCATGATGGTGTCGGTGCGGACTGAGATTCTTTAGCCTCCGACGTGTCATGTACTCTCACAATGCCGTCCCAGCTGCTTGATGCCAACAATGTGTTCGAGTCAGAACTTCTTGGTACCAAATACTCAAGCCCTGTTATTCCATCTGTGGGAGGCTCGGGAAGTGAAATTGCTTCTGGGGTTATCATTGTAGTTTAATGTTGCCTCAAATATATAGCCATAAAAAAATCCTCCTACATACTGTTCGCGATACAACTTTGGTAATACGACTAAAGTTAATATAACACATGCCTATTAATAAGCGAAACATTAAAACAGACTTGTTTACAAAATTTCTTCGTTCAAAACACTTGTTAAATTATTGTCAGGCTAGAGACAATGCAAGAACATAAACTAAATGTATTAACCAATAAGATCATGGTCAGGAAAACTCAGAAACCTGTCAAACTGAATCGTCGTGTGTCTTCTGGGAGAGTAGTGCCAATGATAAATCGTCATCTTAAGAAATGTTCCTTGACAAAATTAGGTCTTTGTTGGCTAATGTTCACCATGGATGTCAAATAACAAAATATTCATCAGATTTTGTTGTTTCTGACAATTTGACATTATCATGGTTGCAAGGTCAGTTTGGTTCTCAGTTGTTTTGAGATGTCTCGTTAAGTATTCAGCTATATCAACAGATTCTACAATTGCATGTTACCATTTAGTAATGGACTTCTGCAAAGTTGATTCAGGTCGTCGAGATTTGTGTATTATGGACATATATCTCAATAAATATGTAAAAGGTCTAATCAGTGAAACAATCATGCAAAGTTTGTAAAGTAAATCTCTTGTGATTCCCTTTCAATTGCATATCCGGGGCCATGGATTATGCAAAGGTAATCAGTACAGCATCCACATATGTTCACAGTCATCATCTGACCAGATGAATGGTTGCTACAATAAATCTGCAATGGCCATATAAGATTTATAAATATTGTATGCACAGGATCTGCCAAAAGCTTTGAAAGGAGTCTCAGGTTGGTTTCTATAAGATGTGACAATTAGAAAGAAGGGGAACCATGTATACCCAGCGCCAAAGGGAGACGTGAGTAAATCGGAAAGCAGCACAATCCGAAGTGTGCAGTGCCAGAACTGGAAGGAAGTGGAAATAGAGCCGCGCAAAGAAACGATGGGCACAGCAACAAAATTATGTACATAGGAAACTACAATAGAGCTGGCATTTCCAGTACAAGTGGGGCAGGCGCAGATTCAGTCAATCGGGTTTGACAAACGGAAATTTGGATAATTATAGTTTTATAATTTTGGGTTTACAATAATTGTCTTCTGGACAAATTTGCTCGCAAAGTCGATTCTCATATGATTCCTCTGCAAAATAAAAGTAAATATAACTATCTCCATTAAGGAGCAGATATAACTACATAACCAAATTATCAAATCAATCAACATTCACCTCTAAGTTAGGTAATCCTTCCTCCAACAAAGGAAAATTAAAAGAAATAATGTATATTGAGCATTACAGCAACCAACAGTGGAACTTTTGCACTTACACCAGGAGTAGCTTCAGATGTGCCTTTTGACTAGTCAACTACGCTGGGAATAAAGCAGTGAGCAGAATCAACAAAAAAGCTTGGAGATGAGCTTTTTGACGGTAGCATCAATGGCCTATGCATCTTCTTAGATTGATTGAAGATTTGTGCGGAAGTCTTGAGTGGAAAAATACATGCAAGATCAACGGCAATCCATTATTCACTGAATATTACATGATTACAATCAATGAATGCCAGGTCAATGCAATATCCTATTTTGAATTGAATGGCAATTGTGATGTAAAGAAAAGTCGCAAAGCACAACTATCTCAGCAGATGCTAGTGTGTATAAAACAATCAATCACCAACTATTGCACAATGAAGCAGTGGTGAAGAAAATAAAAGCTACTAACAGAGAGTGAATGAAGAAACCTCTCAGGATGGGCCATCGTACCTTAAAATCATGATTTCTAGATTCACCATCGACTCCAGGTCAATGGTGACATACATTTGGAATTCTCTATCAGATTTGGACAAACACATGGAGAAGTTGGTGTGAAAAAGACTTTGTGGAAATGCAACTTGATGTACTGAAGTCAAGAAGCAAGAATTCAAACGACATCATGTTGAACTTATTCAAGGGTTATAAGAGTGCAACTAATGTGCAATTCAAACAGTACATTGCCCAGAAAATCAATGAAAATGACAAAGGTATCCTGCTGACTGAAGAGAGGCTGATGAAACTAGCAGAAGTTGAATACAATACCCTGGTAAGATCAAGAGAATGGCGTGCACCAACAGAAGACCAGAAAAAGATTCTAGCAATGCGGGCCTAACTGGACAACATTAAGAAGAAAAAGAACAAGTCAGGCCGTAGCAAGAAATTCAAATTGAAAAAGAAGGCACCCAATGACCCCACGGAATCGAAAGACTTCATGACAAGAGTATCACTTGTGTCCAAAGCATGCGCTATGGACCATTCCTAAGCCCGAAAATGCAAGTCAGAGGAGCAAAGGAAGCACAGGCAAAGACTCCCAACAACCAATGGAGATTGGCAAATGCGCTTATGGCAATTCAGGATGATGATGAGGGCTCAGTAAAAAGACTTCTGTGCCAGTGGGGCATGTGACTGATCTGTTTGACACTTGCAATGAAATGGGTCTACAAAGAAGATACAAGTGAATGGATAAGCATAGTAAGCATGGTTTGTGTTTATTTCATATGCATTCTTGTACTTAAATTCCATACGCAAAATTACCACCATGAGGCAACATACCAAACTCAACAATACAGGATCTAGCAAAAGGGGGTCTTGCAAACGATACTACAGTAGAAACAAGACCAGAAAATGTAGAGGGATCAAAAGGGAACAATTCCTGTAATGGATGATTTGCATGGCATCCCAATTGGCATCTGACGAAATTGAAATCAGATTAGACTCAGACTCATACAATATAGCTATTGACAGCTGCTGTTCATACTCCATTGCAAGACACAGGAGAGATTTTTTAGGTGAGATGACACCATGCAAAATAAGGATACATGAATTCACTGGTGGTAGCATGGAAAGGAACGTGGCGCTTCAATATCAAAGATGTTGATGGCATCATCAGTACCATTGAGATACCCAATACAATGTATTGCAGGTCATCACCATATCACCTTTATGGCTTAGACATGGAGCCTGTCACCCATTTAATTTCAGCGAGGGGTATGAGAAAGCGCAGGAAGGGATACAGATGTACTTTGAACCAAACAAGAAAGCAGGAATTAACGAAGAACTATTGAGGTGGCACATTCACCTAAACCACATCCATTTCAACAAGGTAAGGATAATGGCACAGCAAGGCATGATTCCAAATAGGTTGGCAAGCCTGAAGACATGCGAGAGTCTAACATGTGCAAGCTGCATCTGTGGGAAGGCTATTCGACAACCACCAAGGAGAAATGGGCAAACAACACAGATCAAGAGAGACAAATTACCAGGTCAATGCATGTCAGTTGAAATGCTAATCAACATGTTAAGAAGTATCGTGAATCAGTCTTCTTCTATGACTGGCAATACTACATATGATATGACTAGCAATACTACATATGATTTGGCAATACTTAATAGGACTACTAATATATTAAGAGGGGCAAATCGATATGGAGTCTTGGAAGACTCTGATGATGACAACGAAGTACAAAATGTCCGATTTGCTAATGTGAGGGAATAAAACCTAGAAAA